>JABEBW010003314.1_pt1 | contig 45073 bp, 40 predicted proteins | sample 7245961 | NCBI WGS metagenome assembly JABEBW01 (sample SAMN14506364, study PRJNA622280) | hot springs metagenome | biome: hot spring [ENVO:00000051]|acidic hot spring [ENVO:00002120]; feature: spring [ENVO:00000027]|sediment [ENVO:00002007]; material: sediment environment [ENVO:01001048]...
CCCCTCATTGGCTTTCTGCCGGAATTTATAATTTCTGCAATAATTTCCGGATTTTTATTTCAGGCTATCACCAATGATAAGACCTTTGTCAGGCCAATAATAGGCGGAAAGAAACCGGAGCAGAAGAGTATATTAAAAAAAGTATCTTCAAGAAGAAAACCTGTGGATATGAAAGAATATGAAAGAATGAAAAACAAAACAAGGTATCAGGCCTTATTATTTAACAGCAATATGCATATTATATCCTCCTCTGCTCTGACAGTTAGCGCATGGATTCTTCTAATTTATGCAATGATCGGAATAGGCAAATCATCAATATTCATGCCCACGTTCGGTTTCAAAATAAATTTTATAGTATACGCATTACTTGTGATTATCTTCAGCGTAGCGATGATATCTTCATTTTCACAGGTTGTTAGATTACGAGAAATTTATCGCATAATTGCGTCTGTTTTTGCTGTACTTTCGGTTGTTATTTTCTTCGAAATACCAGCAATGAAATGGCTTTTTTATATATTTCCAAAGGTTATAGTTAGTTATATATTTATCTATTTTGCAGGGCTATTTATTTTGTTTCTCTGTTATTCATTATGGTGGAAACTGGCACCAAAGATAACATTTTATGTTTCGTTCTATTCATCGATCCTCACATATTTCGCAATAGTGTCGCTAATGATATACAATAGCATTCCCAAGCTTTGATCCTGGCCACTAAAATTATTTACCAAGTCTATTCTTAAAAGACCACGCATTTGAATATCACAAAACATAGGTTCACCGCTTGAAAAATATCTCTCGTCGCATCGTTCCTGATCCCAAAATATTCTTTCCATCCCTTAATTACCTGCTATTTTAAAATTATTGATAAGCGTTTTTGATGTTTCTAATGGAGTAGAATTAATAAAACGCTTATCTGTCTGACAAATTTGTCAAATAATATGTTTACATATTATTTGTTCAGAATGTAAAAATGATATCTGCCTAGAATACTGAATTGGCATGAGATGCCATTCTCTTTTTGTAGCTGGAATCTTTAATTTCGCAGATCATTTGCAATTGTCTTTATTCATTTATATGCCTGACTAGAATGAAATTATTAGTTGATAATTAAGGATTTATTGGATATGTGTATTTTGTCTGACACAAGAAAAAAATTTGTTATTTGGGTATTTTTTCAAGAAGCCTATTATTACAAAAGGTTTATATTTCATACTCAGGTGATCATTTATGGAATCTTTAATGGGGATTGGCCCGACTAGAAAAAATAGAGACCGCGGAGATCTTGTATTTAGCATTTTAAAGGAGTTATATATTAGCGATGGCCAGATAGGAATTACAAGACTAATATACAAGGTAAATACCAATTATGTCATTGCCAAAGATATATTGGAGATGCTATCCGGCAGTGGTCTTATAGAAAATCAGGCGAAAAATGAGCGAAACGGCTTTAAGGTCACAGAAAAGGGTCTCAGGTTCATTGAGGCCTATGAGAGAATTAATTCCATTTTGGGATTCAAAAGAATATGATCATTTCTCGAGAATTTCCCTGATGAATTCATAATCGTTGATCAGAGATATCCCCTTCCTGGTTAATTCGACTACATTTCTGTTTGGGCCAGTTTTTCTTAAGATAACTATGCCTGCATGTTCTAGATCCTCAATTATACTCCTTCCCATTCTGTGATTTATGTTGCATGCATAGAACAGGCGTGTGACTGGTATCTGATTTGAATTCTCATTTATGGCCCTGATCAGATCCATTATTATGTTGGCTCGAGATCTTTTCCTCTGGGATTCCTCTATACCGCCGTCCGGTAACGATCTCGGCGCATCATTTGAACCTGCATCGGCATTATATGATGAAACTTGACTGCAAAACATTCCAGGTAGCATGAGGATGGATATATTTTCAGATTTTAGTTCGCTGACCATGTCAGAGTTTATTTCTCCGCAGACTATCAGAAATTTCCGTTTCGCCCTGACATCTTTTGAACCGTTCTTGAAGTCATCAAGCCGCTTCTCTAGATCCTCTGTTCGAAGAACTACCATTACAGTTACTATTTCACCCTCTTGGGATCTGTATACTGCATCAAATCTATGTTCTTTGCCAGAGATTCCCCTTATATTCTCGTTGTATTTGATTTCCCATTTACCGGGCGTAATGGAAAGATAATTCATCACAGTTGTATAGGGATCGATATAGCCATTTTTTCCACATTACATCAAGAATAAAATTGTTTCATCGGTATTTAAGGAATATGAAACATAATTACATATTTATATAATAAATGGCCTGAGCAGAAGCGATGCCCTTCTTAAAAAATAAATAGCTATTATGAATAGTCTTTTAATAGTTATGTTGTCAAAGATAGTGGATATCAACGCTGCAAGACAGAACATAGACATGAAGGTAAAACTGCTATCGTTGAATAAACGAACCATTAAGAACGATCGCGGAGAAACTGTATATTATTACGGCATAATCGGCGATGAGACCGGAACGGTCCCATTCACAGCATGGACTTTTCCTCCGGCTGTCCGTGTCGGTGACGTGATAGAGATAAGATCCTGCTATTCAAATATATACAATGGAAAGATAAGAATATACATAGATGGAAGATCCGAGGTGATACTGAAGCCTGACGTTGAGATGGAGGTAAAGAGGTCATCGGATCTGGTGAAGATAAGGGATGTGAGTCTAAGCACGCCTTATGTTTCTGTGATAGGAAAGATAACCGGGATACACAAGAAGGAATACGAAAGTGATGGTACAACGAAGAGTGTGTACCAGGGATACATTGAGGATGATACGGCAAGGATAAGAATATCCTCATTTGGAAAGCAGCTTCAGGATAGCGATGTTGTGAGAATAGACAATGCAAGGGTGGCCCAGTTTAACGGTTATTTGAGCCTATCTGTGGGGGACAGCTCTAGGATCGAGAGCGTCAACGTCAATATACCTGAGAAACCTAGACACATCTTCATATCGGAGATACGATCACCGGTTGGCGGTATAACCATAGTGGGGTTTGTCGTCAGTGTAGGCCAGGGTAGCAGGATATTCACTAAATGCAGCGTTTGCAGGCGCATAGTTGAAGATGGAACGTGCAAGGACCACCCAAAGGCGCCAGTTTACCCAGATATTTTTGGATATTTCTCCATATCGGATGGCACAGGTACTATAACCTGCTACATAAATAGCGATAGCTTCCTTCCATATGCGGGCATATCTCAGGATCAGTTCAGAAGGGATGCTTACTCTATGAATCCGAATTCGCTCATTAAAAAGAATCTGCTTGGAAAGTGCATATCCGTTTCAGGGGACCTGAGGAGCCAGGATGACAGGATCGTAATGAACGTGCAGTCCATGAAGGCCATTTCGGCCGAGGATAACAGGGAGATTGAGAGCATAATAGAAGAGGAATTCCAATGATGCATAAGAGAGACCAGGACTACTGGATTTTTTCTGCAGAGCTAAGAGATGCAAAGGTAAAGGATGATCAGTCCAGCAAACCACAGATTGTGACACCATTGGGTATAAGCATAAAGCGAATACTCTGTACTGGAACTGTTACATCGAAGCAGGGAGACGACAGGATGACCAGGATCACCGTTGCCGATCCTGTGGGAAACTTCTATGTCATAGGGTTCTCCAATGGATTCAATCCAGAGGAAAAGGCGATGCTTGATAAGGTCAGCGTAGACGACAGGATAATGGTCATAGGGAAGATCAGCTCATATAGGAACACCGAAGGAAACTACCTCTTTTCAATAAGGCCGGAACTTGTATCCAAGATAGACGATGAAGCAATGAAATTCTGGAGTCTTAAGGCCTATTATTTTGCGAAGAGACGCTATTATGCAATAAGAGAAGCTCAGAAATCAGAGAACCCTGCAGCTGAGATACTAAAGGAATCCGGCTATACCATGGTTGAAGCGGAAGCCGCAATGAATGCGATAAATAATTTTCCGAATTATGACTATCAGAAGCTGTTCGAGCTAATCGAACCCGCCATGAGTTCAATTGGATCTTCTGGAGCGATCGCTGAAGCCAGGTCGATGATACTTGATTATATAAAGAATAACGATCTTGACGGAAAAGGATGCAGGTACGAGGATATAGTTGTCGCTGCAAAAAATGCCGGTATAGACCAGAGCACAGTGGATGAGATACTCAATTCACTGGGGTCTCTAGGTGAAATATTCGAGGTGTCCCTTAAGAGGTACAAGTTCGTGGATACCCCTTGATCTGCATATTACCTCGGCATAAGGTGAGTCAGTAAGTTGAATGCATGCATTTTCCTTCATACCGCGGGCACGGTCGGGAATAATGGTTAGGAATGGCTGCGCTGGAAAGATCAGGGTCTAAAAAGTTTATTAATCGGCTCGCTATGTAGGCTTCTAATCATGGGCCCGTAGCTCAGCCAGGTAGAGCATCTGGCTTTTAACCAGGTGGTCAGGGGTTCGAACCCCCTCGGGCCCGCTCACGCGTGGTGGTGAAAATGGCAAAATTTAATGTATTAGATCATAATCTCGTTCCGGAACATCATATAGTGCCAGAAGAGGAGGAGAAGAACATCCTTAAGGAACTGAATATTGAGAAGGAATTTCTGCCAAAGATCAGCCCTAATGACCCTGCTATAAAGGCACTCGAGGCCGTTCATGGCAAGATCAAGGAGGGGACGATAATAAAGATCGTGAGGAAAAGCCCTACGATGGGGCATTCGGTATATTATCGTGTGGTTGCGTCTGAGGTGTTTAAGTGAAGGAAATTGTTGATGCGTATTTTAAAAAATATGGAATAGTAAACCATCAGCTGGATTCTATGAATTCTTTTTATGCGACGCCTGATAATCCAAACAGCGTAATGCAGCAGATCGTGGATGAAACGAAGGTATCTGACGATGCCGATCCAGGATATTTTGTTCTGGATCCTGCGAAAACCGGTGGTCATGATATAAGAATATACTACGGCCGTGTCAGGGAAAACGGCCATTACGTAGGTGAACAGACCATATTCATAGGAAAACCGGAGATAAAGGAGGCTTCCGGTGCGTCGAATCAGATCACTCCAAACGAGGCAAGGCTGAGGGATCTGAACTACCTGGCACCGGTTACGCTCAAGCTGAGAATTGTTGAGGATGGGATAGAGAAAGGGTCAGAGATAATCAAGGTCGGTGATCTGCCCGTCATGGTCAGATCAAAGATATGCACACTTTCCGAGGAAAATCTTGATCAGTACATAGAGAAGAACAATGGCCCCATCGGATTATCGAGGAGAGAGAAGCTGCAGTACGTCGGCGAGGACCCGGATGATCCAGGAGGTTACTTCATCATAGGGGGATCAGAGAGGGTCATAGTATCGCTGGAGGATCTCGCACCAAACAAGATCATGGTGGAGTGGGAAGACCGGTACGAATCAAAGGTCGAGGTATCCAAGGTCTTCTCGCAGCGGGGAGGTTTCCGTGCGCTCACCAGCATGGAGAAGGGAACGGACGGAACCATAAACGTATCAATACCGAGCGTTGCGGGCACCGTTCCGCTGGTAATACTCATGAAGGCGCTTGGCCTTGAGAGAGATGTGGACGTACACGATGCGATAGCCTCGGTACCGGAGATGGAACCGATAATATACTCAAACATTGAAGATTCAAAGAATCCGAAGGTTCTCCCACCAAACGGTGTCAACACAACCGAGGATGCAATATCGTACCTCGAGAAAAGGTTTGCAGCCGGCCAGGCCAAGGAGTTCAGGGACAAGAAGATATCGCAGATGCTGGATCATTCTCTGCTTCCGCATCTCGGCGATTCGCCTTCCGACCGCATAAGGAAGGCGATATACTTGGGAAGGATGGCCAGATCGCTTCTGGAACTGAGCCTGGGAATAAGGAAGGAAGACGATAAGGATCACCTCGCAAACAAGAGGATAAAGCTTGCCGGTGATCTGATGGACGAGCTCTTTAGAAGCGCGTTCCAGAGCGTGATGAAGGATCTCAAGTACCAGTTGGAGAAGACGTACAACAGGAAGCGCGGTATAAAGATAAGGCCGGCCGTGAGGCAGGATCTGCTGACGCAGAGGGTTCTCCATGCCATGTCCACGGGCAACTGGATAGGCGGCAGAACGGGCGTATCGCAGCTACTGGACAGGGTTTCCAACCTCAGCACGATCAGCCATCTGAGGAGGATAATTTCGCCTCTTACAAGGACGCAGCCCCACTTCGAGGCAAGGGACCTTCATCCGACCCAGTGGGGAAGGATATGCCCCAACGAAACTCCAGAGGGACAGAACTGCGGTCTGGTCAAGAACGCCGCCCTCCTCATAAACGTGACGCAGGGCATCGATCCTGACAGCGTCATGGAGATACTGAAGGGGATGGACGTCCGCGAGGTCCTGGAGGAGAGCCCGAAGAAAGGGCGTGTTTATCTGAATGGAGATTTCATAGGATATCACGATGATCCGAGATACCTTGTTTCGAGGATACGCGAGGAGCGCAGGTCAGGCCGCATGTCGGATGAGGTAAACGTCAGGTATGATGACAACACGAACGAGGTTATAGTGAACTGCGACCGCGGAAGGCTGCGGAGGCCGCTGCTCATACTCAAGGACGGAAAGACCGTACTGGACAGGACGATGATCGAGAGGCTGAAGCACGGTGAAATATCGTTTGAAGATCTTGTGAAGCAGGGTGCGATTGAATGGCTCGATGCAGAGGAAGAGGAGGATACATACGTGGCAGTTTACGCTTACGACATACCGGAGAAATGCCCGCACTGCAACTCATACCTCTACAGATCCATGGTGGACTGGGTCAATCCGGGAGAATCCGAGATAACCCTGGAATGCGGTTTCTGCCACCAGAGGTTCAACGTGCCTTCAAAACTTTCAAAGGAGAACACGCACCTTGAAATCGATCCAGCGATGATACTCGGTGTTGTCGCCTCAATAATCCCGTATCCGGAGCACAACTCGTCTCCGAGGATTACGATAGCGTCTGCAATGGCCAAGCAGTCTCTTGGCTTTGCCCAGTCAAACGTGAGAATAAGGCCGGATACCAGGGGCCATCTGCTCCATTACCCGCAGGTTCCGCTCGTTCGGACACGCGTCATGGATTACATCCACTACGACCGCAGGCCGGCCGGGCAGAACTTCGTTGTTGCGGTTCTTTCATATGAAGGATACAACATACAGGATGCACTGGTTATAAATAAGGCAGCCATAGAAAGGGGCCTTGGCAGGAGCACTTTCTTCAGGACGTACTCTGCAGAGGAGAGGAGATACCCCGGAGGCCAGGAGGACAAGTTTGAGATTCCTACGCACGATATAATAGGGGCAAGGGCAGAGGAGTACTACAAGAACCTGGATGACAGCGGTATAATATTCCCCGAGGCCTATGTCGAAGGATCAGACGTTCTCATAGGGAAGACATCACCTCCAAGATTCCTGGAGGAGGGTGAAGAGCGCCTTGGTCCGCAGAGGAGGCGCGAATCATCCGTTACCATGAGGCCAAACGAAAGCGGTTACGTCGACAACGTATTCCTCACCGTATCGGAGAGCAACAGCCGCGTAGTGAAGATAAAGGTCAGGAGCGAGAGGATACCCGAGCTCGGCGACAAGTTTGCGTCCCGGCACGGGCAGAAGGGGGTTGTTGGCCTTGTAGTTCCGCAAGAGGATATGCCCTTCACGGAGGACGGGATAATACCGGATCTTATATTCAATCCACATTCCATTCCGTCCAGAATGACGGTCGGCCACATACTGGAGATGATAGGCGGCAAGATCGCATCCAGGACAGGAAGGTTCATCGATGGTACTATATTCAGCGGAGAGCCGGAAAAGAGCCTGAGAGACGCCCTGGTGAAGTACGGCTTCAGAAAGTCCTCAACCGAGGTCATGTATGATGGTATTACTGGCAGAAGGTTCAAGGCCGATATCTTTGTTGGCGTGATATACTACCAGAAGCTGCATCACATGGTCGCAGGTAAATTCCATGCAAGGTCCAGAGGGCCGGTGCAGATACTGACGAGGCAGCCAACAGAAGGAAGGTCGAGGCAGGGAGGTCTCAGGTTCGGTGAGATGGAGAGGGATACCCTAATAGCGCATGGGGCGGCGATGGTCATAAAGGATCGTCTGCTAGACCAGAGTGATGGTACAGTACTGTACGTGTGCGGAAACCCCTCATGCGGTCACATCGCAATATACGACCGCAGGAAGGGCACGCTGAGATGCCCTGTGTGCGGAAATACAGGAAATATTTATCCGATTGAGACAAGCTATGCCTTCAAGCTGATGAGGGATGAGCTGATCTCTCTCGGTGTTGTTATGAGGTTAATGCTCGGTGATATGAAATGATGGGAATATCAAAAAGAATTTCATCAATAAAATTTGCCCTTCTTTCTCCGGATGAGATAAGAAAGCTGAGCCAGGTGAAGGTGATCACCGCAGATACGTACGATGATGACGGTTATCCGATCGAACACGGGCTCATGGATCTGCATATGGGCGTAATTGAGCCGGGCCTCAGGTGCGCTACCTGTGGAGGAAAGGTGGACGAATGCCCGGGCCACTTTGGCCACATTGAGCTGGCCATGCCGGTGGTGCACGTGGGCTTCGTGAAGGAGATAAAGATGTTTCTCGATGCCACATGCCGTTCGTGCGGGCGCATCAAACTGACGGACGACGAAATACGCACGTACCTTCCGGAGATACAGAAGATGGACTTCGAAACCGGAGATCCGGAGGACATCGAGATACTGACAAAGAAGTACGTTGATCTGGCATCTCAGAGGATGGTCTGTCCGCACTGCGGAGCACAGCAGAGCAAGATAATACTCGATAAGCCGACAACCTTCCGCGAGGAGGGCACTAACGTAAAGATAACTCCAAAGGAGATAAGGGAGCGCCTCGAGAGGATACCGGATGACGATCTTATATTCTTTGGCTTCAATCCAAAGACGGCAAGGCCTGAATGGATGGTTCTTACCGTGCTTCCGGTACCGCCGATAAATGTAAGGCCTTCCATAACACTCGAAACGGGAGAGAGGAGTGAAGACGATCTGACGCACAAGCTCGTCGACATAATAAGGATAAGCCAGAGGCTGCGTGAGAGCAGGGACAACGGATCGCCGCAGCTTATAATAGAGGATCTCTGGGATCTCCTGCAGTTCCATGTTACGACTTACTTCGATAACCAGACGCCCGGCATACCGCCAGCGAGGCACAGGAGCGGAAGGGCCCTGAAAACGCTGGTGCAGCGTCTGAAGGGAAAAGAGGGAAGGTTCAGGTCCAACCTTTCTGGTAAAAGGGTAAACTTTTCGTCCAGGACCGTGATATCACCGGAACCGTACCTATCGGTAAACGAGGTCGGTGTTCCGGAGAGGGCGGCAAGGGAGCTCACGGTACCCGTCATAGTGAACCAGTTCAACATCGACGAGATGCGTGAGCTCATAAAGCGCGGCCGCAATCCAAGGGATCAGTTCGGAAGATACGTTACAGGCGTGAACTATGTTATAAGGCCGGATGGCAGGAGGATAAAGATCACGGATCAGAATGCCGCTGAAAACGCCGACCGCATAGATATAGGCTGGACGGTAGAGCGGCAGCTAATGGAGGGCGACATCGTACTTTTCAACAGGCAACCATCGCTGCACAGGATGTCCATGATGGGGCACACTGTGCGAATATTGCCTGGCCAGACCTTCAGGTTCAACCTTGCCGTGTGCACGCCGTACAATGCAGACTTCGATGGAGACGAGATGAACCTGCACGTTATTCAGAAGGAGGAGGCCAGGGCAGAGGCAAGGATAATCATGAAGGTTCAGGAGCAGATAATGAGCCCAAGGTTTGGAGGCCCGATCATTGGTGGTATTCATGATCATGTCACCGCTCTGTTCCTGCTCACCCACAACAATCCGAGATACACCCATGAGGAAATGGTGCACATAATGGCTTACCTTGAGCCAGATCTTCTGCCCGAGGCCAGGATAGAGAACGGTGAAAAGTACTACTACGGCCGCGACATATTCTCGACAATACTGCCCAAGGGCCTTAATGTCAGGTTCAGGAGTAAGCTGTGCTCAGGATCCTCGGAAAGATGCGAGTTTGAAGACGATCCATCGGATACCTACGTGGAGATCGTGGACGGAAAGATGATCCACGGAACAATAGATGAAGCTGCTGTTTCGCCATTCTCCGGCGCAATAATAGATAAGATATTCAGGAAGTTCGGGTCTCAGGAGGCCGCAAGGTTCATCGACCGCATGACCAGGCTTGCCGTTGGTTTCATAACATACCGTGGTTTCTCCACAGGCATAAGCGATTACGATATACCTGAGAGCGCGGTCGCAAGGATTGAGGAGCTGGTCGCTCAGGCCGAGGATCGCATCAACAAGCTTATCGAAACGTTCAGGCGCGGTGAACTGCAGCCTGCACCGGGAAGATCCGTGGAGGACACGCTTGAGATGGAGATACTCTCAGAAGCCGGTGTTGTGAGGGATGAATCAGGTAAGATAGCAAGTTCATACCTTGGTCTCAAGGTGCCATCCGTCATAATGGCAAGATCCGGCGCAAGGGCAACCATGCTCAACATATCAGAGGTTGCGGGTATAGTCGGGCAGCAGTCCGTCAGGGGCGGAAGGCTTAACAGAGGCTATTACAACAGGACACTGCCTCATTTCAAGCGCGGCGATATAGGTGCCGATGCAAGGGGCTTCGTCAGATCGTCTTACATGACAGGCCTGAGTCCAACTGAATACTTCTTCCACAGCATTGGAGGCCGCGAGGGACTGGTTGATACGGCTGTGAGGACGTCGAGAAGCGGTTACATGCAGAGGAGGCTGATAAACGCGTTCGAAGACCTTAAGGTGGACGATTCTAGGGAGGTCAAGGATACCGTCGGTTCGCTTATACAGATAAGGTACGGAGAGGACGGAATTGATCCGACGAGAAGTGCGCGCGGGAAGGCTGTGGACATGAACTACATACTTTTCGATGAGGAGAGGAGGTGAAAAGCATGGCATCATTACTCTGGCGTGACACCTCAAAGAATATCGCTGCCATCTTGGAGAAGCTTCCGGCGGACTATGCAGTTGACTACGATGTCCCGAACAATGTGGAGGATGGATACATAACCATAAACAAGAAGAATTTCACCTATCATGTGGTCATATCCGGCGTTCGCAAATACTCTCCAGATGTGGAGGCCATCGTCAAGAAGAAGAGCGGCCTGAAGTCCATAATAACGATCGAAAAGGTGGAGAAAATAGAGCCGCTATCCTTCATGGAATTCAGGGTCGGAGGGAAGACTCTGGAGGCGATGGGCAGCTTCGAAGTTGCCGAAAGGCAGGTCACTGAGATAAAGGAAAAATACGGGGAAAACCTGTCAGAGGACGTTCAGAAGGTGCTTGACGATGCCAGGGCTATGGGGTTCACCCTGCCTGAATCGGTTGCTGAGGAGATAGCTAGGAGAAGAACAGAATGGGGTGAAAAGGCCTACAAGAACATACTCAAGCGTATAGGTGAGGAGATAGGCAATGAGCTGATAGATCCATACGAAGCCGTTGGAATCATAGCGGCTCAGAGCATAGGCGAGCCAGGTACGCAGATGACGATGAGGACCTTCCACTTTGCGGGTGTCAGGGAGATGAACGTTACTCTGGGTCTGCCGAGGCTCATAGAGATAGTGGATGCAAGGCGCATACCGAGCACTCCGTCCATGACGATCTACCTGAGGCCCGAGTACGAGACAAATGACGAAGTCGTGATGGATGTTGTGAAGAGGCTAGAGAATACAAGCATAAGCGATGTTGCAGATATAATAACTGATATAGGAGAGCTTACCGTTACCGTGAGGCCAGATCCGAGAAAGACAAAGGACAGGCTAATCGAGATGGAAGACATAATGAACGCAATAAGCAAGATAAAGGGCATCACCGTAATGGAGGATTCAGGCCAGATCATAATAAAGCCCCAGCAGGAATCGTTCAAGAAACTTTACCTTCTGCAGGAGCAGATAAAGGGTCTCACGATCAAGGGTATCAGCGGCATAAAGAGGGCCATAGCAAGGGTAGAAGGCAAGGAGCACAGGTGGGTTATCTATACTCAGGGATCCAACCTCAAGGACGTGCTGGAGGTGGACGAGGTCGATCCCACAAGGACTTACACAAACGACATCGTGGAAATAGCGAATGTTCTGGGGATAGAGGCAGCAAGAAATGCGATACTCAATGAAGCTCTCAGGACGCTTCAGGAGCAGGGTCTCAACGTAGACGTGAGGCATCTGATGCTTGTTGCGGACATGATGACGTTCAGCGGTTCTGTGAGGGCAGTTGGAAGGACAGGTATATCAGGAAGGAAGAGCAGCGTACTTGCAAGGGCGGCATTTGAAATAACAACAAAGCATCTTCTGAGGGCAGGCATAATGGGCGAGGTTGATAAACTGGCGGGTGTGGCAGAGAACATCATCGTAGGCCAGCCTATAACGCTCGGGACAGGTGCCGTTGACATAATATATAAGGGTTATCCAAAAACCAAGAAGTGAGGAATGGAGATGAATGAGATAACTGTTGATAATGAGACCATGGCTCACATAGCCATATTCGAGAAGATTGCCAGAATAGAGCTGATGGAATGCGTTGAGAACGAGGATATGATACTTTTTGTCGTCGGAGAACACAAGATGGCTGAGATGTTCCGGAAGAACAAGGAGGTCATATCACAGCTGAAGGAGAAAATAAACAAGCACATACTTGTCGCAGAGGTATCCAGGGATCTGCTCACATTCGTCAGAAATATATTCTTCAGGTACGGCGTGAATGAGATCCAGATCTCATGGAAGAACAACAGGACCGACATAGTCGTGGGCGTGAAGCCAGAGGAGATCGGGAAGGTAATCGGCAAGGAGGGCAAGAACATAAAACTGTTCAAGGATGCTGTATCAAGGTACTTCAACGTCAACAGCATAAGCGTCAAGCAATAGGCCTAGTTAACAGAAAACTTGGAATTTTCCGCAAATATTTAAATTTGTATTTGTAATTAGCAACCCATATGCTCTATCGCCATGGCTGTGCCTTTGATGCATTGCCATAGGCCCGAAGGACATTGAAAGAATGGTGGAATATGAGCGAAGACGACGTTGACAACAGTGTCAAGGATTTCGAAAGCGGCGAAGAGAACGAGGAATCGATAGGGCGAGTTATACTCCCAAACAAGAAGAAGGGGGAGATGTTCGGTATCGTTGAGAAGATGGAGGGTGCATCCAGGCTCTCCGTAATGTGCGAGGACGGATACACCAGGAATGCGAGGATACCCGGGCGCATGCGCAAGCGCATGTGGATAAGGGAAAAGGATCTTGTTATAGTCAAACCATGGGAATTCCAGCCTGAGAAGGCCGACGTTGTCTACCGTTATACGAAAACACAGGCAAGCTACCTCAGCAGGAATCACATGCTGCCGGAGGTCATAGATATTTTCAAATGAGGTGATGAAAGATAGATGACTCGGCTCTCAGGCAGCTGATAAAGAATGACGAGTTCGCCTTCAGGTCGAATCTCGACAGGAAGACGATCGATCTTGTATTCGACAGGCGGACGCTGGAGGCCATCAAATATGTATTTTCAAGATACAGCATAGATTACCTTGATTTTCCAATATCTTCAGGCAAGGAATCCGTGGTTTTCAGAGCCGTTTCAGGGAAAAAATTTGTGGCTGTAAAGATATTCAAGATGTCCACGCTCAAATTCATGAGCATACGCAAATACATCGAGGGGGATCAGCGCTTCTCGAAGATAAGGATCGACAGGAACGACATAGTACCAGTTTGGGTAAGAAAGGAATACACGAACCTGATGGCGCTTGAGAACGCGCATGTTCCTGCACCAAAACCCATAGGTTTTTTCAAGAACATACTGGTCATGTCTTACATCGGAACGAAATCCGGGCCGGCGCCTCAGCTGAAGGATGTTGAGATCGACGAGGGCATTTACGATCAGGTCATAGATGGAATGAGGCGCATGTACGCGAACAGGATAGTTCACGCTGATCTGAGCGAGTACAACATGCTTTTCCATCGAAAGGTGTACTTCATAGACCTGGCGCAGGCTGTCGATATGGATCATCCCATGGCAGCCGAGTTCCTGGAGAGGGACATAGTCAACGTAAGCAACTTTTTCCAAAAGCACGGAATAGAAACGGATCCGGATAAGATAAGAGAATACATAAAGAAGAAGTAGCGGGGGATGGATTTGAACCATCGATCTACGGGTTATGAGCCCATCGGGATTTCCTGACTACCCCACCCCGCTTCAATCCAGCATAGTGGACGAATAATGGCTGTAGGGGCTTATCATATCTGCCTTAATCAATCTTTCGCTGGAACAGGTGCAGATCGCAGTTTTCCGGCATCATCCGAAGCTCTCCTCGATCCTCCTGAACCTGAGCTCCCTCGCCTTCCTCTCAAGAAATTCGTAAACGGTCCTGTGCTTCTTTCCATTTATGATCATGTTTATTGCTTCTTCGGCGTACGTCACGGCGAGATAATCGCCTATTATGGAAACGGTGTCGCCGTATACGGATATGAACGATCCCGTCAGCTCTTCTATTATGGTCCGTGTCTTCCCACCGGTACCAATAACCCTGGCCTTGATCTGGGCTATGCGGCTTGATCCAGGCTTGGCAAACTCCCTCAGCGATATTATGACCAGCTGCATGCCATCCTCAAAGAGAAGCATGGCCTTATCCGGATTGAATCCGCGGCCTATTGCCTGAACAACGCTCTTAGCTGTGTTGGATTTGATCGCATCCCCCATCTGGTCTATCGATACCTCTCCCTCATTGCTGTCTATGGTCAGCTTTACCTCGCCGTTCTCCTCTATCCTCTTCTTTGTTGAACCGTCCTTTCCGATAACTATGCTTATCCTATCCTTCGGAACTCTGACGGTATCGAAATACAAACTATCATCACCAGTGAACAATTATTATGATCTGGAATATCAACGTTGCCATTCAAAATGTGCAGTGAGGTATCCTCACCGCATGTATTCCTTGCCTATGGATTCTCTGGCTATTATGAGCTTCATTATCTCACGCGAACCCTCGGCAAGCATGAACGATCGTATACCGCGCAGTGCCCATTCTTCGGGGCAGTCCTTGGAATATCCATATGCACCCTGCCACTGCATCGCGTCGTTTATTGCGTCGAATCCCCATGTAGTAGATATTAGCTTTGCCATGGCAATGTTCTTGCTGACATAGAATCTGCTGTATTTCCCGTGCCTCTGCTCCTGATCGTATATCCACAGCGCCCTGTACGCGAAGCTGAGGGCAGCCTCCATCTTGGCCACGTCGTCAGCGACCTGGAACTGAAGGCCCTCAAACGTGGCGATCTCGCGGCCAAAGGCCTTCCTCTGCTTCATGTAGTTTATTCCATTTTCTATGGATTTCAGCGCTGTTCCAGCGGATATGACCGATATGAGGCCCCTTGCGAATTCAAAACCTTCATGAACTATGTTGAAGCCCCTGTTCTCCTCCCCGATGAGGTACTTTGCCGGAACATGGAGATCGTTGAACCTCAGCACACCCCATGACGAACCCTCCCTGCCCATCTCCTCCAGATAGGATATCTCGATATCGTCGGAATAGGGTATGTAGAGAAGTGATATACCACGTGAACCGGCATTTTCCCTGGTTTTCACGACAGTAACAAAGCCACCGCCATGCTCCTTGACATCGCGAACAAGGCTTATGAATGATTTCTCGCCGTTGACTATGTATTCATCACCGGACCTCTTCGCAACGGTGTCTATGCCCGCAACGTCTGAACCGTGTCCGGATTCCGTGGAGGCTATGGCCGTTATCCATTCGCCCTTTGCAACCTTCCTAAGGATATCTCCGAAGACCTTCTCATTTCCGTACTTCGCCATGAGATACGACCACGCGTTGTCAACCAGAAAGAGCACCGGTATGGATGCGGTCGGATCGTTCCTTGCTATCTGCTCTGCGACTATTCCGGTCGATACGGCATCTGCGCCCATGCCCCCGTACTTCTCTGGCACGGTCATCCCAAGGTAGCCCATCTTTGCCATCTGGCTGTACACTTCGTCCTGTATCCTACGCTGGCTCCTCATCTTTCCAATGGATGGCGCTATGACGGATTCTGAAAATTTCCTTGCCGTCTCCATCAGAAGTTTCTGATCCTCGGTAAATTCGAAATCCATAAAGTTAAAGCACTACGCCGGTTAAATCTTTTTTCCAGAGAAATCTTATTTGTCCTTTAAGAATAATTATAATATACGGTGTAACAATCAAAGTTTATGGAGAGCTTTTATCATTCGGTTCCAGTTGGCCCAAAGCCGCCAGAGGAGGTCTACGTCATCGTAGAGATCCCAAGGGGAAGCAGGGTGAAGTACGAGATAGCCAAGGACTTTCCGGGCATGCTAGTTGACAGGGTGCTCTATTCATCCGTTGTTTATCCTGTTGATTACGGTCTCATTCCCAGAACGCTTTATTATGATGGAGATCCCATGGACGTGATGGTTCTCATATCGCAGCCGACTTTCCCCGGAGCCATCATGAAGGTCAGGCCCATCGGCATGATGAAGATGGTGGATCAGGGTGAAACGGACAATAAGATACTCGCAGTTTTCGACAAGGATCCCAATGTCAGCTACATAAAGGATCTGAAGGATGTCAATGCCCATCTGCTTGATGAGATAGCAAACTTCTTCTCAACGTACAAGATCCTGGAGAAGAAGGAGACAAAGGTTCTTGGATGGGAGGGCAAGGAGGCTGCCCTAAAGGAGATAGAAGTGTCTATTAAGATGTATGAGGAGAAATACGGAAAGAAGAACTAGGTGTCCAGCATGTCCTGGATAGAGGTGCGTGTTGGTTCCGGAAACATAATGGTTGATGAGGATCTCGTTTCGGAGGTCCGGAATCAATACATCGTTCTGCGCACCAGGATGGAGAATGGCCCCTGCCAGGATGGAATGTGCCAGATAATAAGGCAACTGGACGTTTCCATAGAGGATCAGGCCTCAGACGGTATGCTCTTCTTCGGCGATCAGGATATTCGCATAGCGATGGACGGCCAGACGTACAGATCCATCAACAAGGGCAGGGAGATCGTGAAGATCAGGCGCGGCAGATCCGGACTTCAGGTTTCCGGTTTCACATACGTAACCTGATACATATTCAGGTGCAGGCAATCTATTTACTAATGAAAACAATTTGCAGATGTGCCTGATCCATACTATGACCAGCTGCAAAGGGTGCGCATACTCATAACGCTTAGGAGATATACGGAAGCCCTCAGGGTCATAGACGATCTCGCAATGCAGAAGGAGGATCAGGTTCTATTTCATTACAAGATGTCCATTCTCTACAGATCAGGAAAATATGAGGAACTCAGGAGAATCGCTGAGTATGCGACATCCAGGTTTCCTGACAGTTTGTCCATGCGCCTCTGGCATCTCATCGGCGATATGAAGGGCGGCGAAGTTCTCGCGATGGCAGATATAATGCCATCAATTGACCGCATCGCTGCCTCCGAGAAGCAGGACGGAGGGCTCAGATTTCCGGATAAATATGCGCAGAGATTCTACGAATCCATAACATTCCTGAAGGATACCTATGGGAAAGCCATGATAAGCATGGACGCAGCAGACTTAGTGAAGAAGGTAGTGGCCGACAGGATACCTCAGGATATATGCGACGGGCTTTACACATCACAGTTCGATGCCTATGACAAAAACCTGATCGGCCTTACGGGAAACAGCAGGTCGTTCTACCTGCTTTCCAGGGGAAGGGTGGGCGATGCATTTATAGAAGCGCTGCGCATGGCCCAGACAGAGATATACAGAAAATTCATGGCAGAAAAGTTCATAGAATTTTACAGGGAGACCGAATCACAGAGGGATCCCTTCATACTCGCCGTCCGGTATCACATAATGCGCCTCAAGGAAAGAAGCATTCAGGCCCTTGACAGGGCCACAAATGTAGGCTTTCTGGAGAAGAGCATAGCCAGGATCATCATTGAGTCTGAGTATAATGTGTTAGCTTCTTCAGAGGTTCCACAAACGGTTCAGGCGTCACGCTGATTATGTGCCTGAGATCCTCGTCTCTCCCAGCAAACCTGTACAGAGCAAATGAATTGAGCAGAACCGGCAGCATGGCCTTGAGAGACCCGCTGAGATGGTCTTCCTCTATTATCCTGTACCTTGAAGAAACGATCCTGTCATAATTTCCGCTGTATATGTTTTCGAAAATCGAATAGCATGCATCGTAGTACTCAAGATTCGTTGGGGGCTTGGGCATGCGCCTGAAGTATTCCTTGAATCCATCGACGTTATCGGTGAAGAGGTACATCAGTGCCCTGTGGAACGCGGTATTTATGATTTCGTACGGTATGTTCATATGGTACGCAGCCTGCTCAGCCTTCTCCATGTATTTCAGGGCCCTCTCGCTATCCCCTTTGAGGTAGAAGTGATAGGATACCGCGATGTAGAAGATGCTTGCATAGTCGTCCCTGTACACGTTCTTCTCGATCTCCTCCTCCTTAATCGAAGAACCCCCATCTTCCAGATCGGATATTATCGAAGCAAATATCCTGGCCATGGAGGACTGCTCCTCATTGGCGCCCTCTTCCGCAGCCATCTCTGTGTATTTCCTGGCCATCTTGAAGTCCAGCAAACCGGTGTAGTAAAGCCCAAGGAATCTGTGGATGTGGTAGGCAGCGCGCCTCTCTCCGGTAACATCGAGTATTCTCAGCATCAATGGTATGTATCCCTCAGCGTATTCCTGATGCCCTATCACGTAGTAGATCTCTGAAAGGTTGTATATGGCATAGAGCCTTGATATGAGATCTCCTGTAGTGTAAGTGTGTTCGATGAGTTCCTTCAGTGTGCTGATGGCCTGATCGTATTTGCCGGTATAAACATCTATCAGCGATATATTGTTCAGGTTCCTTGCGATCTCAGAGTAGTTTCCCATTGATCTGTTTATACCAAGCGCTTCGCTGTATTTCTTCAGGGCGTCATCATACCTGTATTCAGCCATATCTATTCCGCCGAGAAGATTCAGTGATCCTGCCTCTATATCCTTCATCCCCAGCGCCCTGGATCTGGCGAGAACATCGTTCAGCAGCTTTCTCGCCTCATCGTATTCTCCACGCCTGTAAAGTATGGATGATCTCTTGTATATGACGGACACCTCGCTTTTTTCATCCTGCAGCTTTCCCGATACTTCGTCGAGAATCTTTTCCGCATCCCGGTACTGGCCCTTGGAGATGAGTATGCTTGACACATCCAGGATGACGGGGAGGTTGTCCACCTGAACTTTTCTGTAGCATTCCAGAGCGCGTTCCAATTCGCCCTTTCTGTAGTATGCATGGCATAGCACGTACATCGATGGCGAGTTTTTGATCTCGTTGAACACATACTCAAGATCCTCAATGGCTTCGTCAATGGAGCTGAACTGTTCAACCAGCTTCTCGCCAGTTGCATCAATTATTCTCATCATCTCATCGATCTTTCCGCCCTGCCTGAGTATGTGTATTCTCTGCGCCTCGTTAAGCGATCGGAAAAAATCGGTCTCGATCATCTTCTGTATAACATATTCACGATCGGATTCCGACATGGATCTTGCGATCATCTGCTTCACCTTCTCGTTGTCATACCTCACGGATCCGCCGGTGAATCGGATCATTCCGGACGCTTCAAGAGGCCTGACGATATCAAGCAGGGCGGATTTCGATCTGCCCATGAGCTTCGCCAGGTCTTCCAGTTTCAATTCGCCGCCTGCCATCGCCATTATCTGCATCAGAGTCCGCTGCACCGGCGTGAGTTCCTTAAGCATTCGATCGTAGTATATCTCCGTGGTAGGCGGTACAGGGAAATACCGGAAGGACACCTCGTTTATCTCATTCTTCTCATTTATCAGGCCGAGATCACGATAGTACCGAAGGGCATATCTGAAGTTGTCCATATTGAAATTTGTGATTCTGGCTATCTCCTTTACAAAGTTTTCCGGCAGCTTGTAACCCATCTTCTTCGTGAGGAAAATTACATCATCTGTTCCAGGCTTCTCTACCTTCAGAATATTGATGTAATCTTCGCTTGTTATGAAATTTATGAATCTGTCATAGTCCTCGCTGCTATCTGTACTGTATGTTCCGATGAATACCATGTTTCTGCCTCTTCCAGCCCTGCACATGTAAAGGAGCAGATTTTTCGATTCAATGGTCAGCTTCTCCATTCCGTAGACCGCAACAGCTATCTTACGCCTATTATTCTTAACAAACTCGTCGAACTCACTTATTATCTCATTTTTATCTCTGCTGGCCTGCTTTTCGCTAAGCTTGTCCATGATGGAGTTCACGGTCTGATTCCTGTATAACTCGCCCATTGGCGGTGCTGTCTCAGATACTATTAAATAATCCATCTTCTCAAGGGATCTGAGCACGAGATCTACTATGTCCCGCTTTCCGATGAAGCTGTCTCCAACAAGCAAATATGCGGAGGATCCTTTCTGGATGGTGGATATTACAAAGTCAGGTATCTCCCTGATCGCTAGGGCCTTCTCCATAGCACACCATTTGCAGTTTTGAATTAAAACTTTCTTCCTTCGATCAAGATTTCATTTCATGTTAAGGTATACCCTCTTTCCGGAATACGTTGTCCTGGATATACCAAACTCTGGATTGTTCCTGAGCTGTTCAATGTCGAATACCGGCCCCTGCCTGCATACCTGAAGCCCTCCAACGGAGCATGAATCGCAGATGCCAATGCCGCATTTCATGGTCCGTTCCAGGGAGAACTCTGCTCTGGCATTCATACTGGCCAGTTTCTGCATCACCCTGTACAGCATCGGTTCAGGACCGCACACGTATATCTTCCTGTAAACCGAAATATCCAGGCGGTCGAGGAACTCATGCGGAAATCCGTGGAAACCCTCGCTGCCGTCATCCGTAGCTATGAATAGCCTCCTCTCCGGAAAGCGGTCTGTGAAGATTAACTCCTCCTTTGTCTTTGCGGATATCAGTGCATCAGTATCGGAGTCTGCTATGGGAAGCAGGGAGGCTATTCCAGATCCGCCGCCTATGATCAGTTTTCTTCCAGATTCTATTTGAAAGCCGTTGCCATAGGGTCCACGTATGTAGAATTCATGGCCTGGCTCCATATCAATCATGGCCTGTGAAACCTTCCCATAGGCTTTAACAGTGATACCCTTCGGCGATCCTACGTAGGAGAGGGACATTGGAATTTCACCAAGGCCCGGAAGCCACACCATGACAAACTGCCCGGGCTTAACATCGTGATCCCACCTGAAGAACAGTGTCCTGACATTCTTTGCCTCATCCCTGACCTGATCAACCGTGATTCTGTTCATCTTATCGCCACCCCTACCATATCCTGAATGCTGTGGAATTTCTCATCATCCATAAAGGTGTTCATCTGGGATATTATATTACGAAAAACAGATTTTCCCACGGTATAGAGCGCAGTACCTATCTGAACTGCGGAGGCTCCGGCCATTATGTATTCAACGGCGTCCTCATATGTCGTTATGCCGCCCACCCCTATGATATCCTTTCCCGTCTCCTTTTTCACCTCGTATACATATCTAACGCCGACAGGCTTTATTGCAGGCCCGGACAGGCCGCCATAGGCGTTGGTAAGGACGGGCATCCTCGCCCTTATGTCGATCTTCATGGCCTTAACCGTGTTTATGAGGACATACGCATCGGCCTTTTCCGCAGCCTTCGCTATCTCTATTATGTCGGATACGTTTGGGCTGAGCTTCGCGAAGACAGGCACGCTGATCTTGGATTTCATCTCATTCACAATATCCTCAACAAGATCCGGATCGGAGCCCACCTCAAGGCCAAAGCCCTTAACATGCGGGCAGCTCAGGTTGAGTTCAACGGCATCACAACCATATTCCTGCATTTTCCTGCCGAGATTGACAAAGGATTCCGCGTCCGAGGCAAAGACACTTCCTATGACGGGCTTCCCGGATCTTTTTGCTATCCTTATCTCCTCCGCGAAATTGTCTATGCCTGGATTGGAAAGGCCCACCGCGTTGATAAGGCTGTCACCATATTCAACTATTACCGGTGCAGAATAACCATTTCTCTCTTCCATGCCTATGGATTTCGTGACCACGGCTGCAGCGCCGTTATTCATAACATCAAGCATGGTGTATCCATTTTCATCAAGAATTCCAGAAGCCAGCATCAGTGGGTTCTCCAGCCTGATTCCGGCCACAGATGTTGAGAGATCAGCCATCAAGAGGTTAAGGCGTACACATATGTAAATGCTTTTCTTGGATCATAGATGGTACGCTGGAAGGATGAGAATTGGCATTGCATTCTGATAGCTATGATGAAATTAAAATAGTTAAAATCAAGGGCAAATATTTAGATATCAATATTTTAAGAGAAAACTATATTTCCCAGGATGCAATCTGCGTGATCGCAAATATGTCAAAATTTTCAAGGTCTGCTGTATTCTCCATACTGATCATACTTGCGGTAACCTTCACCATGAGGATGACAACGAATATGCTCATGACTTCAATCCCCGTACTGGCAAAGTTCACGCTTCTTGCATCAACATTTTTGACCGCGCTTCCTGTTGTCATGTACGCGGTCACGGGCCTCCTGGCAAACCTGTTTCTTAATGGCAGGATCAGGGCTTCCAGGATATCCCTATCGATAGCGGTGTCGCTCTTTGTGATGGCCGTATCGCTTCCGCTCTTCTACCTTGCAAGGAACATATGGGAGGTCGCGGCCATAGCTGCTATGGATGGCCTTTCAATGGGCCTTGTTCCCCCGCTGCTGCTCACGCTGATATCGCTGGCGTATGAAGATATACGGGACAATGTCCTGGGTTTTTATACATCCGCCCTTTCCATCAGCCTGATAGCCGGCACATTCATGCAGGGTTTCCTTCTATCGTCCATATCCGTTTCCGTCAGGGATCTATTCCTGTATTTCTTCCCTGTACCGCTGATCTCAGCCCTATTGATGCTTGTATTAGCGTCTAGGCTGAAGATTGACGACGGGGGCGAAAGGAGAAACATATCCACATCGACCATAATAAGGACCATACCCAGGCTGTTCAGAAACAGCGGCTTCAACTTCGGTTTCTTCGGCAACCTCACATATTCATTCCCGTTCGTGATAATAATGACATACGGAAGCCTGATCGCAAAGTATTATTCTGGTCTTTCGCCGGCCATGTTTTTCTATGCGCTTACGTCATTCTTCTTCGTATCCATGGTGACCAGACTGACTATGTCCTTCAGGCCGCCCGAGAACAGGTACAGGCTCATGTTCGTCTCGCTTGCCTTCACGATTGCAGGTTTCATAGCACTCACGCTGAGCCGTGATCCCTATGAGTTCGTCATCTCCATGGTGCTGCTGGGATTCCCGCATGGATCCATATACCCAATAGCAACGATGAGCGTATCTTCCTCTGTGCAGAAGTCTGAGGTTTCAATAGCATTTGCCACGTTCAACATAATATTCAACATACTGAACCTTGCGCTCCCCGCTGCCTTTGGTTACATAGCACAGGTGACCACTATCCGTGTGGCCATGCTGGTTATGATAGCTCCCATGGCGTACATCTCATACGAATCCATAAGAAACGGCATTGCCATAAGGAGGCAACGTTCCGTGACAACACCAGACTGAAGCACCGTATCTCTGGATACATTAATTCAATTTACCGATGTGCAGTTCCGGATCGCCAACATTCTTTTATAACGTTTCCATATCAACATCAATGAAAACATCGGATGTATCAGGCTTTTACAAGCTATCTGTTGATGATCGTATTCAGTTCGTGAAGGAATTTTCAGATCTTACCGATGATGAAGTATCCATCCTCAAGAAGAATGGTTCATTGCCAATTGAAAAAGCCGACAAGATCATCGAGAACGTAATAACAACTATTGAAATGCCGATGGGCATAGCCGTGAACTTCAGGATCAATGACAGGGACTATCTCATACCCATGGCCATCGAAGAGCCATCAGTCGTTGCCGCAGCATCCAATGCGGCAAAGGTGGCAAGGAAGAGGGGAGGTTTCAGGGCCTTTGCCACAGAACCGATAATGATAGGCGAAATACAGGTCCTGGACGTTCCGGCACCATACAGTGCAAAGATAGCCCTGCTTGAGTCAAAGCAGAAGATACTGGATATGGCAAATACAAGGAGCAAGACCCTATCATCCATGAACGCGGGCGCAAGGGATCTGGAAGTTGAGATATTTGAATACCCGTACAGGATGATGATAGTGCATCTGATAGTGGACGTGCGGGACGCCATGGGCGCAAACGTTATCAACAGCATGTGCGAATACGTGGCGCCGGAGATAGCTAGAATAACCGGCGGCCGCGTAAACCTCAGGATACTGAGCAACCTTACGAAGAACAGGATCGCCTATGCCTCAGCAGTTTTCCCGAAGGAAATAATAGGTGAGGAGGCTGTGGACAGCATAATAGAGGCCTACCATATGGCTGCCATAGATATATACAGGGCCGCGACGAACAATAAGGGCATAATGAATGGTGTGGACGCAGTTCTCATAGCAACGATGAATGACTGGAGATCCGCAGAAGCCAATGCGCATTCCTACGCAGCCATGTATGGTTATGGCCCGCTGGCAAGGTACGAGAAGGACGCGAATGGAGATCTTGTGGGCAGCATTGAGATACCGATGGCGGTCGGTACAATAGGCGGAACAACGAGGAGCATAGAAAAGGCCAGGATCGCCATGAAGATTCTTGGCGTGAAGGATGCCAAAGAATTTTCTGGCGTTCTGGCTGCCGTTGGCCTGGCCCAGAACTTTGCGGCCCTGCGTGCACTGGCAACGGAGGGAATTCAGCGTGGGCATATGGAGCTCCATTCGAGAAACATTGCCATGTCTGTCGGTGCAGTCGGTGATGAGATCGATAAGGTTGTTTCCAGGATGATAGAGGAGAAAAATATATCGATGGCAAACGCACAGAAGATACTTCAGGAGATAAGGAATAAGAACTGAAAAAGGTAATCTCATGGTATCCGCATAGGTTCTTCGATAAAAGCCGGCATGTTCTGGCTCTTGCGATACATATAAATTTACGGGTAAACTATGGACGCATATGTCCATAGTGGTATTTTTTGGAGTTTTGATCCTCATACTCATCGTTGCGATAATCATACTGTACCTCGATATACGGTCTCTTCAGAGAAAACTCGCTGCCAAGGAAGCAGAGATACAGACGACTCTGCAGAATGCCACGCGAACGGTGAATGAAGCCATTGCTATGCGTGAGGAGGCGCAGAAGCTGAAGGAGGACCTGGAAAAGCGCATAGAGGAGGCCAGGCGAGAATCTGTTCAGAAGAGCAGGGAGGTCGTTGCTGGAAAGGTCTCGGAACAGCTTGCCCCATTCTTTCCAAACTTCAAATACAATCCAAAGGACGTGAGATTCATAGGCACGCCGATAGATCTGATCGTTTTCAACGGCCTAGATTCGGGTCACATCGATTCGATAGTATTTATTGAGATAAAGACCGGCAATGCAAGGATGACGGACCGCGAGAAGAGTGTTATGGATGCAATAAATGCATCGAGGGTATCGTTTGAAATTCTGCGCATAGATTCAGCCATAGACCAGGTGGAGTGATCCGCATCTCAGCCTAGAATCGAATCCTGTTTATTCGAATACGTATCTCTGCCTTTACGGGTATATGCACCCCATCTCTGCATTGATATCCACGGGCGTGAGTTCTGGCTGCACCAGACATGTTCTCATCAGGACGAAGATTATGTGAATGCTTGTGAATACGATCGTTACGTAAATACGTGCATCTCCTCTCCGAGTACATAAGTTTTATTGCCTCCTCATAGCGCATAACTTTCCCATAAAACCATAGAATGGATATGGCATGTTTTCATAGTTTTCCATGACCTCAATGTGTCAGTATAAGATTGAAAAATAGGGCATGACGTTCAGCATCTTTTAAAAACAGCCTGCAAGATCACTGGCTTATCTTTCTCCACCAGTATGGATACTGGTTTAGTATCTCAAGGTTTGGATAGACCGCTGCAATCTTGTCTCTAAGTATAGCATGTTCTATCACGGCTTCCAGATATTCCCCAGCCTTCATTCCATAATCGTTTACCAGCTCCTGCGGGATCTCAAGCCCCAGATGTTCATAGCCTCTGTTATCCCTGAATGTGACCGTCCTGCATATGGCCTTTTCACCTATGCTGTGTGTTGGAAGTTTGAGATGCGGATCGAATACCTTTACAAGGTCGACGAGAAGATATTCACCTTCCTTTCCTTCCAAGTTTGCATATCTGGCAGTCTCCCCAGGTATCCTCACTATTATCTTTCCGTTTTCCTCCCTGAGCATTTCCACGAAGCGTTCAGGCATTGGTAATAAAATCAGTGAAGCTATAAAAGTTTAACTGTTATTTTTTGATACAAAAAAAGCCAATTGAATTGAAAGCAGACATTGCGAAAACAATGAAAAGGAGTGATGGTCTTAAATTTCCTTTCAATAGCACTGTGCGATATTGCATAGCAATCCACATGGAGGCCATTCGCCTGTAAGCGTGATCGGTTAGGCTACGGCATGCATGGCATCTGCCGTGAATTTTTAAGGCGATAACTTATCAATAAGCAAGTCGAAGAAAAGAGATCAAAATAGAAATGATTTTTACGATTTCATGCTTAAACAGGACTCGGTCATTGTGTATATGCCATCAGCAGAATAACGAAATAGCTGGATATTCCCCCTGCCGCAATGAATAGAATAGTGTCTGCATACGGCTTCTCAGGTTTCATCGAACTGATCAGGGTTGTGTTCACGTACAGGGTTATGCTGTAGTTCTGCGGGGTAGACGTAGCGTTTGTTATCTCCACGTAATTTCCGGTAGAGTTGAAATACGTTATATTCTGCCATGCATACGAACTCTTATTGAGCGGAGCTATGTCATATATGTACACTGGATCCGATGTGGAGTTCAATGTAAAGTTGAGGGTTATCGTCTTCGTGTACGGGCTTATGAAATATATGGGATATGTCGTATTGTTAACCGTTACGGACATGGCGGGAGTTAGATCTGGCTTCACCTCCATGTTTCCGGATATACTTATGGAAGTTGATGATGATGAATGCCCAGTAACTTCGTATGCGACACCCACAAATATTATTAATGCGACAACACTTATGGCGATGCTTGCCCTGTTTGAAAGCATAAGCCTGAATTTGATATACATATAAAATGTTTTCTGATAATTAATTAGCAAATAATTAATTAGTTAAGTATTTATAATGGCACTCAATTCACCCTCATGGTTCAGTACAAGTGGGTTGCACTTTCCAATACAACCATTGGAGTCCTCATGGCTTCAATTAACGGTACTATAATGATGATTTCCCTTCCAGCCATATTCAGAGGGATAAACCTGAACCCATTTCTGCCGTCGTCATTCCAGTATCTGCTATGGATACTGATGGGCTACATGGTGGTCACTGCTGTCTTGCTTGTGACCGTAGGCAGGCTTTCCGATATGTACGGGAGGGTGCGTCTCTTTAACCTTGGTTTTGCGATATTCACTGCAGGTTCCATACTGCTGTTCCTCACGCCAGGCCACGGTACATCTGCAGCAATGTACATGATAATGTTCAGAATGGTACAGGCAGTGGGTGCATCTTTCCTGTTCGCTAATTCCGCGGCCATAATAACGGATGCCTTCCCGTCAAACGAGAGGGGAAAGGCAATGGGTATAAACCAGATAGCCGGTCTCGCAGGTTCCCTTATAGGGCTCATACTTGGCGGGATCCTTGCAACGATCAACTGGCGCTACGTCTTCCTGGTAAGTGTTCCGGTGGGTGCGCTGGGCACGATCTGGTCATATCTGAAGCTGAAGGATCAGTCCGTTAGGAGAAAGGACGAAAAGATCGATCTGCCTGGAAATGTCACGTTTGCAGCTGGCCTGACTCTAATACTCATAGGCATAACATACGGCCTGATGCCGTATGGATCCTCAAGCATGGGATGGTCCAGCCCATGGGTTATCAGTGCCATGGCTTCTGGTGCTGCGATGCTGGTAGCATTCCCGTTCATAGAGCTCCATGTGGATCAGCCGATGTTCAACATGCACCTGTTCAAATACAGGGGTTTCACATTCGGAAACTTCGCGGGTTTCTTCCAGTCGATGGGCATGGGCGGCGTGATGTTCATGGTCATAATACTCCTCCAGGGTATATGGCTGCCACTTCATGGCTATTCCTATTCGTCTGTGCCATTCTGGGCAGGCATATACACGATACCGATGATGGCCGGTTTCGTCCTCTTTGGTCCAATCGCCGGTGCACTATCCGATAGGATAGGCGCAAGGCTGCTCACAACGCTCGGTATGAGTGTTAGCGCAGTAGCTTTCATACTCCTCACGCTTTTCCCGTACAACTTCAGCTATCCGCCATTCGCCGCAACACTGTTTATGATGGGTTCCGGCATGGGGCTGTTCGGCGCACCGAATATAACTGCAGTGATGAACTCGCTCCCACCGCATTACCGCGGTACCGGATCTGGAATGAGAGCTACACTTCAGAACACCGGCCAGACAGCAAGTATGGGCATTTTCTTCTCAATAGTTCTCATAACCCTGACAGCTTACCTCTCATCCTCATTCAATACGGCTCTGGCTGCCGCAGGCGCCTCGGTACTCATACCTGTGTTTGACAAGATACCCGCGACATCGGCACTGTTCTCCGCATTCCTGGGTTACAATCCAATGCAGACCATCCTTGGGCTGCTTCCGGCATCTTTTGCATCCCTGATAAGCCCATCATCGCTTGCCATACTTGAGGGCACCCACTGGTTCCCGCTTGCTCTTGCTCCTGCTTTCATGAAGGCTCTCCACGCATCATTCTATGCGGGTGCGGGCATACTGGTCGTGGCTGCGCTGCTTTCGGCTTTCAGGGGAAAGAGATTTGTCTATGGAGAAGAGACCGAATTAAAGGAAAAGATGCAACAGACCACTGAGGCCAAACTGTCCTCCCAGCTGGAAGTGATGAGGGATGGTAAGAAATGATCGGTGAGGACTGCGACGCACTGATGGAAATATGGCACCATTTCGCCAAGGTATACGTCCTTGGAAAGAGGAGGATGGAGGACAGCTTACAGATCACGCAGCTCAAGCCGATAGAGGTACGCATACTCTACTATCTTTCTGAGGAGAACTTCAACGTCAACAGGCTTGCAGAAATGAACTTCGTCACGCCGGCATGGATAACAGGTGTGCTGGACGACCTTGAGAACAGGGGTTACATAGTTAGATCCAGAAACGCATCAGACAGGCGCGTGGTGAACGTTGAAATCACGGACAAGGGGCGTGAGATCCTGGCTGAGAGCCACCGTATCTACGTCAATTTTCTCAGAGAATCGCTGAGCAGCTTTACTGACGGTGAAATCGAGGAATTCACCAGGCTTCTCAGGAAGATAGAGGAAACGCTGAACAGGAACATTCAGGAGGAAGCCGGGTCGCTATAGGTAATCGTACTTGCTGTCCTCCTCGTCTATTTTTTCCTCCTCTTTTTCTGATCCCTCGATGGGGCTGGCAATTTCCTCACCGCTTCTCAGCGAAGAAACAAAGCCGCCTGTCAGGGAAAAGACGATCAGTATTGCGACGGACGAGGGCACGATCACGAAGAATGTGTAGGCTATCCCGGCATATGAATACAGATATGTTGCGAAGTTTGAAACAGAAACGATGCCCGACGTTGAGATTGGAATCACGCCGTAGCTCACATATCTATCGACCACTGCTAGCAGTCCGGTTCTGAATGGATAAAGCATTACGGCAATTATTATGAACAGTCCGGATACAGCCAGCGAGGCTATGAGACCGCTCTTCATATTTCCAGATTTTCTTCCGCCCAGATAACCCGCTATGGCAGGCCCAGCCACCGGAAGCCACCAGAGTATGACAGAAAAGAGGAGCATGTACGCGAATCCAGCGTAAAGCGAATATATACGTCTGTACTGCAGCGCATCCTCCTTGACACCGCTCATTGAATATGCCATTGTCTGACAAAAACAAAGAAAGTATTTTAGTTTATCTATTCATCTTGATTATGATCCAAATTTATCTGATCTACCGGCAAGCTGCATCAGAATGTCCATAACATTATAGCTTGTTATACGCAATGATCCACTTGCTGATGACAATTCATCAAAAAGATGAACGCCATCGTTCATAACGCCATCCGTATAAAATACTATGGGCACGGGATCGCCAGAATGATCCTTGAATGAACATGGTGTACTGTGGTCTCCCGTAACGCATATAACTGCATGGTCTCCGATTGACTTCAGTGGTTCCATGGCCCTGTCAATATCCTCTATGACATCCCTCTTGAGAGGATAATTTCCGTCATGGCCGGCCACGTCTGTGGCCTTTATATTTACGAGCACAAAGTCATGGCTGCTGGTGAGATCAACGGCTTTCTCTATCTTGCCCCTGTAGTTTGATCCCACGGTTCCAGTTGCCCCGGGCACATCGAAGACATCCATCCTGAGCAGCCTGCACAGTCCCTTGAGCCATGGGCTTCCTACTACACAGGCACCCTTCATGCGGTTCTTCTCCGTGAATGATGGTATTGCAGGTACCTTGCCCGCGCTCCTGACCAGCAATTCGTTTCCAGGCAGCCTTCCGTTTTTAACTCTTTCCTTATTAACCCTGTGATCCGATAGTATGCGCCTGGCCTCCTCAAGGTATGCGTTCATCACCTCGGCGGTTCTGTCCCCGGATGGATCCGTTGGTCTTATTTTCTCAGGAGGTAACCCCTCCCTGTGGGGATCGGAATCTCCTATCATATCGGACAGATCGGGCCCGGAGACAACAAGAGCAGCACGGTGTTCCACACCGCTTTTGACTCTGAAGCTGTACTCGCCCATATCCAGGCTTATGGCATCAGCAAGCTCCTCGTTGCCCTTATTTTCGCGGCCCGCACGTCTGTCAACGATGACGCCGTCTCTGTTCGTGGCGAAATTCGCCCTGAATGCCAGGTCTCCTGGCCTTATATCCATGCCAAGGCCGAGTGCTTCGAACGGCCCCCTCCCCGGATAGTATACCTTCGGATCATAACCGAGGAGGGACATGTGAGATGTATCGGAACCGCACCTTATCCCCGGGGATATTGGGTGCATTATTCCATTGATCCCGTGAGACGCCAGCCAGTTGAGATTCGGCCTGAACGCGGCCTGCAACGGTGTCCTGTTCTGCAGATCTGATCCGGGTCTGTCCCCAAGGCCATCAAGAACTATAAGAATGATGCTCTTCATCATGCGATTGATTTTCATATTAGATATAAAGAATGAGGGCTGGATCTTAAATTCATCTAAAATATTGAAATAATATTATAGAATATCGCAATAGAATAATTCCATGCGCCATCCTTCGCGAAATATTTATAAATGTATATTAATACAGGGCTTCTCAGATCAGGCCTCTCACCGCATAGGCTTCCTGTGCGGCCGTATAGGAGTATGGCTTGAACCTGTCCAGTATGGGCAGATCATCGTATGATACCTTATCCATGACGTTGAGGTACTTTAGTATGCCCTGCACGGCTATATCCCCGTCCCTGACAGCGCTTATCAGATCCCTGTTGGGGTTTGTTGAATCTCCGCCGGAGAAAACCCCCTCTATTGAGGTCATGCCGTTCTGGTCCACGATGGGTTCACCGTGTGGATTTAGCCGGAGTTTTTTCACGTAATCGCCCAGGAAGGAGTAATCAGTCTCCTGGCCTGTAGCCTCTATTACCATGTCCACCTTTATGGTGTACACCTTGTCCTTTATCGGAACAGGCTTGGCCCTTCCCTTGCCCTCCTTCACCATCTCGTTCATCCAGTACTTCATGGCCACGACCCTTCCATTCTCCTTCACGTATTCAAAGGGCGTAACCTCCCATACGTACTCAACCTTTTCCTCTTCGGCTTCATCCATCTCCTCATCTGCGTTCATGCTGGGGTAACCGGGACGATCGACATCCCTCCTCCTGTACATTATGTAAACGTGCTTGGCACCGAGGCGAAGTGAAGTCCTGGCCGAATCGTTTGCCGTGAAGCCTCCGCCTATGACGGCAACGGTATCTCCAACATCTATCCTTTCGCCGAAACTCACACGCTCGAGGAATTCGGTGGCGTGCATCACGTTCGGTGCATCGCTGCCGGGAGTCCCGGTCATCCTTGGCTTGTGATTGCCCACGCCGAGAAATACGGCATCGTATTCCTTCATTATCTGATCGAACGAGATGTCGCGGCCCACCTTTGTGTTCAGCTTCACGTCAACGCCGCGGGATACAACATAGCCTATCTCCTTGTCCAAGACGCTCTGCGGCAGCCTGTACCTGGGTATTCCGGTCTTCATGAAGCCTCCGAGGGCTGGCCTCTCCTCAAAAAGCGTTACCTTAACACCCTGCAGGCTGAGATAGTAGGCCACTGTGAGTCCAGCCGGGCCGCCACCTATGACCGCAACCTTTTTTCCTATGAACTTTCTCTTCTGTGGCCTCAGGATCTCTCCATAATCGTCGAATTTATCAGCAGCATATCGCTTCAGGTGCCTTATGGCTATCGGACCGCCTCCGTCATACATCACGCAGATATCCTCGCACATGTGTGTGCATACCCTCCCTATTATGGCCGGAAAGGGAAGCGTTTCCATTATGATCCTCACGGTCTGAGCCGGATCACCCGCCGCGGTGCTCCTTATGTAGCCCGATATGTCTAGGCTTGCGGGGCATGCAGCCGAGCACATGTTGCATCCAAGGCACCTGCTGGCCTCTGCTATGGCTTCTTCGTCTGTATAATTATCCAGCGGTTCGATATCGAAGGTCTTAACCCTCTCGTCGGGATCCGCCTTTTTAATCCGGACTCTTTCAAAACTCAGCATGGGATCACACCTTTGCTATCCTATTTTGACTAATAAACATTCTTTAGTGCCTCCGCATAATTTCGATATCGCCTGCAATTTCATCGTTTTGACTATGTGCTTGATCATATGTGCGGTACCACAAGCATCGCAAAGAACAGATTGAAGAGCACAATTATGCTCAGCGCAATGTAGAGCCTGTTCTTTGTCAGATAGAAGGATATCAGGGCAATTACGACGCTGGTTATTGGAGTGAATACCAGAACCCACAGGCCCGTGGCTATGAAGAATATCCCGTCCAGATGGACTAGGCCCTCCGGTATGAGACCCAGATATATGTATTTTGAATTGACCTTCAGCTGTGGATTGTAGCTTGCGATCTGCGCCAGTGAGAAGCCAGACCCGCCATTTTTTACGAAGATGAGTATGACGCCGAATATTATGAAGAACATGCTCACCGAAACACCGATTCGCAGGGCGTAGCTTATTGCGAGATCTCTGTCAAAGCGCATCATGCATCACCCTTTTCCTCAATCCTTTTCATAACACGGTACATTATTATTATGGCAACTATGGATATCACGGTGGATATGGCAAACTGCGTATAAGGCGATATCAGTATCACTTTGATTATGTAGAAGCCCTTGAGCACCATCTGTATGCCCAGGAACATCAGGATGGCAAAGAATATCCACCTTATGCTCCTGTTCGTTATGCGCACCAGGATCTTCGCTCCGAGGAAAGCGCCTATCAGTACACCTATTGCCGTTGCCGCGGCTATGAACGGCTGTATGTACCCGGCATACCAGTATATGGAGCTGCCTGTGGCAGCGGTTATCCCTATCATGAAGTTGCTGGAAGTTGTCGTCACCTTCATGGGCAGGTTTATGGCCCAGTCCATGCCGAGAACCTTCAGGGCACCGCTTCCAATTCCGAGAAGGCCAGATATCATCCCGGCAAAGAACATTATTATCTCACCAAGCCACCACCTGACTCCAGAGTATTCGACGTTCTTGTGCAGGCGCGCATCATAGTACGACCCTGAGAGCTGGAAAACCCGCGTTGTCCAGTCAGGCTTGAGCATCTTCGGTATCTCGTACTTTCCACGCTGTATCGTCGGTACGAGTGACCCGAGCAGAACAAAGCCGAATATGACATATATGAGCCAGGAAAGATGGTGGTCATAGATGAACACGGCGGTCAGCGATCCCACTATTGCGCCGGTGGTTGTCGCAACCTCCAATCCAACCCCCAGCCTGATGTTCGCTATCTTCTCCTTTGCATAGGCGCTTGCGGATCCTGCACTGGTGGCTATTGTTGATATCAGACTTGCACCGGTGGCGTATATGATCGGTATGCCATAGAAAAGGGTCAGAACCGGGACCAGAACCGTTCCGCCCCCAAGCCCAGTTAAGGATCCGATCAGGCCGGCGATGAAGGCACCGGCAACTATTGAAAGGAATCTGACGATGATCTCAATGAGAGTTAACATACCGTGCGATATCACCTTTTTTTATAAATTGTTTATCGTTATCGGCCAATCATTAGAACAGAATCGTTATTATTTATTTTTATTATGACAATGATCCGACACAAAATGTTAATTATCAGTAAAAAATGGGGATCTATGGACAGGGACGAAGCCGTATCAAAGATTACGGAAGATCTAAAAAAGCGCTACGCAGACCTCAAAATCATCGGCGCGGAACCGCTGAAGCATGACGATACGCTCAAAGAGTATTCGATAATAGTGAAGTACAAGGTCAGGAATGAGGATAGGGCCACCGTTTACTACTTTGATGAGGCAGGAAACATACTGAGGCATTTCAACCTGTGAGGCCTTTGCCCGATTATTGAATATAAATACTCATCTTTTCTTACCAGAACTAATTATGAATATGCATCGTTCGAAGGGCACCCTTAATTTTACTTTGTTTCGGGGGATTTCAGGATCACAAAATACGATAATAATTTAGAAGAATTATCAGCACATACTCCTTATATTCTTATATTCAGTCTAAATATTATGAAAACCATCCTTATAGTTATTGCGGTTGTAATGGTCACGTTGATGACACCTGCAGTCGCCCTAGCCGCATCTGGAACGAGCTCCATCTCCGTTACGCCCACAAGCCTTTCAATACCTGCTGGATCATCCGGTACATTCAGTTACAAGGTGAATCTGGTTTCCGGGTCCACATGGGGAACCTCTGTGTCCGCGAGCGCTCCCAGCGGTATAACGGTATCGTTCAGCTCCGGATTAAGTGATCCACCATTTTCAGGAACGGCTACGGTGGTGGTGGCAAAATCGGTGGCACCTGGAACGTATACTGTGCAGATAAGCGCATCTGGAGATGACCCGTCTTCTTCACCGGCCACGGTCACCGTTGATGTTACCAATGCGACGGTCTCGTCTCCGCCACCTGTGACTCCGGCCGTGCATGTGAATTACGTGCCTTTCGTCATCGGAGGGATCTCCATGGCACTCTTCGTGGTATTCCTGGTTCTTTTTTCCATATTCTTCTCCGCATACGCCTTTGTGATAAGATCAGTTTCCTTTGCAGTCACCGCGGCTGTTGCCGTATACCTGATTGCCTATGACCGCGTTCTTTTCACATCCGCCTACGATCACTGGATCGGCCTTGTTGTCTATCTAATACTGTCCGTGGTGATGTTTGCCATCTCACTGGCCGGATCTCCGGGCATTAAAAAGACATCTCTGTACGCTCTTGCCGCGGGTAACGTCCTCCTGGGCATACTGATGATATCAGATACCATTGCAGGGCTTCCCGTTTCATCTCTTGCCGGTGTAACGAAGAATGTTGGTTGGAACTACCTCTTCGGTTTCGGTACTACATCCATCTCAACGGTTTCCATTTCGCTGGCATTCACGATACTGCTGGTATTCACCGGCATATACGCTGGTTCGTCACTGGCCTCTGCCAGATCCGCGTCGAGATGATTCGACGCCGTCATTGTTCAAGCTGATGATGCCTGCACCGGGGAATCCATGAGATGCGATGAATAGCCATAAGGACATGATGAAGATTAAAATGCAGGATTCAGTTAGCTTCAGGATGGAGTTCAGAGAATTCGGGAAGACAGGTGAAAAGATTTCAAAGATCGGCGTGGGGACATACTACGACGTTGGCTGGATGTTCCTGGCAAGGTTCGGTAGGAAGTCCGGTTCGGAGATGAAGATCAGGGCCATACGTACTGCGGTGGAGAACGGCGTCACACTTATCGATACGGCGGAGGTCTACGGAAGCGAAGATCTGGTTGCCAGGGCCATAGAAGGCGTTGACAGGGAGAGTCTGTTCATAGCCACAAAGGTGTGGATAACTCACCTCTCATACGATTCTGCCATAAAGGCATGCAAAAGGAGCCTGAAGAGGCTCAACATGAAATACATCGATCTTTACCAGATTCACTTTCCATCCCCAATAGGAGACATCGAGGGTACGCTGAGGGCAATGGAAAAGCTGGTGGATGATGGCCTCATCCGGTACATCGGTGTGAGCAACTTCAATCTCGATCAGCTGAAGCATGCCATGGAGGCCATGAAAAAGTATGAGATAGTTAGCAACCAGGTTCATTACAGCCTGAGGCACAGAGATCCTGAAACTGATATGATTCCCTTTGCAGAGAAGAACGGTATGGCAATACTGGCATGGTATCCGCTCGAACACGGCGATCTTGTGCGGGACGAAGCGTATCCCACTGCATTTCTCTCAGATCTGAGGAAAAGGTATCCGGAAATGAGGGCGTCACAGATAGCACTGAGCTATCTCATGGAGGCGAACAGCAACGTATTTCCGATACCCAGGGCATCGAATCCCGATCATGTCCTCGAAAACATAAACAGCGTGAAGTATCATCTCTCGGAGGGAGAAATAAAAATTCTGAAGGATAGTTTCAGATCTCTCTGAGTAATTCAATTTTTTCTGAATAGACCAGGGCCTACTGGAATAGTTCCGGGCTTCATGGAGTTTATCACGATGGCGAAGCTGGTGTATGCGGCAAACAGGGCCGCCAGAATGCCGAAATAGCCGCCGGCATGCGTCAGTGCAACTGATGAATATATTGCGCCTGCGCCCAGGGTGAAGAATGCGAGGAACAGGAAGAGGAAAGTGAGGTTCAGTGTGAGGGAAGCCATCATTGCGCCGCCCCACATGTATAGCGTGAATATTCCCCATAGGATCAGAGCCCAGCCCACCGCAACGGAAGGCAGCGAGGAAACAACATGCAGGTCAGCGAACAGCACCATCAGGGCGTAAAACATCCAGAACGATCCGTAACTTGTGAATGCCGTGAATCCGAATGTGTTGCCTCTGCGCATCTCCCATGATCCTGTGACCAGCTGTGCTAACCCTCCGTAAGCGAATGCAAGAGGCAATACTACGCTGACGCCAGATGAAGGTATCAGGCCGGCATTGATGAAGCTCAGGAGAAATGTTGTGAAAGCAAAGCCAGCCAGTCCCAGTGGAGCCGGATCTGCGCCTATGACCTTTCCGAAAACGTTTTCCACCGTTTCACTCACCTCCGGCCTCTCCCTTGAAGGCTTCAATTGCGCTCTTGATCTCGTCCACAGAGGTGGAATCCTCCAGAGTCGTTAGATCGCCAGGTATCTGGTTCAGCGCCACAGCTTTCACGACCCTCCTCATTATCTTGCCGCTCCTCGTCTTCGGCAACAGTTTCACGATCCTGATCTCGTCCGGAACGTATATCGGGCCAAGATCAGCCCTTATCCTCTTGCGTATCTCCGAGATGAGTTCGTGCCTGTCGGCGTTTGCGTCCTTGGGTACAACGAATGCCGATATTGCCTCGCCCTTTACCGGATCGGGCTTTCCGAAGACGGCAGCTTCAACGGCAAGGCCTGTGGCTACTATGGCATCCTCGATCTCGATCGTACCAAGCCTGTGCCCTGATACGTTCATGACCTCGTCGGATCTGCCCAGGAGCCAGTAGTAGCCATCTTCGTCCTTCACCGCATAGTCGCCGCAGTAATAGTAGCCGGGGAACTTGGAGAAGTATGTTTTTACGTATCTCTCGTCGTCGTTGTTGACGGTCATCAGCATACCTGGCCACGGTCTCCTGAAGACTATGTAACCCTTCTCGCCGGTACGCACCTCCTTTCCCGCGTCATCAAGTATTGCAGGATCTACGCCAGGAAGCGGAAAAGTCGCAGAACCAGGCTTCAATGGTGGCAGGCCGAGTCCCCTCTGCGGTGCGATCATGAAACCTCCGGTCTCCGTCTGCCAGTACGTATCGATTATCGGGCACCTGGAGTTGCCGATGATCTCGTAGTACCATTTCCAGGCAGCCGGATTTATGGGTTCTCCAACCGTTCCGAGAACTTTCAGGGTGCTCAGATCATGCCTCTGCGGGTACTTCTCTCCGAACTTCATCAGCGTCCTTATAGCCGTGGGGGAGGTGTAAAGGATGTTCACGCGGTATTTTTCTATGATCTCCCATAGCCTGTCAGGTTCGGGATAGGTTATCGATCCCTCGTACATGATGCTCGTCAGGCCAAGGATCAAGGGAGCGAATACTATGTAGCTGTGCCCGGTTATCCAGCCTATGTCTGCAGCGCACCACCATCTGTCATCCTCATCAGGATTGAAAGCCCACTTCAGCGTGCTGGCAACCCATACGGAATAGCCCCCGGTGCTGTGCACAGCTCCTTTGGGTTTTCCAGTGGTTCCAGAGGTGTAAAGGATGAAGAGCGGATCGTTCGCGTCCATATGTTCCGGCTCAACGTACGTATGCGAATCACCAACGATCTCATGATACCAGATATCCCGATCCTCAACCATGTTCACGTCATTCCTGGCATGCTTTATGACGATCACGTTTCTGACCGTGGAGGTCATCTCAAGGGCCTCATCCGCTATCTTCTTTAGCTCCACCACCTTGCCGTTTCTGAAACCTCCATCTGCAGTTATCAGCAGTACGGCCTTTGAATCGTTTATCCTCTCTGCCAGTGCACCTGCACCGAAGCCTGCGAAGACGAAAGAGAATACTGCACCTATCCTGGCCGCGGCCAGCATGGCAACGGGCGCTTCGATTATCATGGGCAGGTACAGTACTATCCTGTCTCCCTTCTTTATTCCGAGGTTCAGGAGGGCTTTGGCCAGGTTGTTTATCCTCCTGTAAAGTCCATCGTACGTCACTATCTTTTCTTCACCATTTTCGCCAACCCATATGTATGCGGCCTTATTCCTCCTGTGCTGCTCCAGGTGCCTGTCAACTGCGTTGTACGACACGTTGAGCTTTCCGCCCACAAACCATCTGTAAAACGGCTTCTTTGAATCGTCGAGGATCTTGTTCCATTTGGAATACCATGTCAGTATCTCGGCCTGTTTTGCCCAGAAATTCTCAGGATCTTCCAGGGATTTCCTGTATATCTCGCTGTACACGTTCATGCCGGGGTTGTAGACCTCGTTCATGGGTAATGTTCCCTTTTCGCTTTCCATGCATTATCATGTGCTGCACATATTTATATATTTTGATATCTAGATATAATGACAATAAATATTATAGTTAAGATATAATATGAATATATCATTGGGATTTTAACTCAAGCACGCCGAGCGGTCTATACGCAGCGTTTCGGACAGGCATTATCCATGATATTTCATGTGGTTCGGCAATAATGATTTTTAACCTGTTCAAGATATGGGATGGATAAGATGGCGCATACAGGAATTAGATCCTTCCGATCCGAGATATCCAGGGATGTTTATGAGGAGGCATGGTTAACTGTCATGGCCGGAAAGGGCCACAGAAGGGTTCACCTGATCCGCAATGGAAGGAGAATAATGGTGATGGACTTCAACAACGATGATTTTGATGTTTGGAACTACATAAAGGAAGCGGTGAATAGAGAGGGATATGTATCTGCCGTGCTGAGATCTATGACCGAGGAGATGCATCCAAAGAAAAAGGAGCCATTTATGGAGGTCAGGGGCTTCCTTCTGTATAAAAAGGATTCGAAAATATACTGGGAAATGATCTCAGCGCAGGACATGATGGATGCAATGCAGCATGATGCAGTGACCGGAAAGAAGATAAAGGCGGATCCGCTTGACATCTACTGCGGTGCTGATGGCGAATGCCTGGATTACATGGGGCGTTCAATAGTTTTTGTTAAGAAGGCCAATCCACTGTACGGCCATTAGGAATCATTATTGAAATGAAAATGCATCGAGAAGGAAACCTGGACTAAACGGACATCTCTTGCATACTGCCCATGCTGAAGTCAAAGCATTCATGCTGCTTCACTGGGAAATTAAAGTGCTATGATCCTTCCGTCATGGGATTATGCGTTCTGGATGCGAATAGATGTTGAATCTGTTATTCCTCACGAAGCAAACCAGGGTTATACCTACAGCCTCTGCAATCTGTATCGCCAAACTTGAGGGTGCAGATACAGAACTGACGATTGGAAAGCCCGCTAAAAAAGCCTTCTCCACGATCTCGAAGCCGGCACGCCCGGATACCATGAGCACACTGTTGTCTGTATCTTTGCCTTCCAGCAGGGTGTATCCAACAACCTTGTCAACTGCATTGTGCCTGCCTATGTCCTCGCAGACGGCATGTAGGCGTCCCTGAACATCAAATAAGGCCGCGGCATGTACCCCGCCAGTTTTCAAAAACAGCGCTTGTGCCCTGCCCATTGCGGTTGGGAGACCCAGAATTGTTTCGGAATCAATCCTGGTGTCCGTTCCTATCTTTCCATGGCGGATCAGTAGGTCGGCGATGGTTGATCTGCCGCATATCCCGCATGCAGAATTTAAGAGCCTGGAGTTCACATTGAAGCCGATCCTTTTCCCTATCTTAACGGTGGCATGGTTCTGATGAGAGACACCGTCCTCATCCACACCTTCAAAGCCCTCTATATCCGATATCCCGGAGATTAAACCTTCGGAATATAGAAAACCTGCTACAAGATATCGATCCATGACCGGGGTGCGCATGATAACCCCGGCTCTGACTGTTATGCCGTCAGGGCCAAGAATATCTATGGCAAGAGGCTCTTCCACGGCTATGCTGTCCGATGCCTCGAGAAAACCTGCGTTACGCAGGTATGATATAACCCTGGTCTTTGAAGACCCTACGGCAGACTCATTTACTTCCATCTCCACCATTTCCCCCGCCAAGCGATCCTATGATCGCGAATAGAACGCGAAGACCTGCTGCAACTTCCGGATTCTTCATCATGGCGTTGATCTTCATGAGGCTGAGACCAGCATGCTCTCTCTGCTTCTTCGCTCCATTTATGGCCTCTATTATGCCGTTCGTGATCTTCGTGAGCATCTCAGTGTCAAGCGAGCTCACGAACAAGTACATTATCAGGGCATTATCCAGAAATCTCCTGTTTGTTTCCTCCGCTGCTTCTCTTGATAAAATGGACAATATGTCATTCTTATTATCCGCAAGCGCCTTGATCATGTCAAGCAGACCGGATGATCTCAGGCTGCTCGCCAGATCCATCAGGTATTCTAATATTTCCTTCTCGCTCTGTACACTTTCCTGCATTTCAACCTGATCAATTTTCTTTGCCATATCAATCACCGGTCAATTTTATGTAATCGCTGCGCTTCCACTTCTCTTCCACCATTACTCCCCTCTGCGGGTGGGGCTTTCCGTATCTTGGATTGGTTCTTGGCATGGGGCTTTCCCCATGACCGCCCTCTATCTTTTCCATCTTCACCGGAAGCTCCTTATAGGCTGGCGTATGCGCGGTCGGATCCATCAGCCTGCTGGTAAGGTTGTTGACAGCAGAGTCCCCGCCTGAGTTCATGGGCATGTAGAGTTCCTTTCCCGAGACTCTGTCCGTAACCAGAACGCGAACCTTTATGCTTCCCCATTTCGAGGTGATCCTGACAAGGTCTCCATCCTTCAGTCCGCGTTCCGCAGCGAGTTCTGGCGAAACCTCCACGAAGGTGCCAGGAACCTTTTCCTTGAGGCCGGGAGACCGATAGGTTTCATTGCCCTCATGGAAGTGCTCAAGTATTCTGCCATTGTTCAGATGCAGATCGAATTCCTGGTCCACAGTCAAGGGCGGACTGTACTTCAGGGGGTAGAACCGGGCCTTTCCGTCAGGGAAATTGAATCGATCAGTGTACAGCAGTGGTGTATCCTTTCCACCATCGGACACAGGCCACTGAAGGCTTCCAAAGCCCTCTAGCCTCTCATATGAAACGCCCGCGAATATAGGTGCGATCTTTGATACCTCCTGCATTATCTCAGATGGATGCCTGTAATTCCAGCCTGCACCAAGTCTGTTCGCAACATCCTGTATTATCTGCCAGTCTGGCCTGGAGTTCCCCAGGGGTTCCATCACCCGGTATATCCTCTGGATCCTGCGCTCAGTGTTCACGAATGTACCCTCCTTCTCCACGCTTGCTGCCGCGGGCAGGACAACATCGGCATATTTAGCCGTCTCTGACAGAAACATGTCCTCAACTACCAGGAAATCCAGCTTTTCCAGCTGCTTCCTGATGTATTCTGAATCTGATCCGGTTTCAACCAGTTCCTCACCAACAACGTACATTGCCCTGATCCTGTCACTGTTTATGGCCTCAAGGCAGGTGTTATTGTCGTAACCTGGCTTATCCGGTATCTGGCATTTCCAGTACTCCTCGATCTTTTTTCTCGCCTTTTCATCACTGACGCTCTGGTATCCTGGAAGGTATGCGGACATTGCACCGAAGTCGCTGGCACCCTGTACGTTGTTATGCCCGCGAAGTGGATAGCCGCCTGTTCCAGGCCTGCCATAGTTGCCCGTCAGGAGGAGAAGATTGGACAGGGCTGTCGAGGTATCGCTGCCAGCCTGATGCTGCGTGACGCCCATGGCCCATATCACCGCCATGCTCTTTGCCTCGTGTATCATCGTCGCAATTTTCCTTATATCATCGGCGCTTACGCCAGACACCTTCTCAGCAAATTCAAGGGTAAATGGTTCAAGGCTCTTCACGTATTCATCGTAGAAGTTCACCCGTTTTTCAATGAATTCCCTTGCCTGCCATCCCTGATCCACGATGTACTTCGCCACCGCATTTATCCATACGAGGTCCGTTCCCGGCCGCGGGTGTATGAAAACATCCGCCCTTCTTGCCATCTCATGCATGCGGAGATCAGCAACTATGATCTTCTGGCCATTGAGCTTGTGCGCACGTTTTATCCTGGTTGCAATAACGGGGTGCGACTCTGCGGTATTTGTTCCCACGGCCAGTATGAGATCGGATACGTAGAGATCACTTATTGATCCTGCATCACCGCCGTAACCGACCGTCCGCCACAGGCCGGTGGTTGCAGGGGCCTGGCAGAACCTTGAGCTGTTGTCAACGTTGTTTGTTCCGAATACCTGCCTGGCAAGCTTCTGCACCAGGTATGCCTCCTCGTTCGTTCCCTTGGAAGATGCTATGAATTCTATGGCGTCCGGCCCATACTTCTCCTTTATCTCCCTTAACCTTGACGCAATCAGATCAAGGGCTTCGTCCCATGAGGCCATCCTGAATCTGTCGCCATCTCTTATGAGCGGTTCCGTTAACCTGTCTGGGCTGTTGACAAAGTCCCATCCGAACTTTCCCTTAACGCATGTGGATATGCCGTTTGCAGGTGATTCCGGCTTTGGCTGAACCTTAAGTATCTTCCTTCCGACCGTCCACATCTCAAAGGAACAGCCGACACCGCAGTATGTGCATACGGTCTTTGTCTTCCTGATCCTCGTCTCCCTCATCTTTGACTCGATGTTGCTAATTGCCATCACCGGCCGCATGGTTATGATCGGTTCGAATGCCTTCACCAGATCGATCATCGTATTCTTGGTCTCAGTATCGAGGTCTGTCAGATACCCTGCATTTCCGATCATGGTCTTCTCCATCAGGGCGTTGACCGGGCATACGGTTACACAGTGACCGCATGAAACGCATGAAGATTCATTGATCTTTGATCCGTCGTCCCAGACAACCCTTGGCCTTTCGAGCGACCAGTCTATGTGCAGCGTTTCATTTACCTGAACATCCTGGCAGGCTTCCACGCAGCGTCCGCAAAGAATGCACTGCGAAGGGTCGTACACGTAAAACGGGTTCGAATCATCAACATCGTATGGTTTCCTGCTGAACGGATACTTCTGCTTATCGATCTTCAGATCAAGAACGGCATTGTGGAGCTCGCAATCACCGTTGTTGTTGTCGCACACAGTGCAGTAAAGGTTGTGATTCGCCAGTATGCGCTGTACGGCCTCCTTTCTGAGATCCTTAACTCGATCCTCTGAGTATACAACATTCATGTTCTCGTGCACTTGGGTGGCGCATGATCGGACGATCTTGCCGTCCGCCTCCACAAGGCAGGTGTCGCATGTCTGGATTGGCCCAAGGCTTGGATGATAACAGATGTGGCTTATGTCCAGACGGTTTCTCATCATCACCTGCAGTACTGTTTCGCCATCATTGGCATCATAACTTCTGCCATCAATTGATATGGAAAATGCTTTTTCTGACATGCAATGATCTAAACTGATTATCACTATATAATCATTTTTAAATTGATAAAGATAAAAATTGTAATTTATATTATCTGCATTTAAGTTATTCGAGGCGTCAGAGCGGCAGATGCATTCCCAGTGCAAACGTGGTTACGGCTGCGAAGAACAGATACATCAGCCATGTACCGGTGACCAGGTGGAAGAAACCCTTCGCCCTTGTCCATGTGGGGGATTTCATGAGGCTCGCCGGTATGTCTGTTATGTACACGAACGCCAGGAGCACGAACAGCGTTGCAACGGGTATATCTCCAGCTTTGAAGAATACGAAGGCGCCTGTGATGCTGATCCATAGAAAAGCTATGGCCATGAAGCCGTCTACCGTCGTGTCTCCCTGAACGTATTTGTTGATTCCAAGTGCGAACCAGTGAACGCCGTATGCCGTGAAGGCAGTTGCAGCCATATACAGAATCGGAGTCGCCTGAAAAGCAGAGAATATGGTCAAGCCAAGGAACAAATACGTACCGGTAATGAACTGCATGAATCCCGGCATCCATATTCCCCATTGGCCCAGAACCTTGTTTACCTTTTCAGTGGTCTCCTTCGGTATCCTGAAGAATTCCCAGCCTCCCCAGACATAGTACCCGGTACCC
>JABEBW010003285.1_pt1 | contig 45051 bp, 43 predicted proteins | sample 7245961 | NCBI WGS metagenome assembly JABEBW01 (sample SAMN14506364, study PRJNA622280) | hot springs metagenome | biome: hot spring [ENVO:00000051]|acidic hot spring [ENVO:00002120]; feature: spring [ENVO:00000027]|sediment [ENVO:00002007]; material: sediment environment [ENVO:01001048]...
TCTCGGCCTTCGGCTGGAAGATAGCCTTTGTGCTGGGCGCCCTTCCCGCCCTTCTGGCCGTGTACGTCCGCAGGTCCCTCCCGGAGTCGAAGGTGTGGAGCAGTGCCAAGCAGAACAAGGAGAAGTTCAAGGTAGACGCCAGGGCGCTTGCACAGACCTTCCTCATAAGCGTGGGCATATTTACCGTTATCTACGCGACGTTGGCCTTTTACGGCGACTACGTAACTGCGCTTTACGGCAGTTCATCGCTTGCCCGCTACGGCAGCTTCTCGGTGAGCTCTTCTTTCTTAGTGCTCATATTCATGAATGCAACTGCCCTCTTTGGGTTTCTCCTCTTCGGCCACGTGGCCGACGCCGCGGGAAGGAAAAAAGCAATGTTAGCCGGCGCGCTTGGTCTGCTCCTCCTTGCTCCAGTCGTGGGGCCGTTCTGGACTGCTAAGCCATCGCTGCTCTACCTAATACTCGCGGTTTCCGCGTATGGGATATTCACCGGCACGTGGGCCGTGCTGCCGTCGTACTTCAGCGAGAGGTATTCCTCCGCTGTTGGAAGGGCGACGGGTTCAGGTCTGGTCTACAATGGCAACTTGCTGATCACCGGCTGGATTCCCTCGTTGGTACCGGTCGTGGGAAAATACTTAATGCCCGCTGCCAGCCTAGGAGCGCAGATGGCTGGAGGCATGGCTCTCTTTGCCGTTACAGGCTCCGTCGTTCTCATAGCAGGCGTCCTTCTAGGACCGGAGACGCTGGGAAAGCGGTTGGACGCAGCGGATGTGAAAAAAAGCGTATAACTGTCGATGCGTTAAGCTCGTGAAGGCTGCGACATCAGCGCTTTTTTTGGAGTTTTCAACGCTGTGCGAGAGGCTCTCCTTAACGCCATCTAAAGCCGAAAAGGTGAGCCTGCTCTCCTCCTACTTCCGGGCGCTTTCGTCCGGGGACTTGGGGATAGCCGTTGACTTCTTGCTTGGAAGAGCATCGCGCGCTGGTGGCCCAGAGGGAAGGGCAAACGTGGCCTTTGCGACCGTTCGCGATGCTCTGTCCCAGCTGGTGACGTTCAGCGACGATCGGCTCCTTCAGCTTTACAGGGAGCATGGAGATCTAGGAGAGGTAGCTGCGGAGCTATTATCTTCAGGGCATGCGACGGCATTAGTTGGAGAGAGGCTGACGCTCAAAAGGGCAAGGGATTGCATGGACGAGATCTCGACGGCGCAGGGGGCGGGATCGGAGAGGAGGAAAGCGATGGCTCTGGTGGGGCTTCTGTTAGACGCCAGCCCGCTTGAGGCGAAGTACTTGATCAAGATCCTGACCTCTGACATGAGGATCGGGGTAAGCGAGGGCCTCGTTGCCGAGGCCATAGCCGAGGCCTTTTCGGCCCCCCTGGGCGCGGTTAGGAAGGCGTACCTAGTGGTCAACGATATGAGCAGAGTTGCCATGATCGCAAAAGAGGGAAGGCTTTCGAATGCGAGTTTCTCGCTCTTCACGCCGATCAGGCCCATGCTGGCAGAGCCCGCTTCAAGTGCCCGCCAGATAATAGATGATATGGGGAAATGCATTGTGGAGGACAAGTACGACGGGATAAGGCTTCAAGTGCACAAGAAAGGAGAAGATGTTAGGCTTTACTCAAGGGCCATGGAGGACGTGACGCGCTTTTTCCCTGAGGTTGTGGAGCAGATATCCCAGGTGAGCGGGGATTTCGCGCTTGATGGAGAGCTCATTTACGAGGGAGGAGGAAAACTCAGGTTCTTCTCGCTGCAGAAGCTGCTGAGGAACGAGGGGCGCAGGGAGAAACATCCGCTAAAATTTGTGGCCTTCGACGTGCTATACGCAAATGGAAGGCCGCTGCTTGATCTTCCCCTTGTTGAAAGGAAGCGTGAGCTCCTCGCCCTGGGTTACGATGGCTGCGCGCCCTTCAGGGAAGCAAGCACTCCTGAGGAGGTGGAGAGGGCATTTAGCGAATCGATCGCGAGAGGAAATGAGGGAATAGTGGCAAAGGATCCAGGATCGGCTTACGAGCCCGGCGCCCGCGGAAAGAGATGGATGAAGCTAAAGAAGGTTTTTGACACGCTCGACGTAGTGGTCATAGGCGCCCAGTACGGCAACGGCAAGAGGAAGGGGCTGCTTTCCGACTACATATTCGCGGTCAGGCGCTCAAAAGATGACCCAGCTCTTGTGCCAATAGGGAAGGCTTACTCGGGATTAACTGACGAGGAGCTTCGCGGCTATCACGAGTTCTTCACAAAAAACAAGATAGGAGAGGAGGGAAACACAGTCTGGGTTTTGCCCAAGCTGGTGATTGAGGTGGGCTTTCAGTCGATTCAAAAGAGCGCTCGCTACGAAAGCGGTTACGCGCTGAGGTTTCCGCGCATAATCTCTGTGAGGACCGATAAAAAGCCGGACGAGATAGATGACTTGGAAAAAGTGAAGGAGCTTTTCAGCGCTCAGGGATAGTAGGTGAGCTTCAAGGAGGAGAGAGCGCGCTCGATATTTTTAAGCTCGGCATCGGTAAGCGACCAACCCACTGCCCCCGCGTTCTCCTGGGCCTGCTGTTCGTTCTTTGCCCCGGGTATTGGGATGGTGCCTCCGTTCCTCAGGAGCCAGTTGAGGGCCACCTGTCCAATCTTTTTTCCTCTTTCCTTGGCGATTTCGTCCAGGACGCGGATTAGCTTCTCAACTTCGGAGATGTTGGCATCTGAAAACAGCTTGTTGCCCCTTCTGACGTCGTCTGATGGCCTTCTCCCAGGCCCGTACTTCCCGGTAAGCGCTCCCTGCGCCAGGGGGCTCCAGGCCAGCACGGTTATGTTTTCCCTTCTGCAGTACGGAAGCACCTCCTCCTCTATTTCCCTCTGCAACATGTTGTAACGCACTTGATTCGAAGCTATGTCAATTACCGAAAGGTGTTCTCTCGCCTCCTTGAGGTCTCTGACGGCGAAGTTGCTAACGCCTATGGCCCTTATGAGCCCCTTCTTGTATAGCTCTTCCATGGCTTTCATGGTTTCCTTCAGGGGAACCTGCTCCCAGGGATCGGGCCAGTGGACCTGATAGAGGTCGATCTCAGATACGCCAAGCCTCCTCGCGCTGTTTTCGGCGGCCTTCAAGAGGTCGTCGCGATGAAGGTGGCCACCGTGGACTTTGGTGGCCACAACCACGTTGTCCCTCCCTATTTCCCTTATGGCTCTGCCCACAACCTCCTCGGAGTGGCCATCTCCGTAGGCTTCCGCCGTGTCTATCAAGTTCACGCCAAGCTCATGGGCTTTAACGAGCGCCCTTACAGCGCTTTCATCATTAACATCAGAGCCCCAGAAGCTTCCTCCTGCCTGCCACGCGCCTATCCCAATGGCCGATACCCTAATTCCCGTGTTTCCCAAGTTGACGTAGTCCATACCAATAATAAAAAATAGGCTAAAAGCTTTCGAAGTTCACGTGGACTTGTCGGCCGTCATGGCGTAAAATACTTCTGCGTCGGCGAGAAGGTCCGATATCCTGCAGTACTCGTTGGGTTGATGCGCGGTCTCCACGGCGGTTGACCATGCCACAGCGGGATATCCCTTCTTTCTTAGGACGGCGGCCACGGTTCCGCCTCCGATTCCCACAAAGCGAGCGTCAGCGTTCCTCACCTTCTTTATGGTTGACTTGAGCCTTTGCGCCACCTCGCTGTTTGGGTCAGTGGGAGGTGCTGGATCATCGATCACCACGGGCTCAACGCTTATGTTAACGCCGTTCTCCTCGGATGCCTCGCGAGCCAACGCCATCACATCGGCAAGGACGTCCGCCACGGGATATTTGGGAAGGATCCTGCAGTCGAAGTAGCTTACGTCTTTGCCCGGAACTATGTTTATGCTGCCCACGTTGGGCTCCCTCTTTGTCGGCTCAAAAGTGCAGGTAGGAGGAGTAAAAAGCGGGTCCTTGGCGTCGTACTTCTTGTGAAGGACGTCATCTACTTGAAGTAGCAGCTTCATGGCTATCCTGTTGGCGTTTTTCGACGGCATCGAGCCGTGCGACTGGATGCCCAGCACGGTGAACTTGAGCCACATCACGCCTTTTTCAGCTATCTCTATGTCAAGCCCGTCTGGGCTGCCCGCGTCCGGCACCAGGTAGAGATCGCTTGGAAGGAACGGGTATCTTTCGACCACGTACTTCAGCCCGTAAACGCTCCCTATTTCCTCATCCGCCACCAGCCCTATGGCGTAGTTGTACTTCGGGTCGACGCGTCTATCCACCAGAGCCTTCATGGCAACTAGAGAGGCCACCAGAGCCTGACCGTTGTCCTCGGTCCCCCTGCCGTATATCTTATCGCCGTCGACAACGGCCTCGTAGGGGTTTGTCTTCCAGGCGGCTATGTCGCCCTCCGAGACCGTATCCATGTGCGAGAAAACCCACACGGTCTTCTCCTTCTTCATGTCGAGTTTTGCTATTATGTTGGGCCTTCTGTAACCGAATTCGTCCTTCGCATCTAGCTGAGTTATCTCTGCCTGCGGCGCTATTTGTTTTATTACCGACAGCAGGTAATCCGCTCTCCTTCCTTCCCCCTCGCCCCCTGCGGCTGGGCTCACCGACTTTAGGGGTATCATGTGCTTCATTACATCCACTGCGAAATCCTTGTACTCGGAAAAATCAGACATGCGTTACTTAAACGGCGGTAAATAAAGTTTAGCACCAAAAGAGCATAAAAAAAGCGCTTTACGCACCCTCAGCTTAACGGCTGCCCCCCTTAAGCGCGTCGAACAGAAATCCCAGAGATAGGCCGTAAAGAGGGGCGAAGAACACCGCAGGTGTCGCCATGTAGAAGTAGCTCTCCTGCCCTCCTACGAATGCCAGAGCTGCGGACGAGATATCCATGAGCCACAGCGATAGGAACACGCCTTTTTCCATGGAGCTGTTCCCCGGTATCTTGCTGTTGTAAAAGGCGAAGAACATGCTGAGCAGCGCTCCACATACAAAGGAAAGCAAAGCGACCATGGGCAGATTGGGCCTTTGCGCCACCAAGAAGGGCAAGGCGGAGTACCACGTGGTCTGGTAAGCAGGAAAAGAGAGATAGGCGAACCACGCAAACGCGGATACCAAAATCGAGTAAATCAATCCAGATATCATGCCCGCCATTATTCCTCTTTCTATCTCGTCACGCATCCATCCAATAAGGTATTGCGCATCAAATTATAAAGCTAGCGCGATGAAAAATGCGCCGCTACTTAAAATTGCTTAAGAAGGCCAAAGCGTTAAAAGCATGCATCGGCCTTATCTGGCGATGCGCCCTCAAGAAATGCTTGAAACAGCAAGAGCCAGCAACGTGAAGCTGGACCCCAAGAGCGCTATGATCTTTCTCAAAGGCGCGTCAGCGCATATCGTGCTGAACGGAGATGGGTCCTATCCCCAGCCTGACCCCGAGGGAAGATCGAGAACTGGTCTTTGGATGGATTACGTTGAGCTTCTTAAGTCGATGAGGGTGACCCTTGATGGCACTCCTTTAGAAGGCCTTTGCCAATGGGTTTATTGGAATCCCTCCTTTGCGGTATGGCTCTACGGCGATAGAGGATCGTCAGCGATGTGGTTTGAAGGCGACACCATGAACGTCTACTTTGAGCTTAAGGGGCAGGTACGGGTTGAGCTGTCTCCATCCATGAGGTTCATGTGGCCCGAGGGGAGCAAAAGAATGAGGATAATAGGCCCATCCCACGGGAGAGACGGCATGAGGTTCTATGGAGCTTTGGAAGCAGGCCAAAGCGTTGAGGTGCTTGTGTCATCGGATTCCATGAGGTTTTCTGGGTGGTCGGCCGCGGGAAGCGGACAACTGTTGCTCAAGCTTAGCGCCTCATGGGCCGGAAGGAGAAGGGAGCAGCAGCGCCTCCAGCCAGCTGCACTTAAGACCGGATTAGGAGATGCGGACGCTGCCCTGAGCCTTTGCTCCTCGCTCTTGATAAGGTCTCACACGGATTCCTCCATAGGGGGGAGCTGGCTATCGAGCATGCCGGTGTTCTCATGGGTGCTTGGCGCTGACGACCTCTGGTGTTCCATGGCAGGCAACAGGCTTGGACTTTATCGGTGGTCAAGGGAAGCCCTCGGGCTAATCGCGGCCTACCAGGTAAGACAGGGCGACAGAAGGGGGCTCATGCCCAACGAGATAACGTTGGATCCTCAGGTGACGCCAGATAAGCTTGAGACGGGGTACGCGTCTGCCCTTACAACCCCCTTGTGGGTTAGCGCGCTAGAGGATTACGTGGCTTGGAGCGGCGACTTCACCATCTTAAAGGAGTACCGTGCAAACTTGGACATGGCCTTGGAGTTCCTCACGAGTGAGAGGCGTTACATAGGCGGTCTGTTCGCCTGCGATCCATCTTCGTTGCTTGTTGGATGGCCGGTTTCCATGTCGCTGGAAAGGGAAGGGGCATGCGTTGAGGTAAACGCCTTGGTTGCAAGGGCATTGGACGATGCTGCCTCGCTTTACTCCGCGCTTGGAGATGAGCGCAGGGCTGATGAGCTTCACGTCAAGGCCAGTGAAATGGCCGCTTCCCTCTTGTCGCTTTACTCGCAGGACGACGGCCTGCTCTACGATCGCATCGACAGGGAGGGAAAAAAGCACATGGTCCTTTCCGCGATGTCGGTTATCCCGCTTTCTCTGGGCATTTTGCCAGGTGATGTGGGAGCTGCGGTTATCAAACGGCTTTACGAGCAGGACTTCATGACGCCATGGGGCCTTAGGTCCATGTCTTCTAAAGATCCAAGGTACGACCCCAAGCAGTACTACATGGGGGCCGTGTGGCCGGAGCTCACGGCCCTTTACGCGCTTGGCTGCTACAGGTACGGCTTTCATCAGCTTGGGTGGGAGACGCTCAACAAGGTGTTCAAGCTTTTGCTTTCGGGTGGCCCATCCTATATAAGTGCCGCTTACTCGGGGAATTCACCTGATCCCATTGGCCCAGCTTGGCATTCGGCTTCTTGCGCACTTGCGCTTGTGGCTTTCTTCGATGGCGCGCTCGGGGCTTCTGGTAATGGTGGCGACGCACCGGCTTTCGCGCCTCATCTCCCAGAGGAGGTAAAGCAGGTCATCCTTGAGTACGGCGAAAGAAGGATAGAGCTGAGGTGACCTCGTTGCTTTATGCCTATACCGACGGGGCATCCAGGGGGAATCCAGGGCCTGGGGCAGCGGCTTACGTATTGGTCAGGGACGGAAAGGTAATCGAGAAGCAGGGATTCTATCTTGGTCATTGCACTAACAACGAGGCGGAGTACACGGCGGTGCTGAGGGCTTTAGAGGCCGCGCTCAGGTTGGGCGAGAGAGAAGTGGTGGTGGTATCGGACAGCAAGCTCGTGATCTCCCAGCTGAACGGGATTTGGGCGATCAGGAACCCCAGACTGGCGAAACTCAACGAGCAGATCAGGTCACTTGCCTCTTCGTTTGCCTCGGTTAGATTTGAGAACGTAAGGAGAAGCGATCCCTTTGTTTCAGTAGCGGACAGCGTGTGCAACGCGGTTCTCGATCGGGAGCAAGCCTGATTAGGCCCGGCGATTATGGCATATGGCAGCTAACCAAAGGGAGCTTGTCGCCAAGTGCATGGGCATGCTTTACCAGAGAGGACTTGTAACCGCAACTGGAGGAAACGTGAGCGCGAGAAACGACGACAGGACTTTTTACGTAACCCCCACGTCCCTGCTCAAGGGGGAGATAACGGCTGAAACTGTCTCTCTCATAGACTTCGACGGCAACGTCCTAGAAGGACTTCACAAGCCCTCGTCGGAGTGGAGGATGCACGCCTCCATATACCGTGCGTTTCCGGACGTGGACTACGTGGTTCACGCGCACCCGACCTATGCTCTCGCCCTCCTTCGCAGGGGCCTTCGGTTTGCCCCGCTGACCGAAGAAGCCGGCATTCTTTTGGCGGATGGCGTCGGGGTGGTGGAAAGGATGACGCCTGGAACGTGGGAGTTCGCGGAGGCGGTTGCCTCCTCTATGAAGGGACATAAGGCCGTACTCATAAAGGATCACGGGGCGGTCACCGTTGGAAAGGACTGCGTGGAGGCATTCGCCCGCATGGACGTCCTGGAGCAGAACAGCAAGATAGCTGTCCTCTGGCACTCGCTTGAATAGCTATGTACGACCCATGACGTGCCTATATGCCACACCAAAAGACTTACAAACGTCGGCCGTAGTATTTTATGTATTATAAGCTCTTGAACAGGACGGGAGAAAAAGTTCCCGAGATCGGCCTTGGAACGTGGGGAATTGGCGGGGCGACCTCGGCCGACCTCACGGCTGATGAGGCCTTCGTCGCTGCCATAAGGAACGCCATAGAGGCGGGAATGAAGCTCATAGACACCGCCGAGATGTACGGAGCTGGGCACACCGAAGAGCTGGTCGGGAGGGCCATAAAGGGGTACAAGAGGGATGAGGTTTTCATCATAAGCAAGGTGTGGCATAATCACCTAAGAAGGGACGACCTGCTGGACTCCGCAAAGAAAAGCGTTCAAAGGCTTGGCACCTACATGGACCTTTTCTTGGTTCACTGGCCAAATCCCTCCGTTCCGCTTCAGGAGACCATAAGGGCCATGGAAGAGGTTGCCGAACAGGGGCTGACGCGCTACATAGGGGTGAGCAACTTCTCGGCAGAGCTGCTGGACGAAGCTCGGTCCTTCACATCTAAGTACGAGATAGTGGCCGACGAGGTCAAGTACAGCATAACAGACAGGGCTGCGGAAAAGGACGTCTTGCCCTATTGTGAGAAGAACAGCATAGCGCTGATCGCCTACACCCCAATTGAGCACGGAAAAATAGGCGAGGGGCCCATAGGAGATGCCATTCAGAAGGTGGCAAAGAAGTACTCGAAGACGCCCGTCCAGGTCGCGCTCAACTGGCTGACGTATCATGAGCCCGTTATCGCCATACCCAAGGCCTCCAAGAAGGAACACATAATCGAAGATGCCGGTGCCTCGGATTGGCGCCTTTCTTCCGAGGACTTCGAGTTTCTTACCAGAGCGCGATGGATTTTTTGCAAAACGCGTAAATTCGGCTTAGTTCATAAGGCATCTTGCTTGAGGCTTTCCTGGTCGTAGCTATCCTCGTGGCCGCCATAGCCCTGATGGCGGCGAAGGTGAGATATGACGTGGTTGGCCTTGGGGTTATGGCCGCGCTCGTCATCCTTGGCATAATAACGCCTGAGCAGGCCTTCAGCGGCTTCTCAAGCTCCGCAGTCATAGTTATAGCAGCGGCTTTCGTTATGGGAAACGCCCTCATACAGTCAGGGGCGCTTTCGAGGTTTGAGGACGTCATCTCGAGGCTCGGCAGTCCCTTCGTGGCAATGGTTATAATGATGCTGATGACCACGCTGGTTTCCGCCTTCGTGAGCGACGTCGCAACCGTTGCCATAATGATGCCTCTCTCCGTTAGGATATCGAAGAGGTTTGGCGTGTCCCCATCGAAGTTTCTCATGCCCCTTGCCTTTGCTGCCATATTGGCGGGAAGGCTCACCATAATAGGCTCTTCCGTTAACCTTGTGATCTTGCAGTTCGTCTACCAGCAGACGGGTCGTTACCTTTCCTTCTTCTCCATAACGCCCCTTGGCATTGTGGTGGTCTTCGTCGGCCTGGCCTTTCTGGCGGTGTCGTGGCTCTTCCTTCCGTCAAAGGCCCTGCCCGGGGCCGTGGAGGCCGAAGGCTACCTCACGGAGCTCAGGGTGAGCTCGGGCTTTCCCTACCTTCACCGGAGGCTGATGGAAGTCGAGAAGGGGCTGCCCGGAAGGATACTGGGAATTTATAAGGGAGGGCAGCTCAAGCGTGGCTTCATGGCCCTTTGGGAGAGCGTGGACGTCGACGACGTCCTAATTGTCAGGGCAACGCCCGAACAGATATCGTCCTTGATGCGGACCGCAGGGATCGAGCTCGTACCAAAGGGCGGCCAGGTGGAAGCTGGCATGATGCAGGAAGCGGTAGTTATGCCCTCTTCTCCCCTCGCTGGGCATACCGCGGAGTCGCTTGACTTCAAGAGCGTCTACGGCATAACCATACTGGGAATAGCCAGAAGCGGCCTGCCCATATGCGAGAGGCTGTCCAAGGTCGTGGTCAAGCCCGGAGACATCCTGCTCATTCAGGGGCAGCTCAACAGGCCCCTTTCCGAAGTGGGCCTGATGCCTACGGCAGCAGGGAACATAAGCCTCATGGGCAGGAGGGACGTCGCCATGGTGCTCGTTGGCTTCTTAACGGCCATTGCCCTCGCAGCGTTCACTTCGGTGCCCATAGGGGTGGACTTCGTGGTGGGCTTGCTTATAATGATCGGATCGGGGGCGGTGCCCATAAGGGCGGCCTACGGGTCGGTGGAGTGGCCCGTCATAGTGATGATCGGGTCGTTCTTCTCACTAGCCCAGGCAATGCAGGCAAGCGGCGCCTCAACGCTTATATCAGACGTGCTCTTCATGGGGCCCTTGAAGCAGCCCATAATTGCGCTGCTTGTGCTCTATCTCATAAGCATGCTTCTTGCAAACGGCGTGAACTACGTCGCTGCGGCCATGGTCATGGCACCCATAGCCATAAACCTCTCGACGGCGCTCGGCGTGTCTCCAGTTCCGTTTCTCATAGACGTCATGATGGCAACCACCACGGTATTCTTAACGCCCATAAGCCACGGCGCTAACCTGATGGTTCTGGAGCCAGGGGCATATGACTTCAAGGACTTCTTCAAGATAGGGCTGCCTCTCGCGCTCCTGCTCATGGCTGTAACTGTCGTTGCCATTCCCTTTTTCTTTCCGCTTGGCTAACCAAGCGAGCGCCTTACCACGGCCGCTTCCATCACATGGCTTGCTGCCTCATCGACCCTTCCTTGGTTCAGGCTCATGAGGCTCATGAATGAAAAAAGCCCGTGCTTCATCCCCGCGTAGTCCTTGGGGCCCAAGTCTATGCCCATTTGCTCCACTTGCTTTACGTCCGCCTCGAGGTATTCCTTAGCAGAGCTGCTTATTTTTACGCCGCGTATCCCGTCCTCCTTGATCACATTGAACGAGTCCCAAGAGAAGAAGTTGGCGGCGGCTTTGAGCTCGCTGTCCATGGACCTGAAGTTTGACCTCACGAGCTCGAGCTCTTTCTCGCTTAGCTTCGAAAGCGCTGATAGGCCCAGCAGCTCAGGAGGGAAGCCTATGGTGTAAAAAGCCGCGGTAAAAACTATGGCCCTTGGCAGCGTCGCCCGGCCGCTGCTTCTGCCATACCCGAATATACCCCTGTGCGGCCTCCTGGCCCTCCTGGATGGCATAAGGGACGCAAGCGCGTTCACCAGGTTTGAGAGGCCCGATAACTCCTTTGCGTAGTAACTTGCGAGCTTGTTCGCTATGTCGATCACCTGCTCTTCGTTATCCACGAGAACGGCCTCTCCTACCGATGAGGCGTTTATGTCGCTTATGGCTTGCCTCGCGGTTGGCTCGTCGTAGTCGTACTTAAAGGCCGACTGAATCGTGAAGGTGTTCACGCCCATGTACTCCTGGAGCACGTCCTTGTAGGTAAGTGGGCTCATGTGTCCTCTGAAGGGCAGCGACCCAACCCCAAGCATAGGGTAAATTGGCTTTCCCGTCTTCTTCTCAAGCCTCTTAAGCGAAGATAGGGCAATCTTGCTGTAGAGCACAGCTGATATCATGCCGTGGCTCATGGCGGGATCCGACCTGCCTATGAAGGCCCTAGCATACGAGACCCCCGAGTGCTTCATGTAGGACTCCATAATGCTACCTGCATTGGTCAGCCCGACCCTGTCCTCGAAGAGCGGAATGATGTTTATGGTCTTGGGGTTTACCTCGCCCAGCCACTCCTTAACTGTTACGTCCCCCATTATCCTTATGTCTTCCCTCCCAGCGACGGCCTCCTTGTAGTAGTTGAAGGCGGCTATGAGGTCGTCCGCGCTCTGCGTGAAGGGCATTATGGCCTCGAATATGGGAGGATGCGCGTCTTTCCCATAAAACTCTGATGACACGTCGTAGGACATGGGTATGTGATCGAGGGTCTCCATGAGGACCTTTCTCTCCGCTTTTTCCAGTCTCGGATTGGGAAGCCTGTAAGTCAGAAAAACGTCAACGCCGATCACCCGCTTTTTGAAGTAGGTGGGGTACTTTGAAAGCAGCTTTCTTACCACGTGAGCGTCCACGTCTTTTCCCTCGGCATCCCACATGACTTCCTGGCACCCGTACCTTCTGTAGGCCAAGTATGCCTCGTGGACTTCTGACTCGCCCTCTAAGACCTCTCCCGTGGCCCAGCTCGGCGTGTTGGCGTTGTCGGGATGCTGCGTTGACATGGTGCGAGGTATCATGACTAGTGATAATAGGTTGAATAAAAGCTAGGCCCCGTGAAGTAGCTAAGCCTTTTAGGTATCGGTCTGATGAAAGCAAATGCTTATTGCCATGCATCTCCAGTCCACCGAGGCGCCACCAGGACTCGTTAACCGTGGAATCCGCTGCCCGCTTCTGACCGGCGCCCGGCGCAGGTGATGCAAATGGCAAGAAGGCTCTACTTCTCTCGTAACTCATGGGTTCTCGCCATAAGCTCCGCGGTGTGGAGCATAGGAGGCAGCATGGTTAACCCGTTTCAATCGCTTTTCTACTACGCGCTGGGCTCGCCTGCCCTCTACATCGGCGTGCTTGCGGCCGTGAGCTCGGCCACTACCGCCATATCATACATAATAGGAGGTGCCATAGCTGACTCATACGGGAGGAAGAGGGTGATAACGATCTTCAGCGTCGTCGCTGCGGCTTCGTCGTTCATCTACATATTCGTTTTCTCATGGCCTTTTCTCTTCATTCCCATAATCGTTGGGGCGCTGTCAGGCGTCTACTCTCCAGCCTTCAACGCTACCATAAACGACTCGGTGCCCCCTGAGATGAGGCCCGTTGCCTTTGCGTCATTCACCCTAATAACGACGTTGCCTTCCGTCTTCATGCCTTACGTTGGCGGGCTCTTGGTGCAGAGGTATGGAACGCTGCTGGGCTTAAAGATGGGCTTCTTCTGCTCCGGCGCGCTGGGCTTGGGGGCCACGTTGTGGAGGGCCAAGAACTTGGAAGAGACGCACTCGGGGAAGCCCATTCACGGAGTGGGTGTCATCTCATCCTTTAAGCAGACGATCTCTGCTTACAAGACGGCCCCCACCGCAGCCAAGAGGCTTCTGCTCTACTCGTTGCTTGCCAGCATGGCCACCGGCCTTTCGACGGTTTACGTTTCCATATACGTCGTGAACTCCTTGAATATACCTCCCGCGTACTACGGTGTGCTCGTGGGCTTGAGCTCGCTGGTGACCATAGCCCTCGTCCTTCCCGCAGCGGGCATCGTGAAGAGGCTGGGCCTCAGAAGGGCTGCGGTGCTTTCGGCCCTTTTCTCCCCAATAAGCATGCTCACCTTCGTGTCTGCGGCCGGAATGATGGACTTGGTCGCGTGGAGCGTGACCGGAGGAATAAGCGGCGCTTTGCTGTCTCCGTCCATTCAGACGTTGCAGGGAAATCTGACCAGAAAGGAACAAAGGGGCAGGTGGATGGGCATGTTTGCCCTCGTGCCGCTGATAGGAACAGCTCCCTTCCAAGTGCTGTCTGGTCTTTTGTACAGCGTTTCCCCGCTTGTCACCTTCGCGGCTTCTATACCATTCTACGCCGCGGCGGTTTACGTGCTTTCGAAGGTAAACCCGGAAGTGACCGATGGTTAAGAAAAGAGTGGACCAAGCGGGATTTGAACCCGCGACCTCTCGGATGCAAACCGAGCGCTCTTCCAGCTGAGCTATTGGCCCGGCCCTCGGCAATTATTATCGCTGGCGCGCGTTTAAAAGCGCTTCCCTTATCTAATGGTGGTGCGATTGGAGCTCAAGGATTTCTTAAGGCGTGAGAACACCGTTTTGGTCGTTTGGGACGTCCAGAAGGGACTCGTTGAAAGGATATTCAACAGGGACGAGTTCATGGCAAACCTCTCAGCCGTTCTAGAGGCGGCTAGGAAGGCGGAAATTCCCATTATGTTCACTAAGATAACGCCGCTTCCTCCGAAGTACGAGTCTAGGGCGAGACGGGCCTTTTCTGGTGGAAGAGGAGGATTTAATCCCTCAGATCTTGAACTTGCCGTCGGCGTTAGAGAGGGCGAATACGTGCTTAACAAGAACTTCGCCAGCCTCTTCGTTGGGACGCCGGTGGAGGAGATGTTGAGAAACGCCGGCATCGAGACGGTGCTGCTGACGGGCATCTCGACTGACGTTGGGATAATAGCGAGCGCTTGGGACGCGCTCAACCGCGGGTTCTTCCCAGTCGTGGTTTCGGACGCAGTTTCCTCGCCTGACAAGAGGGCGCACGAGGAGGCACTTGACGTGATGTCAAAGCACATGGCGGTGTCAGCCTCAAGAGAAGTGATCCTAGCCTTGGAAGGTCCGCGAAAGCCTTATACGGGTATAACAGTGTTATACCGAGAAAAATGGCGATCCAAATGGAGAGAGGAGATGGATACGACCCGATTAACGTGCCTACCATAGGGCCTGACGAGTACGCCAGCTTTGGGCTTACCCGCCAGAAGGTGTTTGGCATATACAAAAAGATGGTGCTCATAAGGACCTTCGAGAAGGAGGCTGAGGACCTTTACGTGAGCAGGGGCGTTTTAGGAGGTCTTTCCCACCTCTACCTCGGCGAGGAGGCCATAGCCCCGGCCGTCGTTGAGGTGATGAAGAAGGGAGATATGGTCCTTGGCACGTACAGGGGCCATGGACACGCGCTGGCCTTGGGCGTGGAGCCCGAAAAAGTGATGGCTGAGCTCTACGGCAAGGAAGGAGGCGTTGCAAGGGGGCTTGCGGGTTCAATGCACGTCATAATGGACCCTGACAAAGGCGCGCTTTACTCGACCGCTATAGTGGGAAGCCACATACCGATCTCGGTGGGGGTGGCCTATGCCATGAAGTACGACGGGACCGACAACATGACCATAACCTTCTTTGGAGACGGTACCACCAACATAGGGGCCTTCTTCGAGGGCCTCAACATGGCTGGGTATCTGAAGGTGCCCGTGCTCTTCGTCGTGGAAAACAACATGTACGCGGAGTACACAAGGACCTCAAAGGTTCTCTCCGGAGGGAGCATCGCGAAGAGGGCGGAATCGCTCGGCATACCTACCTTGGTGGCTGACGGGAACGACCCGCTTTCCGTTTACAGGGCTGCGAAGACCGCGGGGGCCAACGTGAGGTCTGGGAAGCCAATGCTGATAGAGGCGGTCACGTATAGGATGAAGGGTCACAACCCCTATGACGAGGCATCTTACAGGCCGAGCGACGAAGTCAAAGCGTGGCTGTCAAGAGATCCCATCGAGATGATGAAGAGGAGGCTTCTTGGCGAGGGCTACAGCGAGGACGAGCTCGGCCAAGTGGAAGAGTGGGCCAAAGAAGAGGTGGAGAAGGCGGAGAAGTTCGCCGAGTCAGATGGCGTGCTCCCCTTCTCGGCGCTTTACGGCTTGGTGTGAGGTGGTGAAGATGGAGATGAACCTTGCGGAAGCCATAAGGCAAGGTCTCGAAGAGGAAATGGAGAGGAATGACAGGATCATAGTCATAGGTGAGGACGTGGCCGCAGCTGGCGGAATAATGGGGATCACAAAGGGATTGCTTGACAAGTTCGGCTCGAAGCGGGTCATCGACAGCCCCATAAGCGAGATCGCGCTTGCGGGCTTCGGGGTTGGGGCTGCCATGATGGGGCTCAGGCCCGTGGTTGAGATAATGTACATGGACTTCACGCCCCTGGCCCTTGAACAGATCATGAACCAGGGCGCTCAGGTGAAGTTCTTGAGCGCGGGCAAGCTCTCCGCACCTTTCGTGATAAGGACCCAGTACAGCCTTGGAAGGCATAACGGGCCTCAGCACTCGCAGTTCTTCCCGTCTGCTTTCGCAAACATAGTGGGCATAAACGTGGCGTTGCCCTCAAGGCCTAGGGTCGCAAAGGGGCTCATAAAGCAGTCCCTTCGGGATGAGAGGCCGACTGTTTTCATAGAGCCCTCGTATCACTACTTCGACTACACGGAGGAGGTGCCTGACGGAGACTACGTGACCCCGTTTGGCAAGGCCGAGGTCGTGAGGGAGGGAAAGGACCTGACAATTGTGGCGCTTTCGAGGCTCGTGCCTGAAGCGCTGTCAGCGGCCCAGGACCTAGAGAAGAAGGGCATAAGCGCTGAGGTGATTGATCCTGTAACAGTCAGACCGCTCGACGTGAAGACCATCGCGGCCAGCGTCCAGAAGACCGGGAAGCTTCTCATAGCTTCGGACGAGCACGAGAACTCAAGCGTGGCCTCCGAGATAGCGGCGGACGTCTACGAGCTCTGCTACGGCTCGCTTAAGAAGCCCGTGCTCAGGCTTCACCCACCGGAAGTTCACGTGCCGACCTCGCAATCGCTTGAGTCCCAGTACATGATCGACGAGGATAAGCTCTTACGCGCAGCCGAAAGCCTTATTAGGTGAAAAAGATGACTGATGTTTTTGCGCCAAGGGTTGACCCGTCAACGGAAACCGTGAGAATACTCAAGTGGAAGAAGAAGGACGGAGATCACGTGGAGGCAGGAGAGGGCATCGCCTCAGTTGAGGGCGCCAAGACCACCTTTGACGTTAAGGCTCCCGCGGCGGGGACGCTCAAGATAATCGCCGCGGAGGGAAGCAGGGTAAAGGTGGGAACCAAGATAGCCGAAGTGAGTTAGGCGAAACAGTTGAGCGTTAGGGTCCCAAAGGTAAGGGAGAAGGTGCCGCTTGAGGGAATAAGGCGTACGATCAGCGAAAGGCTATCTTACTCTCACAGGGAGATACCGGCGGCCTATCTCACCATCGACGTCGACATGAGCAGCGTCCTCTCCGACAGGGAGAGAAGGCAGGAAAAGCCCTCCATAAACGCCTACATAGTTAAAGCGTGCGCTAACGCGCTCATGAATCATCCTTACGTCAACTCGACTTTTGAGGATGAGGTGATATCGCTGGCCGCCGAGGCCAACGTCTGCGTAGCGGTTGACACACCAAAGGGTCTTTATGCACCCGTCATAGGGCAGGCGGAGACGAAGAACCTCTCACAGATCACAAAGGAGATAAACGACCTTGCGCAAAAGGCAAGGGAAGGACAGCTGGAGCTTTACGACATGACGGGAGGCACATTCACGGTGAGCAACCTTGGTTCCTTTGGCATCGAGTACTTTGTGCCCATAATAAATCCCCCGCAGACCGCCATCTTGGGCATTGGGCGCATAAGGGAAAACGGCCACGCTTACCTCACTTTATCCATGGATCACAGGGTTTTCGACGGGGCAGAGGGGGCAAGGTTTCTGGCCGACTTGAAAAAAGAGCTGGAAGAGAAAGCGCCTTCCTATCCTTAATCTTTTCGCCAGTTTTCGCTCTATGGTTTCCTTCTCCCCGCTTGTTATGGCCTTCTGAAACGCGGTCACAAAGTCCTCGGCGCTAACTCCGACCATTATCGGCTTTTTGCTTTCAAGGAACTCCTTAACCCTTGTAGGAACCTGATCAACTGGCAAACCCTTGAGGTTAATCATTAGCTGGTCCAGCACTTCGGGCGGCTCCATGAAAAAGTCACCCGTTATCATCACGGAGTCCACGCCTTGTGGGGCGTAGTATACGGACACCCTTACGAGCTTTCCCTCCTTTGACTTAAGCGATCCAGTCACCCTGGTGAGCGCCACGATAATCGCCTCGCTTTCCCAAGCTGACCCTCTTTATCAGCTCCCTTTCCTCAGGGGTCGTTGGGCAGAGGGTAAGCGAGCCAAGGCTCCAGTCGAGCGTTGAGTACTTATCCCTGTACAGCTGATCCGCTATCTTCTTCTCCTCTTCGGAGAGCTCTGCCCTGTAAGGCTCAAAGCCCATCACCTCCCTGAAGCCCTCCGTTATGGAGTCGCTTATCTCCTCAAAGGAAAGGTTCCTTTTAGCTATCTCAGAGAGGTTGACAACCCGCTTTGCCACGCTTCTCACCGCCTTCCCCTCGAACTTTTCTGGGGGTGGCCTTAGGACCGAGGACAGCAGGTTCAGGTCAACGTTCGCCAGAAGGGCGCCGTGAACGAAGACGTATCCCTCGCCTATGGACGCGGCCAGCCCCGAAACCTTGCTCTCCTTGTAGGCTATGTCGTTAAGGGGAACGTAAGAGAAACCGGGGCCTGCCAGCCTGTTGAGCCCGGCAGCCACGGAATCGCCCACCTTTTCGAAGTAAGCGCGCATGTCCGGGTTCTGCTCGGATTTAAGGGAGAGCGCGTAGTTCACGTTGCCCATGTCGTGGTAAACGGCCCCGCCTCCCGTGAACCTCCTGACCACCCTAACGCCTTTCTCAGCGGCAAGCTTCAGGTTAACCTCGAGTTCGGGGCACTGAAACCTGCCTATGACCACCGCGTTCCTGTTTCTCCAAAACCTGAGCGTGGGATCGACCAGCCCGCGCCCAACCGCTATCGGTATGGCTTCTTCTACCGCCAGATTGTAGTAGGGGTCCTCGAACTCTGCCTGAACTACTCTTAGCTTCATGTGAAAAATCCTTGCTTTCGTTTTTAAACGTAGCGGGTTGAAGCACGTCAGAGGTACTTCCTCAGGACCTCCAGTATTCCCTCGTCCAGGGGTTCTCCCCATGGAGTCCTTCCGGTTTGCCACTCGTCCCTTCCCGTGGAGATCACGCCGAAAGGCCCCCTGAGGTTCCAGAGCGCCCAGCCCACGTTCCTCTGCTTCAGTATTGAGAGCATGTCCTCATACCAGTTGAGAGCGGTGCTCCTCTTTGCCATCTTGGCGTAAACACCAAACTCGCTGCAGTGCACGACTTCCCCTTGTTCTTGAAGCTTGAACCAGGGCGCCATAACGCTTTCGAGGTAGCTCCTGTCCGCATACTTCTTGTCGTACCTAAGGATCCAATCGTTGGGGTAAAGCTTGGCTATCTCGCTTAGGTCGGGAGCGCCGGGATAGTCGGGCTGAGCGCCCATAAGCCCCAGGTGATAGATACCATCGCCAGCCCAGCTCGCCCCGAGATGCGTGACCCACATGGGCTCGTATTGATGGAAGGAGTAGACAACGCGCTTTTCCTTCACGACTATGGGTATCCTGCCGAAGTCATTTCCCTCGACGTAGATGAGCCTGTCATCGTCCTCATCCCTTATGGCGGTTATCATCTTCTCGTAAAATGAGAGGAGGTTTTCGTTGGTCACGCCGTCGGGCTCGTTTATCACGTCAAATGCCAGTTCATCGCCGTAGTCCCTGTACCTCCTGGTGAGGTACCTCCATATGGCCTCCGCCCTCCTCTGCTTCTCCCTGTCGGTCCAAAGGCTGTAATCCCTGCGCCCAACCCCGTATCCCGGCAGGTGATGCATGTCCAAGAGGACGTTTATGCCATACTTGTTTGCCCATGACAGGGCCCTGTCCACTATGCAGAGGCGAGCCTCGTCGTACTTGTACGGTTCTACCTCAAAGAAGAAGTAATCCACAGGAAGGCGCAAAAAGTTGAAACCGAGATCGGCCATGTACTTCAGGTCTCTTTCGGTGTAGAAAGAGACCCTTTCTGGCGTGAACTCTGCCTGAGAAAGCCAGTTGCCAAAGTTAAATCCGCAAAGGCGTTGCATGCCGCCTGCAGGCCGTAAGATAAAAGGCTTGCCGAAGAGCGGAACGCCCAATAGCCGGCGCCTCTATGTTTTATGGATCCCGATAGGGTTGCTTTCTTGGGGGTTTCTGCCTCTCTTCTCGAGCTGGCTGGATGGCCAAAGCCAGGCAACGTCCACAGAACGGCGGATTTTCCAGGCACGCGCTTTGAGCACTTTATGGTAGGCGCAGCATCCCTGTTTCCTTTTTTGAGGAAGGCGGCCCTGGGAGATAACCACTTCGGATCGCTTACTTTGGGGCACGTAAGGCTCTCTTATTCAGTGCAAACTGGAGGCAATACTCACTTGGGAACAGCGATGGCGCTCTTACCATTAGCGCATGCGGCAGGTAAAGCTCAGGCCATAGGCGACTTTACCGGCCTCGCCTCATTGGGTTCTGTTGCCACGGAGTCCTTGAGGACAGCTGGTCCCGAGGAATCTGCTCGGCTTTACGAAGCCATAAGGATCTCTATGAACAGAGAGGCGCTGGGCAAATACGAGGAAGGAGACGTCCCAGATGTAAACGACCCGCGCGCCGAGGAGAAGCTGAAAGAGGAAGGCCTGAGCGTTTTCGACGTTCTGAGGGCCTCCTCGGGATGGGACATGGTCGCGGCAGAGGTGACTTCCGGTTATCCCATTTCACTGGAGGGTTCCCGCATTTATCTTTCTTATGAAGACCCAAACGCTGCATGCGTTAACACTTTCTTAAGGATACTGGTCGATCACGGAGACACGTTCATAGCTAGGGCCGCGGGAAGGGGAGAGGACATCAGAGAGAAGGTCGCCGACGGCATGAAGAAAATGGCGTGGGTAAGGGAGGAAGCAGCTGAGGCACTGGAGCTCGGAGGGTTGAGCACCGACGAGGGAAGGCGCGCAGTTCAGGAGCTTGATGCAAAGATGAGGAGCTTGGAATGGAGCCCAGGCAGCGTGGCCGATCTGGTGGCCTCTTCCATATTCATGGCTTTGCTTATCGGGAAGAAGATATAATTTCCGATTTAGAAATCTTTATTTAGGTATACCTAAATACCTTATGCAGCCGGAGATCACCGTCGAGGACTACCTGCTCGCCATGTATGAGTTGCTGGAGAGCCGCGGAGAGGCAAGGCTCAGCGAGATGGCCCAAATCCTAGAGATAGCCCCGAGTTCTGTAGAGGAGAAGCTTGCCAAGATGGCTGCGTCGGGCTTGGTTAAGAAGAACAAGAGAGGTGCGTTCGAGCTGACCGACGAGGGCATGCAGAGGGCGCTTAAGATCGTGAGAAAGCACAGGCTTGCAGAGCTGCTGCTCACGGATATATTGGGCATGCCCTGGGCGGAGGCCCACGAGGAAAGTCGCGTGCTGGAGCACGCCATCGACGATAAGATAGGGGATCTCATAGAGAAGAAGGTAAGCTCGCGCTACTGCCCTCACGGAAACCCGATACCGGATAAGGAGGGGCGCGTTGCCCAACTGGGAGATCTGCCGCTTTCTAAGCTTCACGGGAACGCCCGGGTTACTCGTATAACGTTTGAGGAGTTCGACACGCTTTACACGGTTGAGGCGCTTGGGCTTAAGCCCGGAGCCCTGATATCGGTAGAGCAGGAAGCTGATGGTCCGCGCGTCCGTCAAAAAGACGAGAGCGGCCGTGAAAGGGAGTTCCGGATTTCGAGGCAGCTGGCCGAAGTAGTGAGGGCGGTGCCGCTGGAGAGTGACCTATGACCTTGAGCTCTAAGGAGAAGGGCTTCCTATCGGTTTTTGGTCCCGGCTGGATAACCATGATGGCCGACCTTGACGCTCCAAGCGTGGCCGCGGCCATGGCGTCGGGATCGCAGTTCGGCTACAGGCTCATACTTCTGATGGTCGTGCTGATCGTCCCGCTTTACCTGTTTCAGGAGATGGCGGGGAGGCTTGGCGCGGTCACCGGCAAGGGGTTCATATCGCTCGTTAAGGAGAGGTACGGCAAAAGGACATCCGCGGTTACCGCGGGGGGCGTGTTCTTCGTTGACGGGCTCAGCTACGTGGGAGAGTTTGCCGGCATAGCAACGGGCGCTCAGCTCCTCGGCATACCTTTGCTGTATGCCCTTGTCTTGGCCTTTACCTTTCACACGCTGATAGTCTTCACAAAGAGCTACAAGAAGGTGGAAAAGCTCCTGATGTTCGTCTCCGCGTTTCTGTTGCTTTTCGTGGTAATGGCCTTCATGTCGAGGCCAGACCCGTCCGCGCTCTTGAGCGGGCTCAATCCCGTTCAGCCTTACTTGGATCCCTCGTTCGCCTTCATGGCAACGGCTGACATCGGCGCCGTCATAATGCCCTTCATGATATTTTACCAGCAGTCGGCAGTAGTTGACAAGAAGCTGGCAGAAGCTGACGTGTTCGCTGAAAGGCTGGAAACCCTTCTGGGGAGCGTGGCGACGCAGTTCCTCATGATATGCGTCATAGTGGCCAGCGCCGCCGTATCCGCCAAGGTCGGGCCACTCACATCGGTGAGCCAAGTGGGGAGCGTTTTCTACGAGCTTGCGGGGAAAGTTGGCGTTGTCATTTTCTCCCTTGGTCTCGTAGCCGCTGGCTTCCTGGCGTCGGTTGCGATATCGCTCGCGTCGGCCTACGGTATTTCAGAGTACTTCGGGTGGAAGGCAAGCCTGAACCACAAGAGGCTTCTCGACCCCTTCTACGTCATATACTTCGTGGAGGTGATGCCTGCCATAGCCATAATAGCGGCTTTCAGGCAGGTGGTTCCAATAATGATTGACGCCATGGCTCTCAACGGCTTGGTGCTGGTTTTTCCTCTAACCCTTCTGATAAAGCTCAGCGGAGATGAGAGGGTGCTGGGAAAGTACAAGAACGGAAGAAAGAGGCAGGTCGCGGCATGGGCGATTGCCGTAATCATCCTTTCCTTTGCAGTAACCTCCTTTGCCATGTCCATCCCACGAACCTTTTATTCCACGGCGATTATTTCTTATGAAGTACGTTCACGTTAAGGGCCTTGAGGTTTCTGCGATTTCCTATGGGACTTGGCACTTGCCCGTCTCTCCCGAGACCTATCCAGATGGAGTTCACAAGGTCGACGTGGAGAAGAGCATCAAGATAATAAAGAGGGCCATCGACCTCGGCATAAACTTCTTTGACACGGCGAACACGTATGTGGGAACCGTGAGCGATACCCCTGCGCATTACCCCCACTCGGGAACTTCAGAGAGGATACTTGGAGACGTTCTCAAGGGTTACGAGAGGGAAAGCCTGGTGGTGGCGACGAAGGTAAGGGCGAGGATGGCGGGCTTCCCGAACGGCGAGGGGCTTTCCCGGAAGCACATAAGGTGGCAGATAAGGGAGTCGCTATCTAGGCTCAACATGGACTACGTGGACATATACTACATTCACTGGAGGGACGACCACACCCCTCACGAGGAGACGCTGGGCGTCCTCAACGACCTGGTTCACGAAGGCCTGGTCCATTACTTGGGGATAAGCAACCATCCAGCTCAGGACATGATCGACTTTCAGGAGATAGCTGAAAGGAAAAACTTAGAGAAGTTCAGCATAATGCAGGAGGCCTACAACATGTTGCAGAGGGGAATTGAGCAGAGCAAGGTGCCCGTAGCCAGGCAGCACCAAATGGCCCTTGCGGCCTATGTTCCCCTGGCGCAGGGCGTGCTCGCCGGAAGATACCTCGGAGGCGTTCCCGAGGGAAGCAGGGCTACGCTGGAAAAGGGGCTCGTCGACTTTGTGGAAGCGACCAAGGGAAAGGTCAAGAGGTTGAAAGAGATCGCGGACTCGAAGGGGATAAAGCTGTCCCAGCTTGCCCTCGCTTGGCTCATGAACATCGACTTGGGGATAACGGTGGTCCCCCTCATAGGGGCAACAAGCGTTGAGGAGCTTGAGGAAGACGTCGATGCCGTAAGCGTTTCGCTGAGCGCAGGCGACATGAAGGCGATCGATGAGATCTTAAGCTCTTAGCCGCGCACGTGCGAGATTATATCTGCCGCCACGTCCTTGGCGGCGTCGGTGAAAGCTGGCGGATCGGGATCCTCACTCATGACCTTTTTTGCCACGGAGACGATGTCCTTTGGAAGGGAGTCCATGGGATAAGCCCTGTATCCTCTCCTCGAAGCGAACAGCGCTGCGTTGTCCTCCTGCTCGAAGTCGTTGCGGGGATAGAAGAGGATGGCCCTCTTCCTGAGTACTGCAACCTCGAGAAGCGTTCCGTATCCGCACATGGTGAAGACGAGGTCCGCAGAGCGCAGCAGCTCAGACGGCTCGTGCCATGAGGAGGTGAGGTAGGGGCTGAGCACGCTTGCCTGTGGGAACTCCCTCATCAGCTTTTTTGCCAGGTTCAGCCCCGCCCTGGTGCCGCCGAGAGTTACGAGCGCTCCTCCTCCCGAGCTGATCCCGAGCTTAAGCGCTTTCCTGGCGTTTTCCGTGAATATCTGGCCAAAGTAGGCAAAAGAGGGGTTGCTTTCGGGCCTGAGGCCAACGTAATAGGCCCTCCAACCTTTGAGGCTTTGCGCCAGGGAAGAGTTCGCCCGCTCAACGAGGCGAGACGTCAGGGGATTGAACCTTCCTTTGAAGCGCGTGAAGTCTGTTATAAAGAAGCTGCGCTCGACTTTTCTGCCAAGAAGCTCCCAAAACTCATCGGCGATCACGGCATCGTAGTCTTGTAAGTCGAACGAAGAAAGCTCAGCGGAGTTATGCCTCATGGTTTTATAGATCGAGTAGAGGGAAAGCGGCCCTAGGCTCACCTTTCCTTTTTCTAGGGCTAATTCGAAGGCGTCTCCAAGGCTTAATAGCCTATCCGAGACGGCGGCCGTCCTCTCTCCCCTAAGCTTGAGGTATGCCAGAGCAGCTCCTGAAGATACCCACGTGACCGAGGCGCCCATTTGCGCCAGTTCCTTGGCCAGCACCACGTCGCGCGTTACGTGACCCAGGCCCACGCTTGAGCTGAAGTAGAGGACGCGCATCGGTTAACCACTGGACGAAAAGGTCCGCCGAAAGCTTATATGTTATGTGCTCCTCAGGCTTGAGATCATCATGGACCGTTCGGTGCCATCGATACTGACTGCGCGCGGGATCTACGCGCTGCAGTGGTACTTCCTGTCCCCGGTGCTTCTGGCCATCGCGTCCGCTATGGGAGTTGGTGCTTCAAGCGTAGGACTCGTGCCCTTCTTCTTCATAATGGGGGCAGCCATAGCGCAGATACCTGCGGGCATACTTTCCACAAAGCACTCAGCGAAGCTTGTCTACGTGGCGGGTCTGTCCCTTTTATCTCTTGCCGACGTGGCTTTGGCCCTTAGCACGAGCTTCGACGAGCTGCTTCTGCTTAGGCTTGTATCAGGCATTGGAGCTGGCTTCTTCTTCTCGCCTGCCGCTGCGGTATTGCTCAAGAGCAGGGAGAACAGGGCTGGGCTGATAATGGGGATTTACAACACGGCCTTTGACGTTGGAGGGGCTCTGGGGCTCATATGGGGCGTGCCGGATGTGGCTCTGGGCTGGAGGGCAGCCACGATGCTGGGCGGGGCGTTGGGACTTGCCCTCGCGTTCGAAAACTTGCTCACCGTTGAGAGCCGGACCAAGACATCAGATGCAAGACCGGCTCTTGCGCTTGAGCTTCCAGTGGTTGTGCTGGGCCTTTCAACGGCTGGTTTTTGGGGGACGACGTACGCGGCGGGGACCCTGATGGCGTCTTACGCGGAGCTCGTCTACAAGGCCTCCCCGTCCATAGCAGGGGTCCTGACTTCGGTTTACTTCTTGGGCAGCGTTTTTGGAGGGCTTGCGTCGGCCCTTTATGACAGGAGCGAGAGGAAGAGCGCATTCATAGTGGGAATGATAGCCGTGACGGCAGCATGCTACTTCCTTATAGGATTTGGTCTTTACGGCATGATAGCGGCCATGGCCCTCACCGGCTTCTTTGGAACTGCCGCCACCAGCGGCTACTACGCGCGCACGTCGAGCATTTCCAAGAACTTCTCCTTGGCGCTATCCATGGTCAACTTCCTTAACATGATAACCGGCATGTGGATTTCTCCGCTGTTCTCGCACGTGCTCGTTTACTCGGTATCCAGCATACCCGAGCTCCTAGCTTCCGCTTCGCTCCTGCCGCTGCTGCTCTGGCTTTTGCCCAAGAAAATACGGGGGCAGCTCTGGTGAGTTAGCTAGAGCCACCCAGAAGGCCCCTGTTGTTCGGATAGGTAGCTCGGGCTTTATCCTCGAAGTCCTCTTATGATCGCCGGCAGCTGGGAAGCGTCCTTCACGAACGCGTTACCGCCTATCACGGTAGGCTCAGCGACGTCCTTTGTGAACATCACGGCGTGGAAGTTCGCGCCAATCGCCCCGCAGAAGTCCTCGTAAAAGTTATCTCCCACGTGGGCCGCCCTATGAGGATCGTCGATTGCCAGAACGGACAGGGCCTTTGAAAAAGCCTCACGCGAGGGTTTGGCGCACCCAATCTCATCCGAGTAGAGCTGTGCCCTGAAGAACCTTGAAAGTCCAGCCTTATTCATGAGGGCCCTGGTGTATGCACCGGGCCAGTAAACGACGTTTCCCAGTATGACAAGCGGGTGGTCTTTGGAGAGCTCCTCGATCGCTTCACGTATACCTGGCCTAAGCAGCTTTTCTATGTCGATGCTGATGAGAGCTGCTGCCATGGCGTTCTTGAAGGCGTCGATGTCGACGCCGAACGGCTCAAGAAGCTGAAGGCTGTACGCCACGGGGTCGACACCTTTGTCTATGGCTCCCTCTTTGCGCCTTTCCCTAAGGATTTCGTACGCCCTCTGCATGCTTTTGGAGATCTCCTCCCTCGGCGTGCCGGTGTCCTCGCTGTAGTGCTCCTCGATCTCTGAGAAAAACGCATCGCCGAAAATCGTGCCCCAAACGTCGAACGAAATGCCATCAACCATGAGACATCGTAAAAGGGGCAAGTTAAGCGTATGCGGAGCACGCGATGGTGCTCAAAAATGAGCGCTTTAATGGGGACGACCTGCAGCTCTTTCGGATGCCTGCGCCGATTTGCTGAGCATTGGAAAAGCATTTAAAATGCCGGGCAGCGTTTCCAAAAATGAACAGAGCTCTGTTGATCTATGCCGCCAAGGCGAGCAGGGTGTTCGTCTTTGGCATGATGACCATAGCTGTGCCGATTTACATGGCAAAGCTCGGATACGGTGCGTTCATGGTTGGTATCGCCATATTCCTCGTGATGATCGGGAACGCGGTGTCAAATATATTTCTAACGTGGTACGGCAACGTCTTTGGAAGGAAGCGTTCCCTGCTCTTGTTCAGCCTGCTGATGCTCGCGTCTGGTATTCTCCTCTTCTCGTCTGAGCTTTTGCCCGTGATCTTGGTTGCCCTTTTCATAGGCAACATAAGCACCAACAGCACTGAGACGGGACCCTTTCAGTCGGTGGAGAGTGGTGTGCTTCCAAGCCTAGTGGAAAACAAGGAGAGAGCTTTCGGCGTTTACAACTTCATAGGGTACGCGACGTCTGCGCTTGGATCGCTTGCTGCCTCCATACCCGCTTACTTCGCGGACAGCCCCTTCGTCTTCAGGGCGCTCTTCCTTCTCTACGGCGCGGTTGGACTGCTTCTCTTCATCATATACTTGGGCCTATCGGGCATCGAGTCCAGCTCCAAGAAGCCGGGACTGCAGGCCATGGAAAGCAAGAGCAAAGGTGATCTCTGGAAGCTCTCCTTCCTCTTCTCCATGGACGCCTTTGGAGGGGGCTTCGTGACGCAGAGCCTCCTGAGCTACTGGTTCTACTTCACTTACCACGTCTCTCTGAAGCTCCTTGGCCCCATCTTCATGGTGGTAAACGTGATAACAGCCATATCCATAATCGCGTCTGGCTACATAGCCCACAGGATTGGCAACCTGAGGACCATGTTCTATTCCCACCTGCTTTCAAACGTCTTCCTGATAATGATCCCGCTTTCCGGCTTCTTGGGTGGAGCGCTCTCCTTCCTCTTCTTGAGGCAGAGCGTTTCTCAGATGGACGTTCCTGCCAGGCAGGCGCTCATGGCAGACCTGTTCAGCAGCGATGACAGGGTATCCGCGGTGGCCATAACCAACACGGCCAGAACGATCAGCGCGCTTCCCGGATCTCCAATAACGGGCGCGCTGCTGGCCGCAGGCTTTGTCACTGTTCCGATAGTGATTGGCGGTGCATCGAAGATAGTATATGACTTCTCCATATTCGGCGCTTACAGGAAGAGGGTAAGGTGAGGGATTTGCCCATTAGCCTGAACGCCACGGCAGCGCCCTACTACCGCGCGCTTCTGGAAAATCCCGAGCCCCTGAGGGTCATGGAGGTCAGGATCGGCAAGTTTACGATCGTTGACGCGGGCGTGAGAACGGTGGGCTCGCACGAGGCCGGAAAGCTGGTCAGCCAGATGTGCGCAAGCGGCATGCTTGACCTAGTCTTCGGGCTTTCCAATTACGGAAGCGTGAACCTGCCCTCCGTTCACGTCCACAGCGACATGCCGGCGCTTTCCTTCCTCGGGGGTACCTACGGCGACTGGGAGATCGAATTTGGGGATTACAGGGCCATAGGATCTGGGCCAGCCAGGGCTTTGGCACTTAACCGCGCTCTTCCAAAGGGGGTCAGGGAAAACCTGGAGAAAAAGGCCTACAGCTACCGCATTTATTCTCCTGCCGAGATATACTCGTTAATAGGGCACAGGGAAACAAGCGACGAGGCATTCCTGCTGCTGGAGACCTCTCGCTATCCCGATGAGAAAGCGTTGAGCTGGATCAGCGGGCAGGTGGGAGTCGAGCCAGATAACCTTCACGTGGTGATCGCCAGGACGTCCTCGATGACGATGTCGGTAAGGCTTGCGAGCTCCGTCGCCGAGACCGGCCTTCACAAGCTGGTCTTGCTCGGGCTTGATCCCAAGAAGGTCAAGGCGGCTTACGGCAGCGCACCCTTGCCTCCCACCGTTTTCGGGGACGACGACAGGGCCAACGGAATGGCAAACGACGCCATAAGGTACGGAGGAAGCGCGTACTACGAACTGGAAGAAGGAGCCCTCGAAGGATTGAACGTGGGCCTTCTGCCTCCGACGCACTTGGACGTCGACTTTTACTCCCTTATGAAGACCGGCTTTTACTCGGTGGATTTGGGAGACTTCTCAGCAGCGCAGTTCACGCTTGCGACCGGAAGGAGCGTGCTGACGGTGGGAAGGATAAGGGAGGACCTGCTGCTTGCGTCGTTCTTCGGCTCAAAGCGGCCTATGCTCTGATCGGCAAAGGCTTTTGCGCCAGCTAGCGCCAATACCGGTTAAAGATGAACCCACAATTAATCGCGGACCTTTTCAGGCGCAAGGCAGCCAGTTGGGAAGCCGAGGGATCCATACAGAAGCACGTCAGCGATCTCGGCGTTGAGGGGCTCGCAGGCGAGCTGGCCGCCGAGCCCGGCTTTGGTGAGGTCTGCGAATTGCTAAAGGAAAGGGGAGATTTTGATCTAAGGGTCGTCATCGAGCAAGCGATAATGCCCTATCTAAGCATAGATTTCGGCGTGCCCCTACAGGGCCTCTTGGACTTTCTCGTGGATGCTTGCAGGGAAGCATGCTCAAAAAAACGATTTAATTTCCCTTTGCCTTCTCGCTTACCTCCTTCTCTCCATCGGAGATCGCGCCGGTCAGCTCTTGATCGTACCTCTTAAGAAGGGTGAGAAATTCCCCGAAGTGCACTTTTTCCTCCTTTGCGACTTCCAGTAAGGTTGCCTTCACCTGCTCGTCGTCGATCAGCTCAGCCTGCTCCAGGTAAAGGTTTGCCGCGTCGAGCTCAGCTTCGAGGTCATCCCTCAGCGCCAGCGCTATCTCCTCTTTTGTCATCTTCTTGGTCCTGCTCAGCTCTATCGGGTCTTTTGCGAATCCCATTTGCGTATCCGGACCGCACATTTAAATGCATTGCGCATGGCATTACTATGAAGAGGGCCAGGCGGGTGCTGCTTGCCTCGGGCATGTTCACTCCGACGGGGAGCAGCGTGAGATTGCCCTACGAGGTCTACTTGGGAAGGTCAAAGCTCGCCTATATCAGGGTAACGAGTTCCAAGATAACGCTTGTAATTCCAAGGGGGCTTTCCGTGGATCCTGCTGAGCTGTTGCGCGAGAGGTCTCAATGGATAGCCAGGGCTTACGCCAAGGCGGCCTCCGTCCTAAGGGTCGTAGACGGTAGCCGCTTCCTTCTGCGCGGCGAGTACCATGGCTTTGACGAGCTGAAGGGCAGCTCCCTTTCCGCTTTCTACAAGCACGAGACCGAGGCATACGTGAAGGAGCGCATCTCATACTACGAGGGGATAATGGGCTTCAGCTATCGCTCGCTTGCCGTTAGGCCCTCAAGGGCTTGGTGGGGGCTTTGCTCGGGAAAAGGGGACCTCGTGTACAACAGCCAGCTTGCTGCCCTTCCGGATAGGCTGAGAGACTACGTGATCCTTCACGAGATAGTGCACCTTTACGAGCACAATCATTCGGCCGCCTTCAAGGCCCGCCTGAAGTCGATTATGCCCGATTACGCGGACAGGGAGAAGGAGCTAAAGAACTACTCTCCTGTTCTCATCGGTTAGGGCTTTCAAGCTGTGAAATGTCCGTGAAATGCCTGCAAACTGCCCCATCCCTTAGGGCAGGATTCCCTGCGCGAACGACCGGCATTCACCCGTACGGTGCAGCCCACGCAGGGCCGAAGCACCTCTCGGACATGGCCTTCCGCGCCTCATTGGTGTTGAGCTTTGCCTTGCACAGCAGCTATCGCGTTATGTAGGTTAGAGCAATTAATAGGTTATAAATGGCTATTCATCTCTTGGCGAGAAGGATAATTCGTGCCCCTTTCCATAACTCCCATAAAGTTAAAAAGGGGCGCAAAGTTCAACTGAATTGACGCACATAAGCGAGCTAGACCAGATCCTTGATGTGACGCGCGCGCAGAACCGCTGGAGAAGGAAGGAGACGATAAACCTGATAGCCTCTGAGAACGTGATGAGTCCGTTGGCCCTTTCCGTTTACGCGAGCGACTTCGCCTCCAGGTATGCCGAGGGAACGCCCGGTAAGCGGTTTTACCAAGGGGTTAAGTACGTGGATGAGATAGAGACGCTGGCTTCGTCTCTCGTAAATCAGATATCGGGATCTTCCTTCAGCGACCTCAGGCCCATCAGCGGTACCATAGCTAACGCGGCGGCCTTCAGGAGCGCCGCTTCGTGCGGCGACAAGGCGTTGGTCGTGCCCGTTCAGGCCGGCGCCCACGTCAGTCACACAAAGTTCGGCACGCTTGGGGCCTTGGGAATCGAGCAGATCTTTATGCCCTATGACCCGGCCAGCCTGAACGTGGACGTGGACAAGGCCATAAAGATGATATACGAGGTTCGCCCTAAGCTCGTGATCATGGGAGGGAGCCTCTACCTTTTCCCGCATCCGCTGAAGGAGCTCGCGCCGCACGCTAAGGCGGTAGGGGCAACGGTAATCTACGATGCCGCGCACGTCTACGGCCTCATAACTGGAGGCGCCTGGCCAAACCCGCTGGACGCAGGCGCAGACTTGGTGACGGCCTCAACTCACAAAACGTTTCCAGGTCCTCAGGGAGGAGTGATTCTCTCCAGAAGAGAGGGGGAGTTCAAGGCCGCCTCGAAGTCGATCTTCCCGTGGTTCGTGAGCAATCATCATCTTAACAGGCTTCCTGCCCTCGCAATAACGGCGCTGGAGATGAGGGAGTTCGGAAGGGATTACGCCAACGCCGTGGTTAAAAACGCCAGAAGGCTGGCAGAGTCACTGGCGGCTAGGGGCTTCAGGGTCGTGGGCGAGGGGCTTGGATACACGAGAAGCCATCAGGTGGCTGTTGACGCGTCCTCGCTGGGCGGGGGAAGCGCGGCCGCGCAAAAGCTCGAGGAAGCCAACATAATAGTCAACAAGAACATGCTTCCGTGGGACGACCCGTCAAACGTTAAGGACCCAAGCGGGATAAGGATAGGGGTGCAGGAAATGACCAGGTTTGGCATGGGCGAGGACGAAATGGAAGAGATCGCGGAGCTGATGAAGCAGGTGCTTATGGATGGCAGGGACCCTCACCAGGCCAGAGCGGACGTGGCGACGCTCAGAGGCTCCTTTCTCTCGGTTAAGTACGCTTTTGAGGAAAAGGGATCCGATATCTCGTTAATAGAATTGTAAGGGCTGAGCACTTCGGGTGACGCGATTTGATGATCCGTCAGCTTAAGGCCAAAGACCTGCCGGGCGTTCTGTCGGTTGCGGCTAGCTCGTTCAAGGAGGAGGCCAGGAGGCCCGAGGTCATAGGTCCGGGCTTCATAGATGGCATAACGAGGTTTCCCTCGCTTCAGATAGGGGCTTTTGAAGGAGATAGGCTGATCGGTTTTGCCATAGGTGAGCTCTCTGAGGACTGGGGGATCTTGGACTGGATAGCCGTTGCGCCGTCGCATCAGCGCATGGGCATTGGCTCCGAGCTGCTGAAGCAGTTCGAGCGCACTGTTTCCCTTAGCGGTAAGCAGCGCGTTAGGCTTGGAACGCCATTCGCGGTTAATTTCTACGCTAAGATGGGTTACGCGTGCGTTGGGGTGCAAAGGGTCCTCCAGAAGGTTGTGGTGGGAAGCGATCAGCCCTTTGACAGCTCCTTCTCAATAACGTTGAGCGATCTTGTTGACATGCTCGAGAGCTTCGAGCTTGACTCCATGAAGTGCTTTTTCAGCCCGTCCTGCGTTGCGGTGGGCAGGAGCGACGTCGGCGCTATTCTCGCGACCGAGAACCGCTGGAGCAAAGATCAGATCGACGTCGTGTTCTCGAAGTACGAGGGATCAGAATCGCACTTTTCCCTTTTGTCCCAGCTTGAGGCTAAGGCGAGGGAGAGGGGAGCTTACCTCATCACCGAGAAGTTCGATGAAAGCGAGGTCGCGGCTGCCCTAGGCAGGGGATGGGAGGAGAGCCGCTCCCCCCTGGCATGGACAACTTACTACATGGAGAAGCGGCTCCGAGCGCGCCTGAGGGCCATCACCAAGGCCGCTGAGGATGCCGCTAACGCCGAGAGCGCCAGGAAAAATCCCCTGAAGCCCAAGGCGGTTGCGAGGAAGCCACCCCCGAAGGTGCCAAGCGTGCTTCCCGCGTTCACGAAGGAGTTGAAAAGGCCTGCGCGCCTTCCCCTTCCTCCTGGTTCCCTCTGAGAGTAGGCCATGGAAGAAGAGTGGTACATGGCGAAGGCAACACCCCTTCCGGCCTGTATGGCAAGGAATGGCGACGGTATAGAGATGATCGAGTAAAAGAGGTAAACTGTGGAAAAGGCGAGCGACCCTGCCACCATGACCGCGCGGTCTCCCAGCGCGTCTGTGAGCCTCCCTCCTGCGTGCATGAAGGGGATCTCCGCTGCCGAGCCTGTCGCTATGACGGCGCCCACGAGGAAAGTCGAGGCGCCAAGCTTCCCAAGGTAGATTGGAAGAAATTGGTTTCCGGCCCCAGTCGTAAAAGAAACGGCGAATACCGATGAGAGAAAAAGGGCGAGAGCGCCGACTCCGCCGTGCTTGGATGCGGGCGCGCCTTCCCGTTTTTGCGCGGGCAAGCGGGTATCCTTTCCCAAGACAAGCGGGATAGCCGAGGCGAGGCTTATGGATGAGGCCAGCAGAAAGGCGTCCCTTATGGACCTCAGCGCGATTGCCCCGAAGAGCAGGTTGCCAACGGTCCACCCTATTGATCCAGCCATGCGGAAGTTGCCCATGCTTTTTCCCATGGTGTTGTTCGATCCCTCATCAGCTACCATGCTCATGGTCGTCGGCAAGAAGGGGGCTGTTGCGGCGCCGTAGAGCGATGCCCAAACGCACTCCAGCGGGAAGGCCGCAAAGGAGACCATGGCGACGATGATGGCTCCGCGCGCAACCACTGAGAGAGCTGCCAAGTACTGCCTCTTCCCCCTCAGCGCGTCGGCGGCCTCGCCGAAGGGCGGTTGAAGGAGGGCCGTGAACGCCCCCATGAGCCCTCCAACTGTTCCCACCTGTATTAACGAGTACCCCAGAGAGTAAAGGTAGACCTGCAAGAAAATGCTGACGACCACCTGGCTGGCCCACGTCATCGAGTAGGATGAAAAGGACGCCGCGAAGGCCGAAAGCTTGGGCTTCAATTTTGTAGCGTGGCCTGCTCGCTTAAAAGAAGATCTGGGCGCCGCTTTCGCGTGGCTTTTCGCAGGGCCATGTGAATTCCCTCATGCTTTCGTGAAAAGGCTTATAGGAAATCCACGGCTTGAACTTGATGGCGATCCAAATGGAACTATATTAGAAGGGCTGGATCTCTCATACGCTTACGACAACGGGCGCGTCGTGTTCCAGGGGGTTAGCGTCGCCACGCACGGAGATGAGCTTGTCGCCATAGTCGGCCCATCGGGGATAGGAAAATCCACGCTGCTCAGGATATTGGGCGGCTTCATCGCCCCGCTCACTGGGGAGGTCAGGCTGCTGGGAAAGAGGGTGAGCAGGCCCATACCAGAGATCGCGCTGATCCACCAATCGATAGTTACCTTTCCCTGGATGACCGCGCTCGACAACGTCAAGCTGGCCCTAAAGAGCAGGAAGATCGGCGGAGATGAGGCTGACGAGATTGCTAAGAAGGTGCTCGCCCTCGTCGGCCTCGAGGGCTCAGAGGAGCTTTACCCAAAGGAGATGAGCGGCGGGATGCGGCAGAGGGTCGCCATAGCCAGGGCGCTGGCGGCTCAGCCCATGGTGCTCCTGATGGACGAGCCATTCTCGCACCTTGACGAGCTCACAGCGGAGGAGCTCAGGCAGGACATATACAGCATGATATTCAACTCCGACATACCTCTCAGGTCGGCGGTGCTTGTATCGCACAACCTTTACGAGGTCTTAACGCTCGCCGACAGGATATACGTCCTTAACGGCTGTCCCGCGAGGGTCGTGGGGGAGATAACCGTGGAAATGGATAGGCCCCGCGATCCCACCTCTGCTAAGTTCTCGGACTACATGCACGAGCTGAGGAGTTACTTGACGCCCGTTAAGAGGGAAGCCGCTTGAACCCTTACTGGCTGATATTCCTGGCCACACTGGCCACAACGGGAAGGGTTTTGGGCCTCATAGGACTTTCCGTGGTCACTGGGTGGTTCCTGGGATACGCGGCTATCAAGAGCAAGGTTTTTGAGAACGTCTACATCGCGCTCATAGAGACCCTTGAATCCGTCCCCGTCATATCTTTCTTCCCCGTGGTCCTCATCTTCTTCATATACAACGTGGGAGGTCCTCTGGGCGTTGAGCTGGCGGCGGACTTCCTCGTTTTCACGGCGGTGGTTTGGAACATATGGGTTGGCGTTTATCAGGGCTTCAAGACCATACCCAACGAGATGGTTGAGGTCACAAAGAACTACAACTTGGGCTTTCTCTCAAAGCTGAGGCACGCCTACATCCCCTTCGCGATGCCAAGGGTTGCCGCCAACCTTTTCCCAAGCATAGCCGACGGGTTCTTCTACATAACGGTCAGCGAGGTCCTGAGCATAGGAACGACCACCTATTCCACCTTCGGCATAGGCACGGTGATAGACAGCTTCGCCGCAAGCGGTCGCATGCTTTACGTTTACGTTTCCCTCATATTCGTTGCCGCGGCGGTGGTGCTCACGGTGCTGGCGGTGAGGGAGTTCAGCAAGTACGCCGTGGCCAAGTACGCGCTGGACACCAACCAGCCCATAAGGAAGGGAAGGGGGTTGAGGCTGTCCTACCTGATGTCGAAGAACCCGTTTCAGAAGCTGTCCTTCTACTCGCTGGCCCACAGGAAGCCGGCTCAGAGGCCCAAGGGGTTCCTCGAGCAGCCTGAGGAGGAGCGCGGAAAGAGCCCCCTCAGGTTCCTGCCAGCTGCAGTTGGATTGGCGCTGCTTACCTTCATCGCTTACGGTAGCTACGAGGTAGTGAGCAAGGTGTCCATGTCCACTTGGCATTCCCTGCTCTCCATGACCCCCTATTTCCTGTACAACATGCTTGTGGACTACGTAAGGGTTGGAGTCATTACCGGCATATCGCTGTTGATAGCCGTGACAGTTGGGTACTACTTGGCGGTCCACGCGAGGGCTGAGGCATCGCTGGTTCCCATAATCCAATCGCTGAGCGCGTTTCCCGCTCCCACTTATTTCCCCGTGCTCTTTGGCCTCACCTATGGCATAGCGAGCAGCCTTTTCGGGTCCTACACGGTCGAGTTCTACGTGCTTCTCATAGGCTTCACCAGCACCTTTTACTACATATTCTACAGCTTTTGGATGGGCATAAGGGCGATGCCCCAGGAGTACTGGGACATAATGGAAAACCTAAACATGGGCTTCTTCCAGAAGATGAGGTACGTCCTGCTTCCCGGCACCTTTCCCTATATAATCGCCGGCGTTTCATCCACCATAAACAGCGCGTGGGGAGGCCTCATGATAGGGGAGTATTGGCCGGACATAATAGGCGGGCGCACGCTTGAAGTTCGCATCGGCCTCATGAAGCTCATAGACGTGTACACCGCGCAGGGCCAGCTGGCTTACGCCTCGTGGGCATCTCTTCTTTTTGGTGTAGTGGTAGTGGCCTACTCCATACTCTTCACGAGGAAGATGATGGACTTGGCGAGGAAGCGCTACGTAGCCGAGGAAGGCGTTTACGCGGCCTAAGGCATTTAAGGTTTGGCGCCAATAGCTTATGATAAAGGTAGGCATAATAGGGGTTGGAGGGCACGGGGTCGGAAGGCACCTCGTACCTTACAAAAAGCTGGATGAAGTAGAAGTAGTTGCCGTGGCGGACGTAAACGAGGAGAGGGCAAAGCAGGTCTCGGAGAAGTACGGGGTGCCAAGTTACTATCGCGACTACCACGAGATGCTTGAAAGAGAGGACCTTGACGCGGTGAGCGTCGTCACGCCCAGCGGCCTTCACGCGGATGTGGCGAAAACGGTGGCTCAGCACGGCGTTAACCTACTCGTGGATAAGCCGTTGGCCGCAAATCTTGACGCGGCACTTGACGTCGCGGTGACCGCAAGAGACCACAACGCCGTGCTCATGGTGGGCTACTGGTCTAGGTTTTCGCCCTGGCTTCAGCACGCGATCAGCCTGAGAGAGAAGGGCTTCTTCGGGAAATTCTTTTTCTCGTATGCCTCGATTTTGAGGCGCAGGGGAATACCGGGAAGCCCAACGTTCATAGATGAGAAGCTCTCGGGAGGAAAGGGCGCGCTCTTTGACATAGGTTGCTACGCGTTGGACTCGATGCTCTCGATCTTGGGATTTCCAAGGCCCGTGAGGGTAACGGGCCGCGCCTACACGGCCTTCGGCAACAAGGAGGAGGAGACCAAGATGAACTGGGGGACGTGGGATCACAGGAACTTCAAGCTGGACGACTACTCCGTGGGCTTTGTGACCTTTGAGGACGGCAGCTCGGCCGTCATAGAGGCGAGCTGGGCCTCCAACCTCCCCATCAAGGGAGAGGTGTCCAACGTCAGGGTCCAGGGAGACATGGGAGGCGTGGAGGCAACCGGAGATGAGTCGCTCAAATCCCTCGTGCTTTCCTCAAAGGGCGGCGGGAAGATTTATGACGAGGATGTAAAGCTGCAGCCCGTCGACGAGGCCTTCGAGATGGTCAAGGCCTTCGTTCAGTCCCTGAGCACTAAGCGCCCACCCGTCACCGCGCAACAGAGCCTGGTCCTTCACGCCATAATCGACGCGGTTTACAAATCCTCTGAGCTCAAGAAAGAGGTCGAGGTCGAGGTCCCATCGATCTGAGACGGGCCTCGATCTTTGCCTTTTCTTCGTTGCTGATGTACTTTTCCGCCATGGCGAAGGGCCCGTTATCCTCCCTGAATATGTGTTGCTTGAGCAGCGATAGGAGGTACTCGCCCTTTTCGGAAGCGGTCTTGGGATCCGCCCTCATCATGGCGTCCCTCATCTCCTCCACGGTGCGGGCTATGGCCATGTGCTCAAGCTTGAGCATCCTTATGGGCTCTTCCTTTGGCAGATAGTTTTTCAGGGCTTGCTCGAGGGGCGGAAACAGCACCTCTTCCTCGAGCTTGAAATGGCGTCCTACGACGTCCTCCGCCACGTAGTTAACGAGGGCCTGGGCGCCAACGTAGTTGCCGCTGCGGAGCTGCGCAACTGCCTCCTCGAAGCGGGGCATCATCTGCATGGTTTTTGCGTGATCGTCCTTCAGGACCTTGAGGAAATCTCCCATAGGGTTTCCACGTCAGCGTTTTTAACCCTACCTCACCATGAGGTCTACGGCGTAAACTCTCTCTTTGGACGAGACCTCCTTCAGGAGCCTAGCGAACGCTATCCTGCCTATTGCCGACAGCCCAGACGAGGGGTCTTCTTCCGACCTCACGTAAACGTGAATCGTTCCTCCGCTGAACGAAAGGGCGGCCAAGGCAGCGTCCAGGAACTCCAGGGAGCGTGACGGGAGGTTCATGACGATCCTGTTAGCCCATCCTCTGGCCTGGCCCTCAGCCACCGCCCTTGCGTCTCCTGGAAAAGTCCTGATATTCACCCTGTTGAGCAAGGAGTTCTTATCGAGAAGTTCGAGGGCGTAGGGATTGACCTCGCAGGCCCAAACAGTTGCCCCCGCCTTAGCCATGGGAACCGAAAAGGGCCCCACACCGGCGAACATGTCAAGCACCCTTTCGCCTGGCCTGACTTGCGAGTAAACCCTGCGCCTTTCCATGGCAAGCCTCGGAGAGAAGAACACTTTTTCCACGTCAACGAGATACGAGAAGCCGTTTTCCCTGTGAACCGTTAGCGTTTCGCTTGATCCGGCCAGGTGAACAAGCGGAGATACCCTGTACTCTCCCTCGATCGGCCCGACGCGCGCGAACACGCCCTTCACAGCCGGGTTAACGCTCATCAGGAGTTCCGCCTCCTGTATTGCGGCTGCCCGATCGAAACCCCTTCTCGCCCTGGCTATGGCCACGTTCCCTATTAGGTCGAAGGAGCGCGAAAGCACGACGTGGCTTCTGCTGAGCTGCAGCAGTGGCTGAGCCTCAAACTCCTTGATCTCCGCGTTCACCTCCCCTGGCTCTGGCCTACGGATGATCGGAAAGCCAACCCCCTCTACATCCCTTACCACGGGGTATCCCTTGGCCAGGAGACCAAGGCGCGCAAGCTGCTCCTTGAGGTGTTGCGCGTCCTTCCTTTCGACGAAGGCGTAGAGCATGTTCTCAGGACGCTAGTCCCCAAGGGCCACTTAAAGGATTTTCAGCCAAATCGGGATGGGCTGCAGCAGGGGGTTCAGGAAACCCAAGAAGGAAGAAGGGCTCCCTTCGCGGCAAGGCTTATCTTCAAAGAAGTGGCAGGAGCTCGGAGCTCCATTGGGCATGCTGGACGAACTCAAGTCCATTAAGGGGAACACGTGGCTTCTAATCTGGAGCGGCGTGCTCTTTTACGGGGTGCCCACGGCGGCCGTTGGCCAATGGGGTGTTTTCTACATGAAGGACTTGGGCATGACCGAGACGGCCATGGGAATGGTGTCCGTGGTCAGCACCTCCGTTTCGCTCATATTTCTGATCTTGGGAGGAGTCCTTGCGGACTCATGGGGACGGAAGAGGACCCTCATAACCTTCGACTTTCTGAGCTGGATACTTGGCTACATCACGCTTTCCATCGCTCAGAACCCAGCCTACTTCTTCCTTTACGCGATAATATGGGGGACGAACGGGGCCTCGGCTGTCGCATACGGCTGCTTATTCGTAGAATCAGTCCCGCCCGAGGAGAGGGGAAGAGCCTACGCGATCAACGCCATACTGGGCCCTCTTCCTGGGCTTGTGATGCCCTTCGTCGGGGTGCTGCTCATTCAGCACTTTCAGGCAACCATGGGCTCGAGCGCTGGGCTTGTCTTCGCGGTCAGGCTGCTTTACCTTTCCGTGGCCCTTGGCGTGGTGGCTGGCGAGCTGGTGAGGTTCAGGGGACTGAAGGAGACGGCACCAGTGCAGCCCACCTCTGGCTTCCTGCCAAGGCGTTACATATCCGTTTTCACAGCGTTTCCTCCACACCTCCCCAGATACTTCAGGCATTCTGATCTCTTCAACAAGTACGGCGAGGAGATGAGATGGCTATGGGGCTACAGGCCGGCCTTCTTCTACTGGCTCGCCACCGCGATATCCACTTTTGCCTCGGTTATGCCCGCCCTTGCCTACCCGCTTTTCGTGGTGGACCACCTCGACCTTCCCCTTTCCTCCATTGCCCTCTTCGCATCAATAACCACGGCGTCGAGCTTGGTTTTGACGCTCGTGCTCACGCCGCGCCTTTCTCCGAGCTCGCTGAAGAAGTTCATGCTCATAGGCTTCTCCGTATTGCCCGTTTCCAGCTTCTTCTTCATAATGGCGAGGAACAGCGTGCCCCTTCTGGCGACCTCGGCGGCCATGGGCGGTTTCTCATCAGCCATGGCCGGCCCAGCGGGAGGAGGTTACTGGGCAGACCTCATACCCAACCAAAGGAGGGCGAAGGTGTCTGCGGTAACTGGCGTGATGACGAACCTCATAGCCATACCCGCGCAGTTCGTGGGAATAATGCTTTACCAAGTGATGGCGATCTCCCCGTGGGTGCTGGCAGCATCGCTTCAGCTTCTTGCTTTTCTGATCGTGGTAAGGCTTCCGGAGGACCCGCTTGCAAAGCAAAAATCATCTCAGCGAGCCCCTGAGCCTTCTCGCGAGTTCACGAAGGCCTCTTGAGGGTAAGGCGCGGAGCGATCAAGATTCCGCCTTTGGATTGCCGCCTCTTGGACCGTGCCTTCAAAAACTCTGCCTTCAAGGATGCCGAAGTGCCTGCGCGAACTTTGGTCAGGTGATGAGTCCCAGCTCGGTTATCTTGTTAATTACCTCTTGCGCGTGTCCATCGGGCTTTACCTTCACGAACACGTGGGCCACTTTGCCATCCTTTCCTATCAAGAAGGTTGTCCTGGATGCTGTACCCCTGAGGGAAAGCACGCCGTAGGCCTTGCTTATCGCCTTGTCCTTATCGCTTACCATCGTGAAGTTCAGCGAGTACTTGTCCTTGAACTTCTTCTGGGCCGCCGGAGAATCGGTGCTCACGCCCAAAACGACAACGTCGTGATCGGTGAACCACTTTATGTTGTCCCTGAAGCTTATGCCCTCGCGCGTGCAGCCCGGCGTGTTTGCCCTTGGGTAGAAGTAAAGGACAACAACCTTTCCGGAGAACTGCGAAAGCGATATGGGCTTTCCGTCTGAGTCAACTGAGCTGAAATCCGGAGCCTTGCTTCCAGCATCTATCATAACGACGTTATAAGAGCGCATAAAAGCCTATTGGGCGCAAAAAACGTGCTCTTGCGAGGTTTTCAGGGCCTACACGTGATCAACGGCAAGCCAAGGGCAAATGGCGAGCCCCACTTAAGCCCGGATAAAGCCCTTGGCTTTCGACCGCTTTTAGTCATGGTTCGCGGAGCGGGTAGGCGCGGGCTCCGAATCTCTCAGGGCCAATTCGTTCTCGCCAACTAAGGAGATGTCTTGTCTGCGCACTTTTCTATTAGTTTACTGGCCTTTTCGTTGAAACCCGAAACCGGTTCTTCAAGGCCATGCCTTCTAGAGGCGAACTCCATGGTGCTGAAGGCGAGCTCCGTTATGGCGTTCCCCCTATCATGGACGAGCAAGTGGCTGGGAAGGTCTACGGCCAAGGTTGAGTTCTTAAGCATCAGCTTGGTTCCTACCCTGGGGTTTCCGAACAGGATAACCCTTGTATCTGGAATTGGCAAAAAGCAAGCCTCGCCGTTTATGGTGCGGCAAAGCTTTGGATCTTATGGATGCTTTAAAATGCGGAATACAAGTCCACCCAGCGCGGGGGAAGTCCGCGAAACCGGAAAAAAGAGGCCTGTTCAAGCGTCCCCGCAGGGTCTGCATATCCCTGAGTCCCCAAGGGGGACTCTTGGCAGGGATAGGGGTAGCTGGCTGAAGGCCCAGCCCGTGGTCCACCGCTGGACGAGCACAACGAGGTGGGTGCGCAGCGCACCCGCTAGCCATGAAGTCATGACGGTGAAGGCAGTAAACCGCGAACCAATGAGCCACCCCAATGGAACCCTTGAGGGCGGCGAGCAGGTCAGCACGGCGTACTTCTTGACCAAGTCTACCATCCCAAGCGTTATAATCGCGGTCAGCACAACGGGCATAACTATGGATATGGCCGCCACAAGAAGTATGAGCGCGTGAGGCCGGTCTTCGAGGAAGTTGGCGTGAATTAGGATGCCGTCCACAAATGTCACCGTGTCCATGTCCCTGACAGTCCCAACTATCACGTAGAACACCTTGATAATGATGTATTGCATCCCCGATGTCTTAGCCGTCTCGCTCTTGAGGGCGGCAGTCTTACCGAATATCGTTCCCCTGCCGGTTCCTATCGTAATGCTCATCATCTTCCCTAGCCTTACAAGCGAGCTGGAGTAGGCGACGTCGGCAACGCACTTGCTCACGGGAAGTGACTCGACTGTCAGGACGGATTTGTCGACGTTAAGGTAACTTCCCTCGAAGAGTTTTACGTCAGCCGGCACTACATCGCCCATCCTTAGGCGTATCACCTCTCAAGGGATCAGCTCATGGAAGGGGGATCATCTACCATTTTCCACCTTTGAGCATTCTGGCATTGAAGGCCAGCTTTTTCAGCGCCTTGACGGCGTTACCGGCGCTCTTGTTCTGGAAGAAAAAGACGATGGCGTTGACCATGAGGAGGGCTACGATCAGTTAGAAGTCGTCCTACCTTCCCAACACGGCCGAAAGGACGGCTGCGGCCTCTATGGCGACCTATAATGGCTCCACGAAGTAGTGAAGCGCCTTCACGAAAGGGTTTTCCTTGCTTTCAGGGATATCGTTAATCCGTAAACCGATAGCCTTTCCTCGCTACCTCGTAACTAAGCCCACCCTCGGAAGAAAAAAGGGCTTTTATCGCCTCGGGCATAGATATTTTTTAAGCTTATTTGCCGTTGGGCCTGCGTTTGTATCGTTTAATTTGGACGGTAAGTATGCGTGAGCCTGCATTTATACCTTATCCAACGCCGCAGGATTGCTTCGGGCAAATGTTAACCACTTTGAATTTTGAATGCCGGGCGACATCTTGGATCTCTCGTGCTGGCCTTTCGTGCGGCGGTCTGCCTTAGGATCACGTGAAGGGACATAGGCATATGGGCTTTTCCCTATTAGGCCACAATAGCCTCCTTATTGATCGGGAACCTATCACTTGACCAGGGAGTCTCTATAAGCGAGGGACCTACCACACATGCCTCTGTTTGTCCCTCTCAATTCTCTCATTCACCGCTTGAAAGCCTTAATATCGACGAGTCAAGTGGGAACTCTCTCCTTACGATTAGCTCTCATCATACCTGCGCCGGTCGCGTTTAGGGTGGCTATTTTTTCCTTCCCGGGAACTACATTTTAGTAGTTAGAGTTCTCCGTTTGCGTGATCTTATGGTCCTAATCACTGTTTATTTGTCGCTATTTATTTTTTATTATATTTTATGAACATTTTCTCCAGAATTATAAAATAATGTATGATAACCCTTAAATTCGGAACCGCCTATAATTATGAGAAAATGTCAAAAATTCGCATAAGGGCTGCGGCCTACTTCGCCCTTGCGGTCTTCCTGCTAAGTAGCCTCGCGATGGGCGACTTCATCGCGCCCGTTTCTGCTAAGCAGACGCCGCAGATAGTTGTAGGCGGTGTCATCTCCAGTCTGATTTACACGCCGGCGATGCCGGTGTGGAACCCATGGGCCCCTAGCAACTTTATCGCCGATACTTTGGACGTACCCCTGATGTTCTATAATGGCATAACTAATGCGTTCTTGCCGGGCCTAGCGACTGGCATGTCCGAATTTCCAGCTAACAGCAGCTTTATTGTATACCTGAGGAAGGGATTGTATTGGTATAACGGCAGCGCTACCTTGCCTTTTACTGCTTGGGATGTGTATACATACTTCTACATCGAAAATAAGGTATTTCGGGGTTATTCTCCCTTCCTCAATTACAACAAAATTTATGTACTGAATAACTATACGATCGAGTTTACGCTCAATACGTGGTCGCCAACCATCCCAGATCTACTTATACAGGCTCAGATCGCCACTCCTTACGAAGTTTGGAAGCCGTTGCTCGAAAACGTAACGGCTATGAACTCCACTAATGCAATTGCTGATGCTAGTAATATAGAGCACTTCATTCCACCAGCATGGTTCCTTGGACCTTATTACGTTACGATTTCCGTGCCTTACATCGTCTGGCATCTTGAACCAGTTAATCTACTAAATAGCTGGGCTAAAGTATTTCCTTATCATACGTGGCAATATTTTGATCCTGAAGATCTCTACTGGGCTATAGCTAGTAATGGTCAGGCTATGAACGGTTTGCTTGCAGGCCAGATCACGGTAGGCCAGTATGCTTTGTCTCCGGTTCAGGATAAATTGGTGGAAAGTTATGGCTATACAATAGCTACCGAGCCAGATTATAGTGACTGGGGCTTTGTCTACAATCCTAGTGCATATCCATTAAACATAACTCTTGTGCGCATAGCGTTAGCCTATGCCATCAACAGAACCGAAGTGGTCGATTCTTGGAATGCTGAAGGCATTAACCTTTACGTTCCTTGGTATCAGCCTGGCATGTGGGCTTCCTATGTAGTGCTTCCTTCTTGGCTTGAAAAAGACATGACCAACATAACTTACGATCCATCGTACGCAGCGCAGCTGCTGGAGAGCGTGGGCTTCACGAAGAAGAACGGCCAGTGGTATATGCCAAACGGACAGCCGTTTACGCTTAATGTGCAGGTTCCAGGGGGCTGGACTGACGTCGATACTCAAGCAGAATCTGCAGCTTCACAGCTTACAGAGTTTGGTATACCTACGCAAGTATATGCCGATGACGTAAGTACTTACTTTAGTACTATACTACCGGCAGGAGACTTCGATTTAGCTTTGGTTTTCTGGGGCCTTCAAAGATCTTACGCCACCTCTTGGGCTATGGGTTGGTGGTGGTGGCAGCTTCAGTATACCTCGGGTCATGGATGGCTAACCACAAACTCCTATCCTATAGTTTATCCTAATGGGACAAAAGGAGTGTTTAACTTTAACACGTGGTACGACGAATTTGAAGCGGCCCCGCCGATGAGTGCACTTTATAACCAAACCATGTTGGAGCTAGTGGCTTTCGATACCTCTGAAATGCCAGTTCTTCCATTGTTCTCTAAAACGGCAGGGGTCTTCGTCAAACAAAGCGATTTTAACATAAGTTGGGTCTTAAAGCTACCAGTCGCAGGACAAGAAGCTATCCTATATGGGGGTCTAAACGTCTGGGTAAATTACTTCTTAGGGCAGTTTGCTGCACTATTCGGAATAACGCCTCCGGGCATTCAGTCTCCGCTAGCGGAAGCCATAGCTACTGACTCAGTTGCGCCCGATTTTGCGGCTTTCCTTGGCTTACCTCTATCCTACTCGGCACACTATGCAGTCAGCTCTTCTCCAACCGCCAAGATCTCGCTTACGGTGAGCCCCACCACCCTCACAGCTGGCACCTCCACCACCTTGACCGCGACGGTCACGTACGCAAACGGCACTCCTGCTTCAGG
>JABEBW010003315.1_pt1 | contig 44891 bp, 42 predicted proteins | sample 7245961 | NCBI WGS metagenome assembly JABEBW01 (sample SAMN14506364, study PRJNA622280) | hot springs metagenome | biome: hot spring [ENVO:00000051]|acidic hot spring [ENVO:00002120]; feature: spring [ENVO:00000027]|sediment [ENVO:00002007]; material: sediment environment [ENVO:01001048]...
CATTGTCTGACGAAAATATGACGGCATCATTAATTTTTTATCGAAACACGCAATTTCGTATTATGATCTTAGCTGAAGTAACCTACGTTCCAATCGGTTCAGGCACCTCTGCATCCAGATATATAAACGCAGCATTGGAAGAATTCAAAAAATATGGTATTAAATTTTATCCGAACAGCATGGGAACTGTTCTAGAAGCTAAGACCCTTGATGAGTTATTCGAAGCTGTGAAAAGAGGCGAAAGGGCCATTCTCTCCATGGACATAAAGAGGGTTGAAACGTATATCAAAATAGATGACAGGATCGATGTTGAGAACACGGCTGAGAGAAAGATCAGGGCACTAAAGTATTGATGATCGGAGGCTAACGTCTCTCATGGCGTTTTTAGAATAATCGATGAACATCGAATCGCTGGCAATGCATACTCGCACGGAAAGAACTTAAATAATTGTAAAAATTCAGGCTCCATGGATCTCAAAGAATTTGCAAGAAGCCAGATGCAGGCAGCATGCCAGTACCTGAAGGAGAAAAACCCGAAATACGATTGGGTAGGTTTTTACGTCCTGGAACATGGAAAGCTGAAGCTGGAGGCATTCGTCGGCGAGAAAACTGATCACGTTGAGATCAATCTTGGTGATGGTCTATGCAGCCTCGCCGTCCTCAAGAATGATATAGTGAACGAGTACGATGTCAAGAGCAATCCAAAGTATCTGGCGTGCTTTCCGTCAACCCAGTCTGAGATAGTTGTACCTGTCAGGTATCAAGGAGAACCCATAGGCGAAATAGACATAGATTCCGATAAGAAAGCCGCATTCAGCAAGGAAGACGAGGCCATGCTGTCAAGTATAGCCGATCTAATGGCACCACTCGTACATGAATTCTTTGTGAAATGAGTGCCGTCTATTGAAAATAGCCTTTTAACTAACATTAAAGAAGAGCCCAGTAAGCTTTCACAAAATTAGAAATAGTCTTTTAAAATCATACTCCAATGGAAAAACAGACTGGGGAGCTTGATCTGGAATTCTTTTTGAACAGCGGCTTTGAAAAGAAACAGTGCATTAAATGTGGATCATATTTCTGGACACAGGACAAGGAAAGGAACACATGCGGAGATACACCGTGCGATGAATACACCTTCATAGGGAACAGCCCAGTTCCTAAGTCCTATTCGCTTAGCGAAATGCGTGATGCCTTTATAAAATTCTTCGAGAAGAGGGGGCATAAGTTCCTGAAGCCCTATCCTGTCGTACCTAGATGGAGGGAGGACGTGCTTCTTGTCAATGCGTCAATATACGATTTTCAACCTCATGTTACATCCGGCATAGTCAGACCTCCCGGAAATCCCATAGTAATGTCACAGCCAAGCATCAGGATGAACGATGTGGATCTTGTTGGCATAACCGGCAGGCATCTGACCAGCTTCGAGATGCTGTGCCATGATTCATTTAACACAAAGGATAAGACAGTCTATTGGAAGGAGGAAACGGTCCATTACTGCTATGACTTTCTCACAGAGGGCCTAGGCATTGACGGGAAACTGATAAGCTTCAAGGAAAAGCCATGGTCAGGTGGAGGAAACGCCGGAAATGCCCTTGAGGTCTTTGTTCGTGGATTGGAGGTTGCCACCCTTGTGTTCATGGATATGAAGGAGGATCCGAACGGACCGTACGAGATAGACGGCATCCGCTATTCAAAGATGGATATGCGGATAGTTGATACCGGATACGGACTAGAACGCCTTACATGGCTTTCGCAGGGGACACCCACGGTTTATCAGGCCATATATCCCGACATAATCCAGCATGTAATGAAGAACTCATCAGTTTCTGATATAGACGAAGAATTTCTGTCAGAGGTTGTAAAGGCCTCGGTTATGAAAGAGCCATACGAAGAATCATTCGTCATTTCGCAACTTGAGAAGCGTTATCCTGATGCCAGGCAAAGATTCGAAGAGATCAAGAAGGTACGGGACGTTTTCTTGATGATCGATCACGCCAGATCGCTTATGCACATGTTTGCAGCCTATGTCATCCCGTCCAACGTCAAGGTCGGGTACCTCGCCAGGATGCTTATAAGAAGAGCGTACAGGGCGATCAGCAACACAGGATATAGGGGAAGCCTGATGGATCTCATAAGGATGAACCACGAAGATCTGAAAGATATCGTCCCAGATTTTCCGGAACAGTTCGTATCAGATGTGCTATCCATTGAGGAGGAAAAGTACAGAGATGTTGAGAGGCATGGCACGCAGATCATAGATAAAATGATATCAAACAAGGGGAAGTTAAGCCTGGACGATCTCGTGCTTCTATACGATTCACACGGTATAAGCCCAGAAACCGTCAAGGCGTATCTTGAAACAAAAGGCATGGAAATAGATGTGCCTGATAATTTCCATGCTATCGTCATAAAGAGGCATGAGAAGGGAGAAACTGAAAAGAAAAAATACAGCGATTATCCTGAAATAGAGACAAGAACGCTATATTACGATGATCCATTCATGAGAGAATTCACGGGCCTGGTCTTATTCTCAAAGGGCAATGAAATTATACTGGATAAGACTGCATTCTACCCAGAGGGCGGTGGGCAGCCGTGGGATCTTGGTTATTTCGAATACAAGGGAAAGCGCATCAATGTGGTGGCTGTGAGAAAATACGGCAAGACCATCGTCCATACGCTGGACGGAGAGATACCCCAGGGTGTCCGTGTCCACGGCGTCATAGACTGGGAAAGAAGGTCAAGGCTGATGGTACACCATACATCCACTCATCTCCTCCTTGGAGTGCTCAGGGAGGTATTAGGAGAACACGTATGGCAGAACGGCGTCCAGAAGGATGTGGAAGAATCGAGGCTTGACATAACCCACTACAGAAAGATCGATGAAGAGACCATAAGGAAGATCGAGGAACGCGTCTTCGATCTCATAAGGGAGGGGAGGGAGGTAAGCGTCAGGAACCTTGACTGGTACAGTGCCATAGATAAATATGGATTCAGGCTTTTTGAGGGTGGAGTGCCACTTACCCCTAAGATAAGGGTTGTGGAGATACAGGGTGTTGATGCCGAAGGCTGTGGTGGCACCCATCTGAAGAACATCTCCTCAATAGGCGTCCTGAAGATCAGAAAGGTGGAGGCGATACAGGAGAACATATACAGAATAACGTTCTCGGCGGGAGTTCCTGCCCTTCATCTTTTCCAGGAATCGTACGAGGCGTCCTATGGCATATCCACGTTGCTGAAAAAGCCTATAGAAGAAATCGCCCAGTCCGTTTCGGAGCTTTCCAAGGGCTACGCTGATCTGAGGAGAAGCCTCGCCGAGGCCAGGCGCAGGGACATAGAGAACAGGATAGCCAATGCCAAGAAGATCGGAACTCCAGGTGCAGAATATCCCATAATAGAGGCGGATGATGCCGATATAGGAGAAATATCGAGGATAGCGCATTCCAGGAAGGTGGATCTCATTGTTGAGACGCGCATTGCAGGAAAATTTAAGTATACCGCCATTTCGCCTAGTAAAAAAGCCAGGGATATGATCAGAAAGCTGTTCAATGCAGATCCAGAGGGAAATGACTCCATGGCTTCATATATAAATGAATACAGCGAGTGATCATGTATCCGACCCATCAGATATAATTGCGCTATTCCTGAAGGCCGGATTTCTACCTTTAATTCAGAAGCTCCTACATGACCATAAAAATAAATACCAATTCATGTTTTATTTAGTGATGGAGTTCTATTCACGCGTGAATCAAAAGCCGGTGATGTCAAGTTCCGGAGAGATAATCGGCTATGTCAAGAGTTTCATGGCGGATGAAAAATGGAATTTAACGACCATGGTCGCAAAACCATCAGGTGGCAGGGGTAGGCTGAATATACCCACTGATGATGACGGCAATTACCTGATCCCTATGTCTAACGTAAACGTCGGAAACGATGCCATAGTTGTCATGAACATAGAGAGCATCAGGAGGTTGCCGAGGCAAGACCAACATTCTGGCTTGCAATAGTTCCATCAGTTACGGTATCAACTAGTTTAACGAACTTTATGAATGGATCCCCGTTGTTTGGGAGGCTGCTTATGGTTATGACCGTCAGAGCCGATAGATAATCCGGGCCGTTAACCGTTATCTTCCAGTACTGTGTCTGAATAGTACCCTGCGTTAGTGGCACTACAGTTATATTACCATCCGATGCCTGAAACTCAAGCGTAACCTTCGCTAGAGATATGTTCTGGTTTACGCCGCTGATGTAAATGGTGTATACCCCGTCATTCGAGGCCTGCTGTGTCTGGTTTGTTACGGTCATGGATGCCTGTGGCGTAGGTGCGGATATCAAGGAAACATAACCTCCAAGCAGGGAATAGAGCGTTGCCGCCAGTACTATCGTTATCGCTATTAACAGTATCGTAGCTATTATGGGTGATACAGCCTTATCCTGCCTGCTAAATTTCATGATACATTCATACATACATATGGATATTAAAATTGATGCGTTTGAAATGCTATTTCGCAGTAAATTTTTCCGCTTTCGGTCATATGTACATCAACTCGGATCGAAGAAATTTATAAATCCAGAATTTTTAAGTATGTCCGGATAAAACGAGTATTCAGATCCTGTACACCATGCCTGATTTCTTTATGGCAAATGTTATGAATGCTGTGTGAGTCAGATCATCACTTGCTGGCCTGGTTGCACCCTCCCTGACGAGTATTCTCCTCTTCATCAGTTCAACGGTTTCAAGATGATGCATACCGGACGCAGATAAAGAAAGAACGGTCTTTTCGCTTTGATCGAAGTTGGGCAGGTAGAATGTAGCAACGCTGCCAGGTTTCATCATCGAAGCGATCTTCTGCACGTGGTTCCATGGATCTGGAATATCGGCTATGACTGCATCGTACATTTGATCGCTGATGAAATCAGCGATATCGGATCTGCTGGTCCTGACATTGCCTATGTCGTAGAACTCCGACAGATTATCCATGGCCTTCTTCAAGTTATCCTCGTCTCTTTCCACTACTGTGAGCGTACCCTTCCCGTTCAGTGCATATAGTATGTATGACGACATGTTTCCGGAGCCGACGCCTACCTCCAGAATATCCATACCTGGCCTCAGCCCGCATCTCATTATTATGTATGAAGCATCTATTTCAGATATTATCTGTGTGTTCCTCCTTATCACCCTGCCAAAATACATCGGCGAGAAGTCAGAAACTATAAAGCTCTTTCCAGAAACTATGAGTTCATCTCCAGGCTCTATAACCCTTGATATGCCCAGGTGGTGCATCTTGCCCTTGACCAGAATGCTGTTCGTACTTTCATCGAATTTACCGTATTCATCCTCAGATACCAATATCACCGGCGAAGATCGCTTCAATATTTATATCGCTTTTGCAGAACACTAAAAAAGAAAAAGTTATAGGCTGAAATCTCCCAGGTATTCCAGCTTTTCTTTGAATTTAAATCTCATAACCACGGTTGAAACGATTATTATTGCGATCAGGGCGAAGGAGGCGAATACAGCATCCACATAGAACAGGTTGAAATATATGCTTGCCACTATGGCAGCCAGCAGGGTGGCCGTAGAAGCTGAAGGTATAATGAGATACTTGATCGTGTTCATGGGCCCCATTCGTGCGTGCTTCTTCATATAGCTGTAAAGTGAGGTGTTCGTAAGTATATGCACTATATATGTTATGGGACTTTCAAGTATCAGCAGGAATATGGATGAAGAGAGCAGTGCATTAAGCGGGGACATCTTTGCGATGAATTCAAATCCAGCGCCCACACCTATGACGATCGCCGTTGATATAATTGCCAGGGTTATCATAGACATCGTGGGCGTTCCATTATTCCTATTGATCTCGGAGAGGAAAGACGGGAGAGCCCCTTCCCTTGACATGGAAAACAGAACCCTTGTGGCATTTGTCCCAAGAGAAACCGTGGCCGTGAAAAAGGAGTTCAGCACTATTACTATGAGAACCCAGAATATGACCTTGCTCGCGATGCCGAAATCCGCGCCGTATATATTCAGGAGAGGATAGGCATTGTTGCCCACACCGAAGGTTGAAATATTCTGTATGCCCCAGGTTATGACCTGCGCGTAGGATGCCAGGATTATAGTAACACCAAGTATCGCAATCGTTGCGACAATGGCCAGAGGCACATTCCTCTTCGGTTTCTGAGTCTCCTCAGCTATCGGTATAGAACCGCCAATGCCTACGAATGCTCCTATCGCATAGATCATCATTGCAAATATGGCGAACGGATCGTTTCCCATCGGTGATGGCGTGAACGGCGTTGCGCTGACACGAGCCGGATGCATCATTATAAGCGCAAGTGATGTTGCGATCAGAAAACTTACCTCGATGAACATTGTGTATGTGACGAAACGCAGGGATGGCTTTATGCCTAAATATATAAGAAGGCTGACAAGGCCGATAAAAATGATGGCAATGGGCATCCATATAAAATCTGGATCAGGTATGGAAATGCCCAGGGTTGGAAGGATTGCATATCCAAAACCAAGGAAGCCGAGAATACCAAAGCCTGTAAAACTGAGAATCTCGTAGGTTATATACGAAAGCGCGGTGACAAAGCCAGCCGAAGTGCCCAGGCCTCTCGACACGAAGGTATAATAGCCTCCTGCACTGGAGAGCCGTCTGGAGAATGCGTACATAGAATAGCTCATGAGCGCATATATTATTAGAGAGAGGAGAAGTATCAGCGGTATGGCATATGCGCCTTCCTGGTGCGTTACAAATGTAGAGGTTATCAACGATGCGGTTCCCGCGATGTAGAGTACGATTGTACCGGCAGGTGCATTGAGCGCTACGGCCTGAGATATCGCGTGTCTCAGACCCAGCTGGTTCACTACCAAATGCTTAAACTTATTCGAACCTGTTTCCACTTTTAAAGTTATTACTCTGTTATATTTAATTTTCTCTCTCTGGCGCCCGTCATCCGTTGTTTTTCATCAGACATGGTAAGACACATTGATTGATCAAAAAAATAAAATCTCTCTGAAATTCTGCCTCTTTGATGATCTATGCTGATATCGCTATTGTCTGATACGAATTTAAAAACAAAGCGGATCAAAATTTTTCATCAATCATAGCGCATATCATGTGTATTACGGTTATGTGCATCTCTTGAATTATGGAAGTGAGATCCGAATCAACGTTCAGCGTTTCGTCCGCAACACCCTTCAACTGACCGCCTGATCTCCCGGTAAAAGCTATCGTATGGCAGCCAATCCGCTTTGCGGATTTTATGCCCTCGATTACATTCTTCGAATTTCCTGAGGTACTTATTCCCACTACCACATCTCCAGGCTTTGCAAGTGCTTCGACCTGCCTTGAAAAGACAACGTCATAGGAGTAATCATTTGCTATCGCCGTGATCGATGAAGTATTCGTGGTGAGGGCTATCGCTGCAAGCGGCTTCCTTTCCTTCATAAAATGCCCGGTGAGCTCAGCCACAAAATGCTGGGCATCTGCGGCAGATCCTCCGTTTCCGAAAACAATCAGCTTGTTGCCGGATGAGATGGCACTTGATATTTTATCTGCGATACCTATGATCTTTTCAATATTCAAATTCAACCTGGCACGAGCACCTTCTTCAAGATACTTTTTTGCATCCATGGAGGAATATGTCTTGTCATTGATATATCATTTCTGATCCCCATGATAAATTATGTCATTTCATAGGTAAAAGACTTATATATCATTTTATAATGAGTAAATGTGAATGTACTGTTCAAGCGTCTTATAATTGTAGCGGTGGCAGTGGCAATAGTGGTGCCAACTGTTTACTACGCAGTATCGCTAAATAATTCCACGCAGAAGCAATCAGATCCGCTATATTACGCTCCTTCAGATTCAAGCATGATCGGTTACGTAAACTATAACGGAACGCATCTATACATTTTCGCAAATAACCGGAGCTACGGTATCATAGTGGATAGCTCATCCCTTTCAAGCCTGAACTTCAGCAGAATCTCCTCGCTCACCGGAAAAACGAACGTCAGCCAGTCAGGAAATGGTTCAGGCCTCAACCTGACCTCTAAGGTCAACATCGTCATGTATGCAAACTACAAGAATTATCAGATATACATGATAAAAAATATCAGTTTCTCATTTGCAGGTGTATCATTTGGCAACCAGAGCATTTATCTCTATACAGACAATGGTTTCGTTGTAATTGGAAACATAAACGGAATTTTCGATTCTATAAATGCAACCCTTAATGGAAGGAATGCAGTGGGATATTCCGGATACATCAATACAGGCGCTAACGTTTCCCTAGCCATATTCAATCTCACGGATAAATTCGTTAAATCCGTCTATCTGAACATGACTGGATACAATGTGACGGGAAAAATAGTGTTTACAAACTATACGTATGAATCCTATTTCATCTCAATGGCATCCAACATAAGGGGCTTCAACGTTACGGGGGTTAATGATCTCAGCCTCCTCTTCACCATGAACGCCAGGAGTTTCGATTCAGTTTACGAATTTATCGGTGTATTGAATGGCCAATAAATTCTCAGTCGCATTCTCGTATTATTTCAAGAATTATTATAGATCCAGGAGCTTCTACCTGATGCTTGCGCTCATACTACTCATAACCGCCATAATGTCCTATTTCTCATTCAGGTATCAGGGAAAGATAGACAGCTTTCTCGGAAAATTCTACCGATCCGCAATAACTGCAGGCCTAAAAGCAAGAGCTTTGGATTACATATGGTCCTTTGTCCTGGTTGATATACCCGTATATGCGGCGGTTTTCTTCGGATCTCCATCCATATCAAGCGAGATAGAGGATCGAACAGCATTCCACATATTTTCCCTTCCGGTTGGGAGAATAACCATATTATCCGCAAAATACGCGGCTGCTTATGCGGTTACGATCTTAGTGTCCACCATATACTTCATCGCTGAGGCCATAATTACAAGAACAATTTACGGAACCATAGATTTGAATGCATATCTTGAGTCATTTGCCATAACTCTAATATTCGTGGGTTCGGTGATCGCATTCACGTTCTTCATAAGCAGCATTTTCAACAGGAACATCTACGCATACATAACTGTACTCATCATCTATTTCCTTGTTTTTAATGCCATAGATGTCATAACAAGTTTGCTCTACAGCACAACATCACCCTTCCTCTTAAACAACGCTGCGAATATCATCATGGAGGTTTTCATAAACATAAACCTCTTCACATTCTCGCCAACAATTTCTCTGTCTCCAGCCGGCAGTTCACAGGTCCTTCTTGCAGTTGCGGTTATGATAATATACATGGCAGCATCGATAGCCGCAGCCGCGATTCTATTTGAGAACAAGGAGGCGAAGTGATGGGCATATCCGTTAGCAATGTATCGAAGAGGTACGGAGATCTCATGGCTCTTAATCGCGTTTCATTCAACGTCAATGGCACGGGATGCCTTGTCCTTCTCGGGCCAAATGGAGCCGGCAAGACAACGCTGATGAAGATTATGACAAACATAATAAGGCCGTCAGAGGGTAACGTGAGCATAAATGGCTTCAACGTCAGGGAAAATCCAGGCAAAGCCCTGGAAACTGTAGGATCGCTGATAGAGCAGCCAGAATTCTATCCCTACATAACGGGCTATGAGGCTCTGATGTTTACATGCAGGATAAGGGGCATTTCCAAAGAAAAATGCATATCAGAAGTTCAGCGTGTCTCAACGCTAACGCACTGCCGCGATTATCTTAATAGGAAGACCAAAGAATACTCGCGGGGAATGAAGCAGAGGGTTGGGCTCGCCACAGCACTGATAGGCGACCCTTCGATTATAATACTGGATGAACCAACTTTCGGTCTTGATCCCAATGGAATGATGGAGATCCGCGATATAATAATGAAGATGAAGAAGGAAAAGCTCATTGTGCTCAGCACCCACCTGATATCTGAAGCTGAATTGCTAGCGGATTATATAGGAATAATAGATCACGGGCGCCTGATGCATTTCGGCCCCGTTGAAAAACAGCGTTATCTTGAGGTGAAAGGCCAAATAAACGAAGCGCACGTCAACGTGCCTGGAGTAGAAATAGTGAAAAAAGACGATGTCCGGATGATATTGAGGAAGAGCGATGGCGTTGACAATTGGGCCATAATAAAGGCACTTGAAACCTCCGGATCCATCATAGAAACATTCGATTATTACAGTATAATCGAAGACCTTTACAGAAATAACGTTTCGCAGACGGATGCAGAAATGTGAAAAAATTCTCCGCAGCATACATAAACCTTATTTCCTGATTCTTGTTATTGTCATGATGGATGTTTACGTTAACTTTCCCGCAGACGGTCATGTCAGGGAAATTGCAAAGACAGTGCTTGATGGTTTCGATCTGCACTGGTACCCTGACTATTACGATGCGGAGGCCCAGGTTATAAAGGACAGATATGTCTTGGGCAAGAGGACAAAAATGATACAGGCAATAAGTGCCGGCGTGGATCATATCGATGTAAATGGAATTCCTGAAAACGTTGTTTTATGCAGCAATGCGGGCGCATATTCGATCTCCGTTGCTGAGCATGCATTTGCACTTCTGCTGGCTCACGCAAAGAATATCCTCGAAAACAATGAACTGATGAAGGCAGGTATCTTCCGGCAATCGCCAACAACGCTTCTTTATGGCAAAGCCTTGGGAATTCTTGGATATGGCGGCATAGGCAGGAGGGTTGCCCATCTGGCAAAGGCGTTTGGAATGAGGGTTATCGCGTACACGCGATCCTCAGTAGACCAGAATGTAGATGTTATAAGCGAGAGCCCTGCCGATCTGTTCAGGCAATCAGACTTCGTATTAATAGCCATACCATTGACAGATAAAACTAGGGGAATGGTCAATAGTCGACTTCTTGCTAATGCCAGGAAGAACCTCACCATAGTGAATGTTGCACGTGCGGACGTCGTTTCAAAGCCAGATATGATAGGCTTCCTTAAGGAACGATCAGATGTGTGGTACCTTTCGGATGTCTGGTGGAATGAGCCAGAGATAACTGAGACAAACCTCAGAAATGCGATACTCAGCCCCCACGTTGCTGGTGGAATGTCCGGTGAAATAATGGACATTGCGATCCAGCTTGCGTTCGAAAACGTGAGAAACTTCTTTGAGGGCCATCCAAGGAATGTTGTAAGAAAGGAAGAATACAGGGTAAGGAGCGAAAGATTCCTGGGGATATAGATGATGAGAAGATCTGTATATGCTGTCAGGCTTGATACTGTGAGGTACGAGAGGAAACTAAGCCTCATAGCTGCCGTTGATAGCGTGGAGTCTTCCCATCAGATCATAAACACCATGATAGATATAGCTGAAGAAACGGGCTATCAATATGAAATTCTGATATCTACCAGGACTTCGGATGAAGAAAACTATTACTATGATGAGATCAAGGTCGTATCCAGAAACACAAGGAAGAGGAGCGAGGGCCTGGCGAGGGCGGTGAAGTCCGCCACTGGAAATTATGCCTTCATCTTCGAACCGTCCGTGAGGTATTCGCTCACCTATGCTGATCTCATATATGGCTACATCAACCTGGGCACAAGCGAAGTGCTTGTTTCAAACATCCTGGGATTCCAGACCGATGTGATAAAGAACGTTGGGAACTGGAGGCCGCTCACATGCGGCGAGGACATAGATCTTATGGCAAGGGCCTTCGATTCTTATGGCGTCATATCATATCCAATGGGCGGTCTGACAGGCCTTGACATTGATGATCTAATATACGGCAAGTGGCGAAACAGGATAGAAAAGGCTCTGGCCATGCGGGATCTAGTAATAGCCGCTAACTTGAAGCACAACGACATAGCGGAAATGGCTGAGAGCATGGGCATCGATCTTCCAACCTATGAATGGCTCATCTCAGGAAGGATCCTCTCCTATCTTTCAGGGATAAGGCCATACGAGAAGAATGTCAATAATTACATTTTCATAATGGAAAGGATCATCGAGTCCTATATATCTCAGGACTACAGAAGAATAGATACAGTCAGTGCATCACCATATATATCACTGTCAAACAGGACAAGAAAGTATCTCTCATCCGTCAGCGATCTGTGGACTGAACAGAATACTGATAACAAATATCCAAGAGAAAGTGTCTAGAGTTATTCGGCGTTTAACGTATATTGTGTCTGACCAGATATAAATGAATTTTCATCAGTATACCAGAAAAGTTTAAAAGAAGAAATACCGATAACGCATATCACCATGGAATACCAACGAACCAGAAGTGCCATTGAGCAGCACGCTTCACTGCAGGAATTTCTGTCTGACAAAACACTGATAATTATAACCCATGATGAAGAATTGCCGAAGAACCTCCCGCCATTCGGCGATGTTAAAATATACACCGTTGAAGCTATAGAAAAGGACAGAAAGAAATTTGAACAGACGCTCAGCGATGATACATTTTACATGATATGCGATGGGGGATACGCCTCAAAGGATATAATATCGAATCTTTACGATATAGACAGATACGACATCATATTGGAAAAGAGGAAGCTTGGCCTTCTTCTGAAGATATTCAAGCACGTACTTGCTGAGGATGAGAGAATAGCGGAAACGTCGCTTGATGTAATTCTGATGAACTCTGCCGTGATGGATTACATACTTTCCAGGAATTACAAAATATCGAGAGAAGTTCTTCTCAGGATAATATCCAGCAACAGGTTTCGAGTAAAGTACATAGACACAAACATGTGGCAGAACCTGAAGAATTTCGTTTATATCGGCATATACGAACTGATAAGAAGCTCACTTCCAAAATATATGATTGTTGGGACAACAGGCATACTTCTCAACGAATTCATGCTGAAGATGCTTTCTTATCATCTTCCACTCACATTTGCGGACGCCTTTGCCATTGAAACCAGCATCACCTCAAATTTCCTTATGAATGAGTACTGGACCTTCAACAACAGGGATGTCACAAAGGGTGTTAAGGGCTTCTTCAGGAGGATGGGTTTTCACAATCTTACTTCGCTGATCGGCCTTGGAATAAATCTTGGTATATTCACTGCACTCGTCGATACAGGAATGGAGATGCTTGCGGCTAACCTCATAGGCATTGCAGTTGCATTCCTGTCTAGATATCTTATGTCTTCCAGGATTGTGTGGCATGGCCCGACAAAAACAAAAGAGTAATGCCATTCTTCATCTTTAGTGAGATCTTAATGTTCTTTTTCCTGACAGATTTAAATCCCTGTTTTTAATTTTGGAAATATGTCGCTGATGTCGATCCGGTTGAAGCTTAGCAGCCTGCTGATGGGTATTGCTATCTTCGCCATAGGATTCGGCATAATATATGCTATATTATATTACATTGGCCTGAATATCGGCGCAATAGCACTTTTGATGGTGCTGCTTCCAATTTTCATAATCATGGATATCGTCCAGTGGCTGTTCGGTCCGTACATGATCGGAGCAGTTTACAGGACACACAAATTACAGCCAACTGAGCCAGAGTATAACATGCTAACGTCTATCGTCAGCGAAGTGGCGAGAAACAACAACATCAGGATGCCGGAAGTATACATAGCAGAGGTAGATATGCCCAATGCCTTTGCCTATGGATCGCCCATTGCTGGCAGGAGGATCGCTGTTACAAGGGGTCTTCTCAGGATACTTGAACCAGATGAGATAAAGGCAGTAATAGGTCATGAGATGGGGCATCTGAGGCACAGGGATGTTGAGATGCTGCTTGCAATTGGCCTCATACCGACGCTCATATTCTATTTCGGGTATACATTGCTCTTCTCTGGAGAGAGGGGCCGAAACGCTGGGGGAATAGTGCTGCTGGCCATAATTGCCATGGCAGCGAGCTTCCTGTTCAGGTTCCTCATACTTGCCTTCAACAGAATGCGGGAGAGCTACGCAGATGTCAACTCTGCGCTAACCGTTGATGGCGGTGCAGAAAAGCTGCAGACTGCACTTGCAAAAATCGTGGCGGCGACTGGACGTACTGGCCGGTATACAAGACGTAGACGCAATACGCCATCAAGCAGCGTGACCGAAATGCTTTTCTTCAGCAACCCGAATCAATCAGCCAACGAAGATTACAGGAAGCTGCTTGAGGAATGGAAGACTGCAAAGGTCTCGCTCTTTGCAGATTTCTTTTCTGATCATCCACATCCTGCAAAGAGGATACAGAGACTTGAAAAGCTAAAGATGTCGTGAAACTCATCATACCATGATCACCTTTTTAATTCATCTTCCACAAATCATCAACCCAATCTAAAAAGTCTAATAGAAGGATTATTATCCCTACACAATGCTGCAGGAGAGGTCGTGGAACCTGGCCCTTTCCGTGACGCTCATCGTATATGCGTATATGGCCTGGTTATCCATCGGCTATTACGAAGTATCGGTCCTCGTTCTTGTTTGGATACTGGTAGTAATTGCCGGGCTGCTGGCGATAAATGCAACAACGCACATCATTCCTGCAGCAAGATCAGCCCTGATCTATTCAGCACTCTTCGTTTCTATGATCCTCATGCTGGCCATATCGCTGAAGTACGTGTCAAGCTACTACCTTGAGGATGAGATTCTGATACAGAACAACGCAGCCTATCTCTTCGTTCACGGCCAGGACCCGTACGTCAGATCGAATATGCTGAAGATGTTTTACTCATCCCAGGTACCCTTATTCAACACGCCGATGCTTGAAGGTGGTTATGTCTATTATCTGATTTATCCTGGATTATCCGTGCTTCTCTTTGTTCCATCCATTTTATTTCATTTCAATCCTGATTATATGATAGCAGCTTTCAACTTCATATCGATAGTACTTTTGATCTATTATTACCGTAAAAAGAAGTTGAAGCTGCAGACTCCTCTCATAATTACCGCTATAATGGTCTCGGCTTTTTACTTTGGCTTCACGGTTGCCGGCGTCTCCGCCATAATATGGGTGACACTGCTGGCGATGGCCTACATCTTCAGAGACAGGCCGTACATTTCTGGAATAATGTTTGGCCTGTCGGTTGCCTACAAACAGGATCCTGCCATAGTGTTCCCATTTCTTCTTTATTTCATCTACAAAGAATACGGTGGCTCTCATGCTATGAAATTCGTAGTTGCAATTGTTATTTCCTTCTTTGCAGTCAATCTGCCGTTCATCGTCATGGGCCCGATGGAATGGATAACCTCCATACTCAGCGTTGCCAACCAGAACATAATAGGTGTAGGTGTGGGGCCCTCAATAATATCCTTCGCCGGGTTCTATCATGTGAATCCATTGTATTTTTCATCCGTCGTACTCATCCTTGAACTGTTCTTGCTGTTCCTGTACATCAGGTATTATAATGCCCTGAAGTATGCATTCTTTGCTTTTCCTGTGATCGTAATGCTGTTCAACTTCAGGGTGCTCATAAGCTATCTCATGTACTGGCCTTTCCTCGTAATGATCGTTCTTCCGGACATAAACATACAGGAGAACATGCTGAAGCCCCTACATGTTAAAAAATCGCACTTTATAGCATTGTCTCTGGTTCTCATCGTTGTTACAGGCGGTTTCACCATACCCCTGCATAGCAGCAGTGGATCTATGGCAATAAAATCGATCGATGCTAGTTCCGATACCATCTCAATACCGAACATCATAGACAGAATCAACATCACGATTTCCTATGAGCCGGGCAATGGCTATCCTGCTTCCATCCCCGCTTACTTCAGAATACTTACAGATTCAGCTATGGAGAACTACAGCGTGAACGGCCTCCTGTGGCATGCGAATGCATATCTGCATCCGGGCGAGAACAACATAAGCATATACCCCGATAATTCTTTCGATCTGCTTCCCAGCAACACATCATTCATACTGATAGCATACTATGGCCAGATGCAGGCCTCCTACAGGAGTCCCGGGCTTTACGATCAGCCTGAATACCCTGTACCGGACCCCATGTTCCTGTATCCTGAATACTCAAAATCGGAACCTTTCCCAGGATGGCAGGCACGAGGAAACGGAGTGGATATTGCATACGATGCCCAGGGGTTCAACATGAGCTCTGCCGGCTGGGCCAACCTCACGTCAAGCATCATTGCAGGAACGCAAGATCTGCAGAACCTAACACTCTACTATAACATAAGCGGGAGCGGAGTATATGGCTATGTCATATCGTTCTCCGTGTTTAACTATACTGTTTCATCGGATCCTTTCAGCGTGAATCTCAATTATACGTATCTTATCGTGAACAAAGATCAGGGAACAATAAAACTCAAAGATGCATATGAAGTCGCTTCTGAGTATAAATGGCCATTAAACAGCATTAGAATAACATTTTTCACCGGGCCAGCATCTTCGATCAGAGTCGAATATGTAGGTGCAGCATATGATTGACGATGACCTGTGGTCTACAGTTAGGCGCCTAGAATTCCTTGGCTTCACTGTTATAGCCTATATGCTGGCCTATTTTCTGTGGACGGTGTACGGTTACCTCGATCTATTCGTGGATATTCTACAGTGGACGATCTCCATGGCCGGTACATTCGTTGCAATATATGCCATGACTGAGCATTCGATGAAGATCTCTAAAAGGAGCATATATACGCTCGTGGTAGGAAATACTGCCATTCTCATCGTTATAATAATCAAATTTGGGCTTTTCAGTCCAATATTCGATCCCTTGATACTCTTCCTCGGGTTTGTCGATTACTACCTCATGCGCGATACCGTCAAGCCAAAGCTGGGAGATCCGGATCGGTTTGCACGTATATTCGCAGCCGTTATGATATCCCTTATGTCCATAATATCAGCATTCATGCGCCCAAGCTATATAACAGGAATTGCTGCCGCAGTTCTCATAATTGCCGGTGCAATATCCTATTTCCGCCTCAATTATCTTGTATATCCTGCCCTTATCGGTTCAGTTATTTTGTTCGCTCTTTCAATTCTCCCTCTCTACCCGAAGTTCGGAACGGATGAGCTTGCGCTTGATTATTATGCGGCCATCATGATATTGCATGGCACAAATCCCTACATACCGATCGTGATGTCCAACGCCTTTGCTTACCTTCATTTTCAGATCTCAATGACCACGCCGCTTTCCACGGGCGGATATGTAGAAACCTTTTCTTATCCGGTGCTTGCGGCTTTGGTGTTCATACCATCCATTATAATGCATTTTGATCCAACTCTGACAGTTCTTGCATTCACAATGGCCATGTACCTAATAGTTGCTATTTACTTTCTCAGAAAGGGCATGATAATATCATCGGTGCTGTCAATTGCCATAATGGCAGTAAACGTGAACATGGTAAGCTTCGCAGATGGTTCCGTACCGGACGCCATATGGGCATTTTTCCTGATGGCATCGTTGATGACCATAGAAAGACCGAAGTTAAGCGCCGCCATGTATGGTGTATCAATATCGATAAAGCAAATACCATGGATTGTGCTTCCATTCCTGATCTATTTCATATACCGCGAAAAGGGCCGCAGAGCGGCTATTGAGTATATAGCTATATCCATTGGAATTCTCCTGCTCGCAAATGCATATTTCATCATAAAGGAACCGCACTATTTCATTTCATCCATACTTTCTCCGGAGATCTCAAGTCTCATAGGCGTAGGCCAGGGCATAAGCATACTCAGCATAGCGGGCTTCTATCAACTATCGCCCATCTATTTTACCATTCTGTTCATCTTTTCAATAGTTTTTCTCTTTCTAATTTATGCAAGGCATTACGATGCTCTGAAGTACACCTTTCCCATATTTCCATTGTTCATCTTCTTCTTCAATTACAGGGATCTCTACAATTACCTTTTATTCTGGCCATTTATAGCGTTTGCGTTCCTTCCGCAGCTCAAGATCGGAGACAAAGCCAGAAAGATCAGGATCGGCCTCAAGAGGCTGGCCTTGTATTCCGTAATTTTTGTGGCCGTCGCTGGGATAGTATCTGTTCCGCTGCACAGCCAGAGCTCATTTTCTATCACCTCTGTGTCAAACATTGAACAGAGGTCATATTACGTGGTTCAAATGAACGTTAACGTGTCCTATACAGGCGATCAGATATCACAGATGCAGTTCAGGTTTCTACCGTATGGATACCTTGGAAACCTCAACGGCCTGATGTGGGATGTAAAATCCTATGAGTCCGGAAAGAACTGGATAAATTTCACCATAGAACCGTTGTTCCAGCAGTCAATGCTCAACGTCAACTATTCGTACAAACTCGTAGCGTATTACGGAAATGAACAGGCATTTTACAGCCTGGATCTTCCTTCCATCTTCTCCGGCTAGAGATGTATGAAAAAGCGCATTTTCAACCTGTCTTGTAGCAATGACAGGAATTAATGCTTATATATCAGTTGGTATTTAATATATTATGTATACACCGGTCAGGTTTTTCACCAATGAGATGCTGAAAAACGTCTCCAACACAGTGAAGGAAATGTCATCGTTCATATATCCACCAATAACCATGTACCAGGATGGGACAGATCTGGTACTGGAGGCAGAGATGCCAGGTTTCGACAAGAAGGATATAAAGATCACCGTAGAGAAGAACGTGCTGACCTTAAGGGCGGAGCGAAAAAGGGAATACAGATCTGTTTACATCGACCAGAGGGTGGACAAGGTATTCAAGGTTGTGCGCCTCCCCGTTGATGTGGACCAGGCCAGCATATCCGCAAAATATCAGGATGGTTTGCTGACGGTCCGAATGAAGGCCAAGGATATAAAAACAGTTGAAATAGAGTGAAATTTTTTAAGATCATTTTCTAATCATTATGTAAAGAAAAGCCACGATATCAATTGCGATAAGAGGGATAAACACAAGAGGCCTGGTTTTCTCCTCTATGAAAAGAGAGAGGAGGATGAAGCCAAGGAATATTGATGCCGGTATCCTGTAGTCTCTCTGCGGTCTCACGGTTTCATCTTCGCTCTCCAGCCTTCTTTTCATAAGTGGAACGATCTGCACAGCTTTCTCCACCGATCTCAGCGTATCGGATAGAAAATTTTTCAGCTGCTGCTTGTAGAGGGTCTGTATTAGGCCTTCATCGTAGAGTAGCTTCTGGAGCACCCTTATGAATTTGAAGTCTGGATCCAGCTGCTGGCATACGCCTTCAAGGAGAGAAGACATCCTCATGTATAAAACGAGTGCCCTGGGAAGGCGGAATGGAAACTGAAATATGACGTCGTTGGCCACGTCCAGAAGCTCCCTGATTTCAAGATCTTCCGCAGATCTGCCATAAAAATTCGAGATGGCCAGCTCGATGCCCTTCCTGATAACGCCTCTGTTTGCGCCTGGCGAAAGTGCATTCAGGGCTATGAGCGCATCTATTATCTCATCCGGATCTCTGTTAAGGAGACCATCGTAAAGAGAAAGAAGCCTGAACCGCATATCGTCATTGATATGCCCTATCATCCCAAAGTCGTACAGGATTATTGATCCATCCTCGCGTACGGAAACGTTGCCCGGATGTGGATCTGCGTGGAATATTTCGTTCTTCAGGAGCATACGCATGAATATTGTGTCGTATCTTAGTGCGATCTCCTTTGTATCAAGGCCAGCATCCTTAAGCCTCTGGACATCATCTATCTTTATTCCTTCAATGTACTCCATCACCAGAACTTCCTTTCCAGAAAGCTCCTCTATTATTCCAGGCACTATGACGCGATCCTCCTCCTTTAAATTGGCAGCTATGGCACGCATGTTGGAGGCTTCCTTCCTGTAATCGATCTCGTCAAAGATCCGCCGATTGAAATCAGATACAACATTCTCGATGCTAAGATAGAGAAAATTGTCTATTCTGCCCTTGGCAAGCCTCAGGAGGTGTTTTATGACAATGAGATCGTTTCTTACCCTCTCCTCTATGTTATACCGGTTTACCTTCACAGCCACCTTTTTTCCGTGATATACCGCTTCATACACCTGGCCAAGCGAAGCTCCGGATATGGCGTTCTCGTTGAAGTATTCAAATACGTCTTCGATCTTTCCCACATTGCGTTCGATGATCTCCCTAGCCAGCGGAAAGGGATCCGGATCCACCCTATCCTGAAGGAGCCTGAACGATTTCAGGTATTCCTTTGGAAGCAGGTCCGGCCGAGCAGAAAGTATCTGGCCCAGCTTTATGAATGTTGGGCCGAGCTCGATGAACCTCCTTACAGCTATTTCGCCGTGCCTCTCAATCTCATAATCCCACTCATGATCCTCTCTCTCATGCTTACGGTCCTTTAGGTAGCGCCTGAATACAGGATAGAGTTTTCTAAAAACCCGTATTTCATCGCCAATTATGCTCATGATACACCAAAATCAGACGGAATCGCAGGGAATTTTTGAAATCTGGTCAATAATTGATTGAAGCTTCTGAAATCCCTTAAGCTCGGCCTGGCGCTGGCCTTCAACAAACATTATTATCCTTGGTATGCTGTTCACATTAAGCGTGTCAACGATCTCAGGATTCTCATCGATATTTATCTTGTAAAAGTAGCAGGCGTTCAACTTCTGACACGCCTCCTCCAGGTATGGCGCCATGATCTTGCAGGGATGGCACCAATCAGCCCATAACTCAATTATGAAGCTTTTTTTCTCATCTATGAGACGATTGAAATCATTGAATGTTATATCTTTAACGCAGCCCATATAATTCTTCAATGCTTTTGACCTTATATATTTTTCAGATCGGATAGCGGAACATTAGACATTCATGCGAAACGCCAAGAGGATGGAAAATGCCACGTATAATCACGCCCGGTGATACTGTGAACTTTGATAATCGGTCTCTGTCTGCAGTCCTTCCTCCTTACTTTTGGAGTGCCAGCCTGGTAGCTTGGATTTGCACTTCCTGATAGTTCCGCTTGTAATTATGGTTCTGCTGTCTCCATACGACTCTATGAAATTTATCACCTTATTCTTATTGAATTGCGTTGCAAGATATATCGCGTAGTCGCCAGAACGAAACTTTATCTTACACCTGAAGTTTCTGAACAGATCCGCGGAAAGTGTCTCGTGTCTCAATGACTGAACAAGTATGTAGCGTTTTCTTATTATTGATCCCTTCATTCCTATGCACCAGGCATGCTAATCCTGTTATTCGGCTCTTTCCCACCCTTCTCAATGGCAATGATTCAAGTTCATCGCAATCTCAATATCGATACGGTGACCTCGGCATTCGCGCAGATGAACACTGCACATTACGTACGATTAGATCGGATACGCTCAGCTGAATGGATCGACCATAAAGCATCATAGACTGCAATCTTCTCTCAACATTACAACTAATCGATAAAGATTTTCATGCCGGTATATGTGAAGACATTCTGATCCGGAGACAAAAAGCCAGTAGACGATCCGAAGCTTGAAATACGTTTAAATTCTAATTATCGATATCGGTTTCGATATGATGTTTGGAAACTTTGGTGCGTTCAGGAAAAGAGGGTCTCTGAGATACTGGATTCTCTATCTGATATACAACAGGCCGATGAGTGGCGCTGAGATAATGGATGAGATAGAGAAGCACAGTTTCGGACTCTGGAGACCGTCGCCTGGATCTATATATCCTGCCCTGGAATCCTTGGTATCCGAGGGCCTCATCATCAGGAAAGATGACGGACGCTATGAACTCTCTGAAAAGGGAAAAGAGGATCTCGGTATTGATAACATTTCACAGTCAGACCGCATGAAGACCGCAGATAGCGTTCTTAGCGAACTTTACAGCTACGCACAGTATCTTGAGGATATCGTCAGGAGAGACGGAAAGTTATCAGCTTCTGACAGGGATAAGCTGCAAACCGTTATTGAGAAGCTCAACGAGATTTTGAGATTTGGAGGCGATTCGATTGCCAATAATAAAGACTGAGAATCTAACCAAGATATATCCTGGAGGTATAAAGGCCGTAGATGGACTAAACATAGAGATAGAGGAAGCTGAGATCTACGGGCTGCTCGGAAAGAATGGCGCAGGAAAGACAACAACCATAAAGATGCTCACAACAGCCATCGATCCGACGTCTGGAAATGCCATTATTGGTGGTTATGATCTGAGAAAGGATAAGGAGAAGATAAGGAGGATAATAGGCGTCGTGCCGCAGGATCTGACAACGGATGCTGATCTGAAAGGCGTTGAGAATTTGAGGATGATAGCATCATTCTACAATATCCCCAAGCAGGAAGCAGAACAGAGAATAAAGGATCTTCTGGAAATAGTGGATCTCTCTGATTGGGGAAACAAGTATGTATCCCAGTATTCAGGCGGAATGAGGAAGAGGCTGGAACTCATATGCGGGCTTGTAAACTCGCCAAAGATACTGTTTCTGGATGAACCAACGCTTGGACTCGACGTGAACACGAGATCAAAGATGTGGAAATACATCAGAGATATACAGAAAGAACTTGGCGTAACGATAATACTCACCTCCCATTATTTAGAGGAGGTGGATCAACTAGCCGATCGCATCTCAATAATAGACCATGGAAAGATACTGATAACTGGAACACCAGACAGCCTCAAGGCCAGCCTTAAAGGCGACGTGATAACCATGGAATTCAACTCAATGGAAGATGCAGAATTAGCTAGATCCTATCCAGGATCGCTGGAAGCTTCTGTGATGGGGGACGCAAAGGTAAGGATGAAGGTTGAAAATTCAGACACAGAGCTTCCAAAGATACTCGAGTACCTTTTGGAAAAGAATGTGTCGCCTATTACAATAAATGTGAAAAAACCCTCGCTTGATGAGGTTTTCCTTGAATATACTGGATCGTCAATAGAAGAGGATATTGATCCAGAACAGTTCAGAAGGATGATGCAGAACGTCAGGAGGTTGAGATAGATGTCTGGACTTGCTCCCTTAACCCTGCGTGAGATAAAAAAGTGGTACAGGAACCCTGTTTATCTGATAGTGGGTCTGCTTCAGCCGGTTTTCTGGATTATACTGTTCGGAAGCGCCTTCGATATAGCAAAATTCGGTGGTCCATTCGTATCATCATTCTTCGATGGTGCCAAGGACTATATAACATACATGATCGGAGGTATACTCACCATAACCGGCCTCTTCACAGGCATGTTTTCCGGTATAAACATAATATGGGACAGAAGACTCGGAATTCTACAGAGATTTCTTGTATCTCCCATAAAAAGAAGCTCCATCGTATTCTCGAGGATCATCGCATCGGTGGTCAGGATAATAGTTCAGGTCGTAATATTGGTTGCTATTGCTTTAATAATTCCGGACGGCCTCAAGATATCATCGTCATTTACGATAGAGGATGCGTTCCTGATGATTGCGGCAGTGCTCATGATATCGTTCATCTTCTCCTCTATTTTTTCCATAATAGCAATAAGAATGACTAGGATGGAAACTATAATGGGCATAACGAACCTAGTAAACCTTCCGCTGATGTTTGCAAGTTATGCCCTCTTCCCTCCAGATCTGATGGTATCATGGCTCAGCACAGTTGCAAAGTACAACCCCGTTTCCTGGTCAGCTGAATCTATAAGGCTACTGATAATATATGGAAACCTCACGGGATCGCAGATGTCAACGTTCGTATCATACATGCTCTATTTGTTCATCCTTACAGTTGTAATGATTCTACTGGTCTACTTTGTTTCAGAGAATGGAATAAAGGAGTGATCTTTATTTTTTCTCAATTTTAAAGTAAAGGAAGGGGGATGAAAAGCTATGGCTGATATCACAAAATTAATCACAATGTGAGCATAAGGTGTAACCAATGGACGTCAAGGGTAAAGTTGATCAGGGCATAGTGAGCATTGAGAAGGATAACAGGATAGTCTTCACGCTTGATCTTTCCGGGAGGTTCATCTTCTACACGGACGGCAATGCCACATACAGAAGGTCGCTGGAGAACAAATTTCTCAGGATAAAGCATATCGCCAGCAGGAGGATAGTGGAACAGCTATCAGAGGATGAGAGCCGTGAAATCGCTGAGGCAGCTTACTCGTTTCTCCGGTCAACATACGATGATCTACCACAGGATCTGAAGGATTCTGTGTCCGAGGCCCTTGGCATGAACTATGATAAACTGTCCATGGATGCAGCGAAGATCAGGGATATCTATGGCGGTGAGGTTCCTATAGTCCCCCCAGATCAATATTTTCCGGTGTATGTGCAAGCAGAGAGCGGCTGTTCATGGAACAGATGCACATTCTGCCGGCTTTACAAGGACAGAACCTATGGAGTAAGAACTCTTGAAGATTTTGCGATCCATCTTCATAAGATCAAGGACTTCTTTGGAAAAGGCCTTTCTGCAAGGAAAAGCGTCTTTATTGGAGACGCAAACGCCGTAAACATAGATCAGAAACTCCTTCTGCAGATGCTTGATATGGTCATGGAAGAATTTAATCTTCCCATATTCTCCTTTGTAGATGCGATCACCACGCAGAAGCGAAAGAGTGAGATGCAGTTCCAGGAGATGCACGATCACGGGCTAAAGAGGGTCTACATCGGCCTTGAATCCGGAGATCCAAACGTTCTCAGGATATTCAACAAACTCATGAATGTCTCCGAGGCGATAAACCTGGTGAACAAGATCAAAGGATCCGGAATCAACGTAGGTATAATTCTGATGGCAGGTGCAGGGGGAAAGAAATACTACAAAGGGCATGTCGAGAATACTGCTTCAGTTATCTCACAGATGGATCTTGGGAAGGGGGATATCATATACATTTCGCCCATGTACGAGTACGAGGATACGGAATATTACTCTATGACAAAGGATCTTGGCATACTCGGCGCTGAGGAAAAGGAAAAGCAGATACAGGAACTCAAAGCCAGGATCAGGGAGGAATTTCAAGACTTCAATGGAAGGGCATTGGAGGCTCCGATCGCACCCTACGATCTCATGGAGGCAGTATATTGAACGAGAACAGGATCAGATCGGTAACTGAAGAGGACTACCTAAAGATAATACAGGAACTGGTTTTATACAAAGGTTATGCAACTCTTGCCGATATATCAAGAAGCCTGAATGTGAAAAGGCAAAGTGTGAGGGATGAAATAAATCATCTGATATCTTTGAGCATGGCGGAGAAGATTGAAAGAGGAAAATACAGGCTGACGCCAAGTGGAGACAGGGAAGCAAACAGATTTCTGAGAAAACACAGAACGGCCGAAATTCTCCTTTCAAGGTGCATAGGCATACCATGGGAACGTGTTGACGAAGAGGCCATGGGCATCGAGCACGGGATGACGGAGGAGATCATTCAGAGAACAATAGAGAGATTTGGCGTTGACCGCTGCCCACACGGAAATCCGATACCGGATCCGGAGGGAAATGTCGAGCCGGTGGCTGATGTGAGGATAACGTCACTTCTACCAGATTCAACCGCCAGGATAAGCAGGATAGTCTATGAAACGGATGACATTTTGCATTTTCTTGCGTTAAATGGCCTTATCCCCGGTAAAGATATAAAAATAGAATCGGTAAAGGATACTGTTAGAGTGCTGGTTGATGGAAGATCCATAGAAATTCCAACTGATATAGCCATGGCCATAATGGTTACTGTTGATGATCGATGAAATACCTGTTGTTTGCTGACGGGCTTTTGGCCATTGCAAATACCCACAAAATGAAATATCCAACTGGCTATTTTAACACCTTTCTAATCGTTTTCAGTATGCCTTAATATTGGAAAATCTATTTGGCGCATCAGAATCCAAGCAGAACGCCCCGCAATATAACGATAGATCCATCCTTGAAAACCTCAGCAAAGGTGAATGGCACGATCTGAATTTAAGCTGTTTATCAGCGTGTAAGCCACCTGTCCTGCTTGTAGAACGTGAATAATGCGTATATAGTGGACACGAACATCATGAGTAGGCCGATTGAACCGTATGCGAAAACTTTGGCCTTCTCACCCTTCATGGTTGTCGAGATGGACACTCCGAATATGACCGCTGATGCGCTCGTCAGAAAATCTACGAAGGATCTCGCAACGAATAGCAAAGGCACCCTATGATCACGTACAATCCTGTGTATTAAATATGGATCGGCCCTCATAGAGGGTATCACACCGTAGAATAGAATGTGTATGTGTGGAAGAACGTAAATGAGCGTCATTATCCCTATTACCGCAGTGAATATGGGAAGCAGGTACATGTATATCAAATTGAATGTATATAATGGACCGGCTTTTCTGGCGGATCCGCTTGCAATATCCTTAAAAAAGTATGTCCAGCCGACTCTTCCCCATCTGATCTGCTGCTTGAAGAATTTCTTAAAACTGCTGTACTGGTACGTTCTGGCATAGACATCATAATCCTTCACAGCCCTGTATCCAGACCTTATTATGTACGAGGTCAGCTGCCTGTCGTCCCCAAGGACGCTCTTCTTTCCCATAACGGTGTTATCCTGGAATTCTCTGGAGGTCAGAAAGGGCATGACGAGATTTGTCCTGTAAAGTGCGCAGCGGCCATCTAAGACCATAACAGAGCTCTTTCTGGACATTGACTTGAATATGACCTCTCTGACGCGTTCCACAAACTCGGATGTATAAGAGACTGGATGGCCGTTCCTGAAGATGCTTATGTTTGTGCCAACCCCTCCAACATCCTCTTCTAGATATTTGATCATATCCTCAACTGCGCCGTGATCCAGGACTGTGTCGCTATCCAGAAACATGACGAGCGGTGTCTTGACTATTTTCATTGAATATGAAAGTATCCCCCTCTTTCCCCTGTGTGGACTAACCCTGATGAAGGCGCATCCGTGTTTCTCAGCTATGGATTTGTAGGGCTCATCACAGTCATCTCCCAATACATAGACCTGCGATCCCTGCTGTGAAGCTGAGGCAACCGATTCTTCGAAAACGATCGGATCTTCCTTATAAACGGGCATGACTATGGTCACGTCCTTAGCTGTGAAGTCATCCCCACTTTTATCGTTGTGTTTTCTTCTATATTTCATAGAATTATAACTATTGACTATGTAATAGAACGAAGAAATCAAACCAAATACCAATGTAACGATCTCGAGTAATCTTATCGTAATATCGTTATCGTTCTCACGGATAAAAAGATAACTGCGAAAAATATTAACCCTTGGTTCATTGCCAGCTAAGCATTGTTATCGTTGGACCATATGGCCATTCTCATGAGAGAAACGAACTTCATTATTCAGACATATTGTGGCAAATTTAGATCTTTCTTCATACATTCTAGGCGAAACTGCATGCGCTCTAACCGAATGATAAACTTTAAAGCGACACATAATAGGATAAATACAATAGATCCATGGCGTCAAGATCGAGGGGGCTTGTCAGCGAAATTACCATCCTATTCGAGACAAGACTGAATCTGTAACTTCCAACCGAGATGTTCCCAGATATTGGACCCATACCCGATTCAACCATGATGTATTTTTCGAGCGAATCCGCGAAAGGACCATTTATGGTGTAGTTCAAATCGAGAAGTTTAATAGATCTGACGGTTGCGGCTGTTCCATTGATATTCGTGGCCCCATTCACCGCAAAGATGCTTGACGTTTTTGTCAGTACTGTACCAGAGACGTAGAGAGAAGAGGATGAAGATTCTGAAAAATTTTCACCGTTCATGCGCACCAGTGACGCTGAAAAAGATGTGTTTGAAATGTGAATATAAAGTGGCCCATAAAATACAGAACCGTCGGTCAAGAAGCTGCCGTAGTCGTTTATCGCGATCTGTGATAGAAAGCTGGATGAAGGATATGCGGAGATAAGTCCGGCCTGCGTGTAGTCTATCGTGTAATTCTCTGACATGTTCTTTCCCGCAGTGCTGTAGATAATCATGAATTTCATGCTTAACGCACCGTAACTAATATTGACGAAGGAAAGGTATGTATCGAACGTATTACCGAAGCCACCGGAAATCCCAGCAGGAAAGCTCTGAACAAAGTTGTATCCCTGCATTAATTTTGCCGAGAGCTCGCTTTCGGCTGAAATTGAGTTTTGGTAGAAATCCTGCTGGGATCTCTGCTCCTGCAGTGGAACATACCAGGATGCATAGGCCGTCAGCAGAGTAACAACTATTACGAATATGAGCACTGTACCTATTATCTCTGCTACAGCGTCATCCTTCTGCTTCACGGATATTCAACAAATAACTATTGATAACTGTTTCCACGATTGAATCCCCTTTCTTCGCTCCGACAAACCAGGTAAGCAAATCATCCGGAATTCAGATCGAACAATCCGACATCATAACATAATGAATATTTATTCCTGCTTTTCATTAGGTATTTCCATTGATATTGCTGACCTATTTAATTGGAATATTGATCGGCCTATCGTTAACCGCACCGCCCGGCCCTGTGAATTCGGTTATTTCAACCGAAAGCATGAAGTCCAAAGCGCACGGCGTCAGCGTAGGCGCCGGCGCCATGACGGCGGATCTTGTATTCTTCGTCATAGTATTTAGGTTCGGTGCATTCATACCGGTTTTAGCGTTGCATGCGCTTTATCTCGCAGGTGCAGTGCTCCTCCTCTATATATCATACTCCGTGCTCAAATCAAAGATTTCTCGCAGGACAAGAAAAGGCAACTATCTTGTCGGTTTAACCATGGGCATAACGAATCCCTTCCAAATACTCTGGTGGATGACTGTTGGCCTGTTCTTCATCAGATATTTTCATATCGCCTCCATAGCAGGCCTGTTCACTGGGATAATCATATGGATCCTATCTTTCCCATTTGTTATGAACAAGTATGCCCGCAGGTTTGAGAGATACGTCAAGATCTTCTCATTCGCAGTGCTGTTTTCATTTGCTATTTATCTTCTATACTCCGGCGTCGTATATTTCCTTCGCTGAAAATGTACGTATATACCGAGCAGACTCAGATTTAAATCCTCGTGTAGTATGTTATGCTATGAAGATACTTGTGGCCTTTGATGGATCCGATGGGGCGCAGAAGGCTCTCGGCTTTGCCATAAATTTTAGCAAGGACTGTGAGAGGATGATTGTTCTTTACGTTTCCAGAGATATCATCTCTGAAAGCGGTCGGCTTACATACATTCCTGACACAGCCCTAGAGCGCAGGGATAGCGAAGATGAAGCCATTCTGGCCAGGGCCAGAAGTATCCTCGCGTCTTCAAACATACCATTTGAAATCATTAAAAAGAACTCAGACGGTGTTGATGTTTCAAAGGTAATAGCGGATACGGCCAAGGAGCTAGAATGCAACATGATCATAACGGGCACGAGAAAGCTCAGAGGCCTATCCAAATATCTGCTTGGTTCAGTCAGTGCCGGTATAATTGCAATATCCAATGTGCCGGTTATCGTCGTTCCACCCTGAAATTTTTGAAAAATATGAGCGTATGAACCATCAAATCCGAAATACGCTCGTTCCTGCTGTTCAACATACTCTGTATGATCTGGAAAATTAAAACCATAGAATTCTGACATACTCTCCTCGCTAAGGATCGGAGATTTTTGTTAGTTCTTTTGTAATTTTTGTTATCATTTTGAAATTAACCTATAAAGCAGACTAAATATTTTCCTGCTTCGTCATAATTAATTGCAAGCTGAACCCATATAATTCAGCTTCCGCATGAAATCTTTATATTTAGCAGATTGATATTAGATTAATGTCAGGCAATTCTGATTCTAAGCTGAAGGCTAATTCTGTGGGTTTTATGCCTCTTCTCGGACAGGCAATAGCAATGATATCGCCACTGGGTGCTGTTGCGGCAACAATGACCGGATCGGCATCTATTGCGCTCGGATCTCTTCCACTTGCCTATCTTATAGCAATATTTGCCGTACTATTCTGGATAAATACACCATATCAGTATTCCAGGAAGATAGCATCAGCCGGTGGATTCTACACTTACAATACTGAAGGAGCTGGCCCATACTATGGGTCCGTTTCTGGATATATACTATTCTTCTCTTATTATATGACATATACTAACGCAATTCTCTTCATTACCGGCGTATTCATACCTGGTCTTTTCAGTATATTTTTCGGCATAACGCTAAATGCGTATATCTGGATACCGACGCTCATAGTGTTCGGCCTGATCATACTTTTGCCAGCGTACCTTGGTATTGAAGGATCAACCAAATACAGCTTTGCGTCCTCGATAATACAGATCATGCTTCTTGTCATACTATCCATCGCCATAATCATAATCAAGGGCCCTGCAAACACACTTGCGCCATTCACGCCAAAGCCTGCGGGCGGATTCGGCCCTGTCTTCGTTGGCATGATACTTGCAATATTCTCGATGTCCGGATCTTCAGCCGTAGTTTCTCTGGGTGAAGAGGCCAAGCAGCCGAAGAAGAACATAAGGAATGCGCTGCTAATAAGCTTCCTCATAACCGGCGTTGTATTCGTGCTGACATCCTATGCACTGACGATCGGCTGGGGCATAAACAACATGTCGACCTTTGCAGAAAGTGGTACAAGCCTCGCCTATGGCAACGGCGTTCCCGGCATAATCGTAGCGCTGAAATACCTCGGCATGCCCATGGCGATAGCCATGATGATCTTTGCAGTGAATAGCTTATACACAGGCTCGCTCGCACCACTGAACAGCGCCGGCAGGATGCTGTATGCAATGGCCAGGGATGGCATCGCACCGAAAATATTCAGCAGGGTACACGGAAAGAGAAAGACTCCGCATATTGCATTGATATTCATAGCTGTTTCAGGTATGGCCGTATCGCTGATAGCAGGGCTTATAATGGGGCCGTTCATGGGCTTCCTTTATCTGGTGACGGCATCAGCCGTTGCACTGTTCATTGGCCACATAATGACAGATATATCGCTACCAATAGCGTTCAGGAAGTTTAGGGAATTCAGCATAGCCAAGCATGCAATACTTCCTGGCATATCCATTGTGCTCCTTCTCATAGGTATATACTACAGCTTCTTCCCACCATCATACCCAACCAACATAGCCATAATCTCTGCGGTGGTCTTCATGATAGTTGTGACCATCGCCCTCAACATATACCTGAAGAGGAAGGGCATAACGGAGAATATGATCGCAGAAACTTCACCGTCAACCAATTAGACAACAATTTTTTTATAAATTAAACATTCCTTTTTTATGGCTGATTATGAAAAGCAGAAGATGAATGCCGCAATCAAGGCTGCTGAATATGTCCGCAGCGGCATGATCGTTGGGCTTGGAACTGGCACCACCTCGTACTATCTGATAAATGAAATAGGAAGGCGTGTCAGGGAAGAGGGACTGAAAATACGTGCAGTATGCACCTCCAGAAGGACCGAGGATCTTGCGAAACAGAACGGCATCGAGGTCATTCAGGGCACGAAGGATCAGATAGATCTAACCATAGATGGCGCGGATCAGGTAGGCATGTACGGAACGCTCATCAAGGGCGGAGGCGGTGCACTTCTTCGGGAAAAGATAGTTGCCTACAACAGCAAGGAAATGTACGTTATCGTGGACAGCAGGAAGATAGAAGCTGCTCACTTTGGAAGCTTTCCGCTGCCCGTTGAAATAGTGCCCTTTATGCATATGAGAACCCTTGAGAATCTCAGAGGGATATGCACACAGACAGATCTGAGGATGAACGAGAAAGGCGAACCTTTCGTTACGGACAATGGAAATTACATTGCAGACATGCACATGGGAATGATCGACGATCCCATCAATCTTGAAAGATCTCTCAAGTCAATACCTGGTGTGGTTGAGGTTGGCTTGTTCAACGGTATAGCGAAGAGGATCTTTGAAGGCACAGACGAAGGCTGCAACATATACAGTATAACGAACAGCGGTATCAAAAAAGAGGAGGTCTATTTTGACCCCTGATCCATCCTCATCTGGCAAGATCTATCTTTATCCTCACGGGCTCGCCGTTTATCTCCCAGAGCTTCATGCCTTCCACTTTGTCCGTGATTATGCTGTCGCTCTGCGTTTCATTTTTAATGTATTCTGCGTGCTTATTGAGTGCTTCAAGGAAGTCATCAGACAGATCGAGATGCGTGATTATCCTGTCCGTATAGTTCAGGTTCATCTCCTTCCTCATGACCTGTATCCTCCTGACGAGCTCCCTTGCCAGGCCCTCTAGATAGCCGTCACGATCTATGTTCTTGTTTATGAAAACATCTATGCCATATTTTTCAGTTTGCGAATAGGCGTAATTCGGATCCGGCACCCTGCTTATCTCAACCATGTCCGGATCTAGCCGAACTCCATCGATCTCCACGAAGCCCTTCTCTGATATCTGTCTCTGCACTTCAAGGCCGTCCATGGATCTTATCTTATGCCGAACCGCATTGACCCTGGATCTCAGCACCGGCGCTGCCCTGTCCATCCTGAGGTCTGCCGATAGTCTTATCGGTTCCTGATCCCTTTCTATAAGTTTGATATCCTTAGCGTTTAATTCTGATTTTACAACATCGATTATCGATTCCTCCATATCTCCGGCTATGAGTATCTCCCTGAGAGGCTGCCTGCCCTTTATGGAGTTCTCCTGCCTGAGTCTGCGCACAGTTTCGATGACCGAATATGCACGATCCATCTCACTTTCTAGCTTCTCGTCCATCAGTGTGGAATCGAATTCAGGGAACGCCTCCAAATGAACGCTCTCCTTATCGCCACCGAGATTCAGATAGATGAAGTCCGAGAAAAATGGCGTTATGGGAGCCATAACTTCTGAAAAGGCCTTCAATGCATAGTACAGCGTGGAATAGGCGCTCAACTTATCATCATCGAAGCCTTCAGCCCAGAAACGCCTTCTGGAGAGGCGCAGGTAGAAATTGGAAAGATCATCCACGAACTCCATTGATGCCCTGACAACCTCGTGGAAATCAAGCGATTCGTAGGCATCCCTCGAAGATCTTACAAAGCTGTTGACTTTAGATACCATGTAGCGATCCAGCGCATTCCCTGAAAGCTGCAGGCCATTCCACTGGAAATTATCGATGTTGGCATTGTAGGCAAAGAACGAATATACGTTGAGAACTGTCATCAGCGTCTTCCTCGACACCTCATCTATGACTTTCTTATCCAGGTTCTTAGATTTCCATGGGGCACCGTATAGGAAGAAAAGGCGAAGGGAATCTGGTGGAACTTCGTTGAGAAAATCGAGTGCGTAAACCGAATTTCCCTTGCTCTTGCTCATCTTCCTGCCCTGCGCATCCAGTATGAAGTTTATTGACAGTGCGCTCTCATAGGCATTCTTGTTAAACATTATTGTAGCTATAACGTGCAGAACGTAGAACCATCCCCTGGTCTGGTCTATGGCCTCTGTTATGAAGGAAACTGGGACATCCGTTTCCGGATCAAAATTCTTCTCGAAGGGATAGTGAGAAGCCGCATAGGTTGCGCTTCCAGAGTCGAACCAAGTATCTATAACGTATGGTTCCCTTGACATCTCCTCGCCGCAGGTGGGGCATTTGAACCTGACCTCGTCTATATACGGCCTATGAAGGTCCTCTGGCACTTTGCCACCTAGATCCTCTATCTCCTTCCTGCTCCCGACGAATACTAGATGGCCATTCTTGCATCTCCATGCTGGCAGCGGTGTTCCCCAGAACCTGTCCCTGCTGAGGTTCCAGTCCTTGGCCTCGCCGAGGAAGTTGCCGAACCTTCCATGTTTCAGATAATCCGGCTTCCAGTTTATCCTCTCGTTGTACTCTACGAGCTTGTCCCTTATCCTTGAAACGGCTATGAACCATGCATCCAAGGGGTAGTAGAGGAGAGGCGTATCGCATCTGTAGCAGAATGGATAGCTGTGCTCGTACTTTTCACTCTTCAGCAGCATCTGGTTCTTCTTCAAATACACGATTATATCCTCATTGGCGTCCCTTACGAATTTACCGTTCCACGGTATCCTCGGATCGGCGAATCTTCCATTTTTATCTACTGGATTGAGTATTTCTACGCCCTCCTCCTTTCCGATCTGATAATCGTCGGCACCGAAGGCAGGTGCTGCATGCACTATGCCTGAACCATCTTCGGATGTAACGAAGGAGCCGGCAACCACCTTCAGGGATCCGGATGGCGGATCGAGGAATGGCATCAGCTGCAGGTATCTCTTTCCAACGAGATCCCTGCCATGCATCCTTCGTATTTCCCGGTATTCCTTGAATATGTATCCTGCCCTTGAACTTGCAACATAATACCTGGAACCCTGCGCCTCAACCAGCGAGTATTCCATATCGGGATTTACCACCAGGAATTCATTGGAAGGGAGAGTCCATGGCGTGGTGGTCCACGCAACAAAGTAGGTGTTCTCCTCATCCGCAGATTTGAAACGCACATAGACGGATGGATCTTTTACGTCCTTGTAACCCTGGGCAACCTCATGCGAGCTCAGGCTTGTTTCGCATCTTGGGCAGTATGGGACAACCGTGTAGTCCTTGTAGAGCAGGCCGCTGTTGTACATGGTCTTCAGGGCGAACCACTCGCTCTCCATGTAATCGTTCCTCAGCGTTATGTAATCCCCGTTGTGATCTATGGAAAAGCCTATGAGATCATCGACCTGCTTCCATTCGTCTATGTATCTGAATATGCTTTCCCTGCAGTATTGATTGAACTTCTCCACACCGAAATTTACGATCTCGGATTTTGTGTGAAAGCCAAAGTGCTTTTCAGCTTCAAGCTCAACCGGCAGCCCATGACAATCCCATCCGCCAACCCTCCTGTAGATCTTGTGGTCCGTCATCGTGTTGTAACGCAGCACTATATCCTTTATCGTCCTCGTCATCGCATGGCCTATATGCGGCCTTCCATTGGCGGTTGGGGGGCCTTCCAGAAAAACGAATTTCTTGCTGCCACCCTTTGACAGTATCTTTTCAAGGATATTTTTATCCTTCCAGTACTTCAATATCTCAGAATCGATCTCTCTCAGCGTCATTCCAGGATCAATCTGTCTAAATCTTAAGGACTGCATTCTTTACCTTAATAGACAAGCTTATATATGCTTTTACCGATTGGCCCGGCCTTTCACCGTATGCCGGATAGCATAGGCAGTCAAAAAACCATGATCCCGATACCTGATCCTTTCGCTGATCGATCATAGGAAAAAATTTGTAAAGGTTCTCACAATGATTGTGGGATGAGGTTTCTCGCCTACTTTGGACATCTCAACATAGACGTTCTCATATCGGTAGATTCAATTCCGCGTGAAGGATCTGTTAATGTTAAGGATCTCAGGCCACGCTTCGGCGGTACCGCTGGAAACTTTGCCATTGTTGCACAGAAGTTCCGGATTCCATTCGACTTGTACTCGGCTGTGGGAATGAAGACGCACAGGGAATACCTGGCCATGATCGAGAGCATGGGCATAAATACGGGCCACGTGGAGAAGTTCGAAGATGAGAGCGGCCCGATATGCTATATTGCCACTGACGGAAAGAAGCAGGTCGCCTTTATGCATCAAGGGGCAATGGAAAAATGGAAACCGCAGTTAGCGGATGAATACGAGTATGTTCATTTCAGCACCGGACCCAATTATCTGGATATGGCCAAGAGCATCAGATCGAAAATAATATTCGATCCTTCGCAGGAGATACACAAATATTCCAAAGACGAACTAAAGAAATTCCATGAAATTTCGTACATGTCCATATTCAACGATCACGAGTACCGCGTATTCAGAGAAATGACTGGCCTGAGCTCTCCAAAGGTTACGACGATCGTAACCAATGGAGAAAGAGGATCTTCACTGTTCATGGATGGGAAAAAATATGATTTTCCTGCCATCCCATCCAGTGGTGATACGGTTGGTGCCGGGGACTCCTTCCGAGCAGGCCTTTATCTGGCCCTCTACAACCGCAGGAGCATAGAAAAGGGCATGATCTACGGCACAATAATAGCACACCACGTTATAGATGATGGAATCGAAAACTTTTCGCTCAATATGGAAGATCTGGAAAGAGAAACCGAGAATTACAGACGCATGTTCACAAAGAGATCCTGATCAGGGCAGTTGGAACTCAAATTATGGCCCAGATCAGGAAAACAATTTTATCGATATTAGCGTTCAACGAAGGATGATATACGAGTTTGAGGGCAGGATACCGGAGATAGATCCGAGCGCCTATGTGAGCGAAAGCGCTACGGTTATAGGCAAGGTGAAGATCGGAAAAGAGGTCTGGATAGGCCCGGGAGCAGTGCTTCGCGGTGATTACGGCGAGATAGAGGTGGGTGATTACTCTGCCATCGAGGACAACTGCGTCATACATGCCAGGCCTGGAGAGAAGACAACCATTGGGCAGCATGTCACCATCGGGCATCTTTCGGTGATACACACGGGCAGAATAAGGGACTGGGCCGTTATAGGCATGGGTTCAACCGTTTCTGACTTCGCCGTTGTGGGTGTATGGGCAGCCATAGGTGAAGGGGCTGTAGTCAAAAACAGGCAGGAAATACCTGATGAGGCCGTTGCGGTCGGTGTACCCGCAAAGGTAATAGGGAAAATAGATGATGATTACAAGAAGCTATGGACGGACTACAAGCACAATTACAACACGTTCAGCTCAAGATACAAAACGAATCTGAAACCAATTAATAGATGATTGAGTAAAAAATCGACAAGTTTTATTATAAATATTTAATAGGTACGCATGGAACTACCTATAGAAGAAATAAAAGTAAGAAAGGTCCTTGATTCAAGGGGAAATTTTACCGTGGAGGCCGACGTCACGGTTCCGAATGGTTTTGGAAGGACCTCTGCGCCAGCTGGAGCGAGTACAGGGGAAACAGAAGTTATAGCCTTTTCCAAATCCGGAATCGACGCATCGATACAGTTCTTCGAATCTAAGGTGAAGAGATCACTTATAGGATTCAACGCACTGGATCAGAGCGGCTTCGACAAGCTTCTCACCGATATAGACGGATCGGGCAACTTCTCCAATCTCGGAGGAAATCTAGCAACCGCCTTATCCATGTCAGTAGCCAAGGCAGCAGCACAGAGCCTTGGAATACCACTTTACAGATACGTCGGAGGAATCAGATCAACCATACCCAGGCCGATGGGCAACGTCATAGGCGGCGGAAAGCATGCAAGAAATGGCACATCGATACAGGAATTTCTCGTATCCGCTCAGGGCAGCACATTCCTTGAGTCAGCGTACATAAACGTGCTAGTGCACAGGCGCATCGGCGACATGCTTTCCGACAAATTCAAAGACATAAGCATAGGCGTCGGCGACGAGAGGGCATGGAGCGTTAACCTCAGCGATGAGGAGGCTTTCGAGATACTGAACGAGGCGGTCAAGGAGATTTCGTCCGAGAAGAAGGTTAAGATATACACAGGTGTTGACTTTGCAGCAGATTCCCTGTACGAGAATGGAAAATACGTGTACAAACACACAACGAAGAGCAGGGATGAACAGATAGATTATGCCATATCGATATCGAAAGACTTCGGTGTCTACTATATCGAGGATCCCATGTACGATACTGATTTCGACGGCTTCGCGGAGATAACGGCAAGAATAGGGGATAGGAGCCTCATCGTGGGCGACGATCTGTATACAACAAATCCGGACAGGATAAGAAAGGGTGTGGAGAAGAAATCCACCAACGCTGTGCTCATAAAGGTGAACCAGATCGGTACTCTAAGCGCAGCCAGGGAAGCCGTGGCCGTTGCCACATTTGCCGGAATGAAAAATATAGTGAGCCACAGATCTGGAGAAACCACCGATGATTTCCTCGCGCACCTTTCAGTGGCCTTCGGATCCACGTTCGTCAAGACTGGAGTGATAGGCGGAGAACGTGTTGCAAAGCTGAACGAGATAGCGAGGATAGAAGAATGCTTAACATCATAGGAGTTGGACTTCGAGGGACTGGCAGTATAACATTTGATGAATTCGATGCGCTGCGCACCAGTGATTTCGTGTACGCCGATATGTACACGTCCATAGGGCAGCCCGGGCTAATAAGAAAGATCAGCGCCATGATCGACAGGGACATCTTACCGCTCACAAGGGATGAGATAGAGAATGGATCGATACTTCCACAGGCTGCATCGAAAAATGTAAGCCTTATCGTTGTAGGCGATCCATTGATGGCCACCACGCACAACGAACTCAGGTACGAGGCCATGAACCAGGGGATTGGCGTTCGGATCTTCGAGAATGCGTCCATACTGAATGCCGCAATAGGAAAGGCAGGCCTCATGGTTTACAAGGTTGCGCCTCCCGTCTCCCTGCCCAGGATATCCGAGAAATTTTTCCCGCTCAGTGTCATAGACAAGATAAAGAGGAACGCTGACCTCGGATTACATACACCCGTGCTCATAGATCTTGAAGATCAGGAAAACATACCTCTGCACGATGCGCTTGCATCGCTCTTGGAGATGGAGAGAAGAAGGGAATACAGCGGAATCATCAGAGAAATATGCGTACTCTCCCGCATTTCCTTCCCAGATGAGAAGATACTGTTCGGAAGGATCGAGGACATGATGCAGCAGGAAGTCAACTCGCCCTACATGATGTTTATACTATCGAAACTCGACGACAACGAGAGGAGGTTTCTGTCTCTATTTTCCGAATCCGTTTCCAAAGTAAGCGATGCCAGATCCTGAATTTTTTCAAATATATGAAAATGTTTATGGCAAAAAATTTAACTTATAAAGTTATAACTCAGTATGGTCTACAGAAAGGTAACAATTTCGACAAAGGTTTTTGAAAACACGAACGCCATCGTCGCATGGGTTTCGGGAAGGCCGGTTCTTCTATCCAAGTATGAAGGGAAGTACTATGCAATGGATGCCGTCTGCGGCCACATGGGCTGCGCAATTCTCGATAAAGTTGAAGGTAAGGAGGCCGTCTGCCCTGCACACAGGGCAAGATACGATGTAACAACCGGCAAGAAGACTGCGGATGCCGTCATAAGGCCTGAGGTAAAATGCGAATACAACGAAGCCAGTGACACGCTAAAAGTGTACCCAGTGCGTGAAAACAATGGGTTTTTAGAGGTTGATATGCCGTGATCTCTTCACGTGCATGACCCTGCGTATGTTAATAACCAATGAAACGATCTTTATCTCATGTACTCTAAGATGGAGGGCAACTTCATAGTCGCCCGCTTCGATAAGAATACATCCTTTTTTGAAGACCTGGAAGAGGTATGCAACAAGCACGGCGTCAAAGCAGGAACAGTTGTATGGGCAATCGGCATGCTCAAGGATTTTGAAGTTGGATACTGGAACGGACAGGACTACGAGAAAGAGACGTTCAGGGAGCGCCTTGAGATAGTGTCACTTCACGGCACCATAGCGGAGAACGATCCAAAGTACCACATACATGCATCAGGAGCAAGATCTAACCACATGATAGTCGGAGGCCATCTGTTCTCTGCCACGGTTGATCCGCTAATAGAGATACAGATAATGAAGATCGAAGGGCCAAAGATGACCAGGGTTCAGGACCCATCAGATAAACTTTTCAAGCTCAAAATAGAATGAATGAAAAATTATTTTCAATATTTTGAGATCTGTGTCATCTCCGGCCTGTTCCTAGCTATGCTGGATCTGGCTGCAGCCAGCCTAGCCACCGGTATCCTGTGGGGCGAGGCAGACACATAATCCAGACCGATCTCGTCGCAGAACTCTATCGTATCGGGATCTCCGCCCTGTTCGCCGCAGATTCCGACCTCGAGATCAGGCTTTGCCCTCTTGCCCCTCTCTACGGCCATCTTCATTAGTTCGCCAACTCCATCCCTGTCAACGGATGAGAACGGATCACTTTCCAGAATGCCGTTTTCAAGGTAGAAGAACATGAACTTGCCTTCAGCGTCGTCCCTGCTGTATCCAAACGTCATCTGAGTGAGATCGTTCGTTCCGAATGAGAAGAAGTCGGCATACTGTGCTATCTTATCTGCAGTAACACATGCCCTCGGTATCTCTATCATTGTCCCAAACTTGTACTTGACCTTCTCGTGATTCCTCACGGACTTTGCGGTCTCCTCGAGCCTTGCCCTGATCTTCCTGAGTTCGTTGTGGTGCCCGACAAGAGGTATCATTATCTCGGGATATATTTCACGGCCTTCCTCTATGACCTTTGCAGCTGCTTCGATTATAGCCCTGACCTGCATATCGTATATTTCTGGATAAACAAGTCCAACACGGCATCCTCTAAAGCCCAGCATGGGATTGAACTCCTCCAGATCCCTGACCGTTTTGAGAAGCTTTTCAAGGTATGGCAGATCCTCGATTTTTCCCTTTCCGTTATTTACGTCGTATATCTGCCTTATGATGTCCTCCTTGTTGGGAAGGAATTCGTGAAGTGGTGGATCCAGAAGCCTTATTATAACAGGATAACCCTCCATGGTGCGGAAGAATTCGACGAAATCGTGTATCTGCATCGGTAACAACTGATCAAGGTATTTCTTTCGATCTTCAGGCGTCTCGCTCATTATCATCGATCGCATAATCCCTATCCTGTCGTTGCCAAGGAACATTCTCTCCGTCCTTGCGAGGCCTATGCCCTCTGCACCATTCTCGCGCGCGATCTTGGCCTCTTCCGGCGTGTTTGCATTTGCCCTCACACCCAGCCTCCTGTACTTATCAGCGATCTCCAGAAGCCTCTTCGAATAATCGTCAACTGTGGGTTTCTCTACGGGCAACTCGCCCTCGTAGAAATAGCCAGATGTGCCGTCTATGGTCACCACATCGCCTTCTCTGAGCTTCTTTCCGCCAATGGTCAGCGTCTTCTCATTGGCATTCACCGACATGGATTCCACGCCCACCACGGCTGGCTTTCCCATTGCTCTGGCCACAACCGCAGCATGCGATGTCATGCCGCCCTTCTGCGTCAGGAATCCCTCACACACAGCCATCCCACGCACATCGTCGGCCGTGGTTTCAGGTCTGACGAGGATCATCTTCTTCGATTTCCCAATCTCAAGGGCACGCTCGGAAGAGAATACGATCATGCCAGAGGCTGCACCTGGAGATGCTGCAAGCCCCTTTCCGAGCGGAATTTCCCTACCCGTGGTCTTTACCTGCGGATGCATAGTCCTGTCGAACGTCGCCGGCGTAATCCGCATCAGGGCTTCCTCTTCCGATATGATCCCTTCATCCACCATATCAATGGCGATCCTGATGGCTGCCTTTGCACTCCTTTTCCCAGTCCTTGTCTGCAGCAGGTAGAGTTTTCCTCGCTCCACTGTGAACTCTATATCCTGCATATCCCTGTAGTGGTGTTCCAGGATGTCGCACGTCTTCATCAGATCCGCATAGACCTGCGGCATCTCGTTCTGCATGTCATCGATGTACTTCGGCGTCCTTATGCCTGCAACGACATCCTCGCCCTGGGCGTTGGTAAGGTACTCGGCAAATACCTTCTTCTCTCCCGTGTTTGGATCTCTTGTAAAGGCCACACCAGTAGCTGAATCGTCGCCCATGTTCCCAAAGACCATTGCGACTATGCTCACAGCCGTGCCCATATCATCCGGTATTCCATTCATCTTTCTGTAGGCAACAGCGCGCTTGCTGTTCCACGAGTTGAAAACCGATTTTATGGATTCAACCAGCTGCGTTTCTGGATCCTGAGGAAAGATCTTTCCATGCTTGCGGTATATTACGGTGTACTGATCGATGAGGCCCTGAAGGTCCTGTACAGTAAAGCGATCCTCATCATAGCCCCTCATCCTCTTGACTTCTTCTATCTTCTCCCTGAACTCCTCATGCGGAAGCCCATAGACTATCTCTCCAAACATCTGTATGAGTCTCCTGTAGGCATCCATGGCAAAGCGCCTGTTATCGGTCATGAATGCCAATCCTTCAACAGTGCTGTCGTTCAGGCCCACGTTCAGTACCGTGTCCATCATGCCAGGCATACTGACCGGTGCCCCTGATCTTACCGAAACCAGCAGCGGATTCTTTTCGTCGCCGAATACCCTGCCTACTTTATTTTCGAGATCGTGCAGTGCCTGCATGACCTGATCCATCATGCCTTCGGGGAAACCGCCATGTTTCAAGAAGGCGATGCATGCCTTCGTCGTTATGGTAAATCCTGGAGGTACATTCAGACCTATCTTTGTCATCTCAGCTAGGCCGGCTCCCTTCCCACCGAGGAGGTCAACCATTTCTTTTCCTCCTTCATCAAATCTATAGACAAACTTCTCTATTTGTGCCACGGCGTCCTATTGAATGATATAAAAAGTTTTTTGCGGAAAATTTTTTGTTTAATTTTTCTTCTATACGAAAATCATTATCAAAAAAACGTAATTCGAAATACACATACAAGCTTTATATAACATGTGAAATAAAGTTTATATATGGATAGACATTCAATAATGACAAGTTTTGGAAATCTTTCATATCTGGAACGGCCCGGCTCATATCCTCTTGTGTTTCTTCATGGCTTAGGCGGGTCTGGAAACAACTGGATCAGATTGGACAGATTTCTCGATGGAAGATTCAGGATGATCTGTTTCGATCTGCTTGGCCATGGAAGAAGCGATAAACCAAGGGTAGAATATACTGTGGAGGTTCAGGCCTCCGCAATCGTGGAAGCGCTTTCCAAACTTGGAGTAAACAGATTCACACTGGTTGGAAATTCGTATGGAGGATGGATTTCGCTATACATAGCTCTTAAGAAGAAAGTTCCAGATTATTTAGTGCTTGTTGACAGCGCCGGCCTAAATCCAACAATAGCAGAACTCGGCGATGAGAAGCTGAATGAATTCGTAAAGAAGGTCATGTCGGTAGAGGAGGGAAACGACGAGTACGTCATCAGAAATATATCCATAAACAACTCAAAAGAAGAGTGGAAGATAAAGGATGAAGATCTGAGATCAATAAAGACCAAAACGCTGATAATCTGGGGTACAGCAGACAACGTCCTCAGCATCGAGTATGGGAGGAAATTCCACGAACTGATACCGAATAGCCTGCTTTTTGAGATACCATATGCAAAGCACACGCCGCAGATAACGCATCCTCAGATCGTTGCTAGAATAATAAACGATAACGTCAGAATTTGACGTTTTCTACATTTTGGAATGAGTATATGCCCGGGTCCTCCCCATACCTCTTCTGGCGTCCTTCTTCGTAGTCTGCGGGATCCAGTAGAGCATCGAAGACGAGATCGTGAGAAATGGTCTTCCTTATCCTGAATCCATTTCCATCTCTATAGGGTGTCACGGCGATCGAATTCCCACCGAACGGATCGGACAGAGAATTTACGGAAATGACCGGAACGCGGTTCTCAAGCGATCTGGCTGATATATAGAGATGCCATTCTTCGACGAAATCAGAACGTATCAGCGATGGGTTTATGACGATGTTGCACCCTGATCTCATCAGTACCTTAACGTAGTACGGGAAGTCTATGTCATAGCAGATGGGCAATCCGATACTCAGGCCTCCGCCCGTAAATATCTTGACAGATGATCCTGATCTATATTTTCTGGGTTCGTCAGCATATAGCGATATCTTGTCCTGATAGCCGACCATCTTCCCGTAATGGAAAAGATAAGACCTGTTGTATAGCGAAGTGCCGTCGCGTATGCTGAAAGAACCTGGCACGAAAAATGGGATGTGGTCTTTATCGACGCCGTCCAATGCGCCGATCAGTTCCTCTTCCGTAAATTCACCAGTGACCCATTTTTCTGGAAACACCACGATATCCGATGAAATATTTGACAGTATGGACCGAACGGTATCAAGAGCCTCTGATTTCTCGGTTCTCCTTGCCTGAACTGCGGTTATTTTGAGTGTTCCTGCCTCCATGTACAGACCTCACAGCATGGTGGAAAGCTGCTTGAGCAGCTCCCTTGTCATTATTGGCTTCGGCGCATTTTCGATATCACGCGAACCACCGTTCCACACAAAGCGGTAGCTATTCTTCACCTTGCCGAACGGCCCATTCGCATATGTGTTCACAACGGCCATATCGACCTTATTGTTGAAATGCGACATGACGTCCTCATCGATGTCGTCGGTGAGGCGGAATGCAATAAGCCTGCCGTTGAATTTTCCTCTTATTTTGTATATGATCTTTTCCCTTGGATTCAGTGTGATCCTCAATGGCTGGTCGCTGCTGTATTTCTTCTGTGATCTCTCTGCTACTTTAAAGTCCGGAAGTGCGGCATTCACTATTACAGCGTCATATCCCTCTTCGATCTCATCCATCGTTTTCTTTTCAAAATCATCGATCGTATGGGCCTCTACGTATTTCACATAACCTGGAAGATCGAACTGGGTGTTTCCAAGATATGTGATGGAGGACGCACCCATCCTGTAGGCGTTCCTGGCAAGCCATACGCCTGTAAAGCCGCTTCCCGCGTTCGTTATGCTGCGAACTGGATCTATGGGTTCTTCGCCGCGTCCTGAAATTATGAGTATTTTCTTACCAGCAAGATCCTTGTGAACGGAACGGCAAACGCCATCCAAAATGGCCCCATTGCCATTTAACTTCGCTTTCTCATCATCGTATATAGGATCAACAAAGTTGACACCAAGTGATCTCAATTTTTCTATGTTGGCTAGATTTATGGGATTCTCCATCATGCTTCTGTGCATAGCTGGAGCCACAACCGTTTTAACACCATGGCCGAAAGCAAATGAGAAGAAGAGCGAGGGAACGCTGTCCGTTATTCCATTTGCCATCTTGCCCAGCGTGTTGTACGATGCTGGCGCTATGAGCAGTATCTTTTTTTCTCTATTCTCCGTGAAAAGCGATATATGTTCAATGCGTCCCGTTATCTCTGTGACCACATCCCTCTCTGATGCCCACCTCATGACCTCCGGGCTGACCATTGCCGCTGAGCTCTGACTCATACCAACTATGACATCTGCGCCTTCCCGCCTAAGATCCCTTACCAGATCCGGAATTCTGTATATGGATATGCTTCCGGATGTGGCAACTATGACGGTATACCCCTCGAGCATCCTGGAGTACGAATTTTCATCATAGGGCAACATACATGTACATCATATGATTGTAGAAATACTATTGTGAAGCTTTAAATTTCCAATCT
>JABEBW010003316.1_pt1 | contig 44169 bp, 43 predicted proteins | sample 7245961 | NCBI WGS metagenome assembly JABEBW01 (sample SAMN14506364, study PRJNA622280) | hot springs metagenome | biome: hot spring [ENVO:00000051]|acidic hot spring [ENVO:00002120]; feature: spring [ENVO:00000027]|sediment [ENVO:00002007]; material: sediment environment [ENVO:01001048]...
CTCTTGTGACGGAGGAAAGCCTCTGCAGCGGGTCAAAAACAGGTATTCCAAACTTTGCCTGCAGCTTTGATTTTTCCTCCTTGATCATGGATTCGTCCATGTTCTCCGTATTAAGTGCGATGGCTATGACGCGTTTGTTCGATAGGAGCTCAAGTATGTTTATGAACTTCTCCAGAGGTGGGATCTCGTATCCAGGGAAGCCGTCGAAGTACTTTCTCATCGGAGCGTGCTGAAGTATGATGGCGTCTGGCCTGGTTGCGCCTATGATCTCAAAGCTCCCAGGGTATGCTGGATGCAGAACGGATCCCTGCCCCTCTATGAACATGTAGTCAGGTCTCTCCGCATCCCATGCTTCATATGTTATGGATTCAAGGGCTCCGGCAACGAAGTCATTCACTATGGCATCTATGACCACGGTGTACTTGAATCCCTGCATCCATGATGTCTGTCCGGTACCTATCATGACGCTCTTCTTTCCTATGGCCTTCATGGCGCGGTTCAGATAGATGGCCGTCGTGCGCTTTCCTATGGCACTGTCAGTTCCGAGCACTGCTATCTTCTTCGCCTTGACCTTTTCAATGTTTCCTGTGAAGAAGTACTTCCTGTCCTTGAACATCTTTCTTACATCAGTTATCTTTGATCCAGTACGCTTTGCAAGCTTCGAGAATTCAGGATCATCACTTATGAAATCGTGAAGGCCGCTCACTATGTTCATACCATGGTTTATGGCTGTTTTTATGTATGGCCTGTAGCTGTCAGGAAGCACACCCCCATCTGAGGCAATACCCACTATCAGTGTTTCAGCCCCTCCGCGGAGACCGTCTTCAACGCTTGAGATTATTGGTATTCCTGCATATCTGTGCATCAACACGTTGCCGGCATCCTGGCCAGCCAGCCTTGAGTCTATCACTGAAAGTATCTTGTAGCGCTTGCTGTACCTTACCAGACCGTTTGCGGTCTTACCGTACGTTGTACCAAAAACGCCTTCAGACAAAATAGTTGCATTTTCCATTATATCTGCCTCCCAGTTATGACAGAGACAACAGTTTCATCCGGTTTTATCTTAAGATGGCCTATAGCAGCCACAGCAGAAGCCGAAGCTGGCAGAGGATTAAGACCCTCCGCACTGTATATGAGGTTGGAGTAATACACCATCTCCTCATCGCTGACGTACATTGCCCTGCCGTGGGTTTCCCTTATTGCGATCAGAGCATCCTGCCCATCGAATGATCTGTACGAGACCAGAGGTTCGTTGATGCTTGTCTCCCTGATCTCTTCAGGATTGAGATCCACCACTCTGCTGTATCCATGCCTCCAGGAATCAACTATGGGATTTCCACCAGACGTGCTGACGCCGACCATCCTTGGAAGGTGATCGATCACGCCCTCATCGTACATTCTCCTGAAACCATGGTATATTCCAGCCAACGTGGTACCGTTTCCCACAGGAACTATAACGTAGGAAGGAACGGTGAGCAGCGCCTCGTATATTTCGAATGCTATGGTGGCATACATCATCTTGTCGATGGATGAATTGGCGGATCCAGGGCTTGCATCATAGAGGCCGTTGTCCCTGGAAAAATCTCTTATGAATTCCACAGTTTCTTCATATTTTCCATCGTAGTACAAGATCTCTGCCCGCTCAGACTGCATGAAATCTGTCCTGTCATGGGAATAGGATCTTGGAATGCCAACATAGGACTTCACGCCGTACTGATGGGCAAAATACGCTATGGAAGCACCGTAGTTGCCGCAGGTACCCACGGCGATTCCATTGTATCCACCACGCATGGCATTTATAACGTGCGCCTCAGAGATGCGATCCTTCTGAGTTCCTGTTGCATTAGCTCCCTCGAACTTCAAAAAAAGGTTGTTCAAATGGAGTTTGTTCCCAAGTGCATACGCTTTTATTGTGGGCGTACGCCCCGGGGGTTTTGCCTCAACGTTTAACAGTTCTTCCATTCTTATCTACCAGTTTTGAAACTGGTACGACAAGTTAATGCAATACAGTATTAAAATTTTTATTTTCGAAGTTCGAAATTTCGCTTATTTCTAGATTCCACGATTTCATTGACATGATCCAGCCATGGCCATGGAATACTTCAGTGGCCCCTGTACCTGCTGGCTATGGACCTGATGGGATGCCTGTGGTACAGTGAATCCAGGGTCTTCATATCCTCGTCAGATAGCGTGAAATCCGCAGATTCTATATTCTCTGCCATATGGCTTGGATTGCTCGCCTTTGGAATGGGAAACGCGCCCTTCCTTTTGATCCAGTTAAGTGCAACTTGGGCGGGTTTCTTTCCATATTTTTTTCCTATTTCCGTTAGCGTTTCTAGTATCATTTTGTTTCCGAAGATCTTTCCATGGGAGAGCGGGCTGTAAGCTATTATCGCCATGCCATTTTTCCTGCAGAAATCGTAGATGCCTTCATCCTCTATCTCTCTTGTGGCAACGTTGTATTCCAGCTGATTTGAAACTATCCTGTACTTCGCCAAAGCACTCATGGCCTCCTTCGTCTCCTTTACTGAGAAATTGCTTATGCCTATGTACCTTATCTTGCCTTCATCGACGAGTTTCTCCATCGCGCTTATGGTCTCCTTTATGCTGATGGATGGGTTGGGCCAGTGCAGCTGGTACAGGTCAACGTAATCGGTACCGATCTTTTTGAGGCTCTCTTCGCAGGACTTCAGGACGTCATGGTAGGCAAAGTGTGTCGGCCACACCTTGGTCGCTATGAATAGATCCTCCCTGCGATAGCCCTTTATGGCCTCGCCGACTATATCCTCGGTGCCGTACATTTCTGCGGTGTCTATGAAATTAACACCGTGGTCCAGAGCATACCTTATCGATTTTATGTTCTCGGATCTTGATCCTTCAAGTGACCACGTCCCTACACCGATGACAGATATTTTTCTTCCCGTGCCGTCGAACTCTGCTGTCTGCATACTCTTCATATTGGTGAACGGCATTTAAGCATTGCGGGCTGCATTATGAATTCATCAAGAATATGTTTTGCCGTTGATATAAATATGCAGAAGGCATACTATAGATGATGAACAGAGTAGCAATCATTGGGTACGGCATCAGCAAATTCGGCAAACGCTTGGATGCATCGATGTACGACCTCATATGGGAAGCGGGTTCAGAGGCCATAAGATCAAGCGGCGTTGATAAAAAGGACATCGACTACATGGTTGTATCGAACATGGGCATGTGGAGTTCCGAGGAATTGCCAGCAGTCGTTGCTGGCGAGGTTCTTGGAATAAGAAACGCAGGGCTTCACAGGGTGGAGGCTGCGTGTGCAAGTGGCAGCTCTGCCATAGCCTCCGCGTACGATGCCATAAGGTCCGGACGTTCCAAGATAGCCATTGCACTTGGAATAGAGAAGATGAACGAGGTTGAGAGCGAAACCGCAATAGAGCTCATAGGCAGAGCAGGAAACTTCCTCTGGGAGTATGAATTCTTCGGACTAACATTTCCAGGATATTATGCTCTGTATGCTACTGCATACCTGAACAAATATTCGGGCAAGGAAGAAGACCTGGCACTTGTCTCGGTCAAGAACCATCACTACGCGCACCTGAATCCAATAGCACACTTCAGCAACAAGATAACGGTGGATGATGTTATGAAGAGCAGATACATAGCTTCTCCATTGAAACTGTACGATTCATCGCCCATAACCGATGGATCAGCAGCAGTCATACTGGCATCAGAGGATGTGGCGAAGCAGTACACGGACACTCCTGTTTGGATTGATGCCATAGGTTCAAACCTTGGAACTGCAAACCTCAGCAAGAGGGACGATTTTGTTCACATAGACGCTGCACGGGAAGCTGCTGCCAAGGCATACAGGATGGCGAAGATTGATTCAACTAAACCCTACAAATACTTTGACGGCGCAGATGTGCATGACTGCTTTTCGATAGCCGAGGTGCTTGCATATGAGGATCTTGGCTTTGCCGAGAGGGGAAAGGGCCTTGAAATGCTGAGGAACGATGAAACATACATAGGTGGAAAGATACCTGTAAACGTTGACGGCGGCCTGATATCCAAGGGTCATCCAATAGGAGCAACTGGGGTTGCCATGGCTGTGGAGGCCTCGAAGCAGCTCCTGAGAAAGGCCGAGCCAGGCCGGCAGATAGACGTGAAAAATGGAAAATTCCTAACCCACAATGTGGGTGGTACAGGGCATTATGCCTATGTTACCATTTACTCTGTGTGAGGTGAAAGCAATGCCAGAATATATTGCCAAGGATGAAAAGACAAAAAACCCGTTGCTAGTGGATATGCGCAATCTCAGCATAAAATACAGAATACCTGTTTCTAGGATAGAGAAATTCTATGAGGGTCTGGATCAGGGTATCATAATGGGCACAAAATGCCCTGTGTGTGGTGCAAGGTTTTTCCCGCCCCAGGCTTGGTGCTCTGAGTGTGGCTATTCCGGAGATATGGAATTCTACCAGCTTGACACACACGGGCATCTTATGACATTCACAAAGATATTCGCAAAGCCCAAGTCCTTCTCAGGTTTTGGCGATTACACAGTAGGCATAGCTCATCTTGACAGGGAGAACCTAAACGTGCTTGCTTGGATCGATGACAGCATAGATAAGCCGCAGGTTGGGATGGACGTAACCATAAAGGTGGAGAGGAGAAAGGAGGACGGTGCCACGATATACTTCATATCGCGGCCATGATCATTCTTTCCTCCTACTATTCTTAAACTTCTCTATTCTATTTTTCACAGGATTGAATATAAGGATAACTATCCCTATGGGAAGAAGCGTGAAGGCTGCCAGTACCGCGAACATTATTGATTCAGGCACCACCGTGAATTCAACAGTCAGCTGGATCGTACGATTTCCAGTGTTTAGTATGAATAGCGACCACAATCCGCTTTCATCCGCAACCATGTTACCGGTTGTGTTGATGGGGCTGCTGTGATAGGGGCTGCGTATACCTGAGGGCGATATCAGGTAGGATGAAAGCGGCCCTGTAACATTTGTGAAAGTTATCCGGTAGGATATCAGGTCATCGAGGCCGGCATACCTGGATATGTTCTCGGAGGCCTGCGGAGATAAATTGACATTGTAAACGCCTGTATCCCTGGATATCGACAAAACCGCAGCTGAGAACACAACAATAGAGATCACGATGATGATCGAACCAATGGCGGAGATCATTTTCATGTTCATCTTTCCTGCCCCTCGAGCATACAGCATATCCTCAATTTCACCGATATACGATCGACCGTCCAGATTTTAGCATTCACATGTAAAATTCATATTCTACTATAAATGCTTTCTTAAATCTGTTCCTGCCGACCATCATCCGGAAAAATTTCATCCGCAAAAGATCTTCAGGCCAGCATCTTTTGTGGACATAGATGTTTCCTATATTTTTATCACTGGTCAAATTTGGATACCTATTTATACATATTAAAAATGTGGAGATATGCTGCTGATCCTCGACGAGTACTTCAAGGAACACCCAATCAAGCTGAGGATAGTGGATGGGCTTTACACATCTGGCATATCCATAAGGAATGGCAGATTCTTCACCAATGATGTTGAGATATCGGTCAGCGAGATAGCGAGCGCCTTCAATGTCAACAGGAAGACGGTTTACGAAACAATAAAGCTCGTTGAGTCGAACGATTCTCTTAGGCGGGTAATGTCATCGATAAAACCAATGGCTGATATCGCTGATGTTGCTCTCCTGACAGGAAACCAGATAATAACTGCATACACAACTCTTGGACATTTTCCTTACGTTTTCAAGGAGATATTCAACACCATATCGAAGTACGGATGCTATATCAGGGAGGTATTTTCAAGGAACATGAGTCAGGAGGAGAGCTTCATTCGCATAATATTCTACAGGCCGATCCCTGACAGGATAATAGGCCAGATAAGGAAGATCGACGGTGTGAAGTCGCTCGAGGTCAGGGTCAACACGGAGACCGATCAGATCCTGTGCAACAACTGCGACATCAAGATATGCCCGACTAAATACATATCGGATGTTGAAAAAGAAGAACTCGGGGATCTGTGAAAAATTAACCGCTACAAAAAATAATATTTTCAATCTCCTAGTTCCTTTATGGGTTTGTCTGAATAGAGTATTTCGTGCAGTTCTTTATCAAGGGCAGGATCATGCCTTCTTATCCATTCCAGCAGCAGGACAGCGTGCTCCTTCTCATCATCCCTGTTGTGCTCCATTATGTGCTTCAGATCGGCATCCTTTGTTGCATCAGCACGTTCATCGTAGAACATCATGGCTTCTATCTCCTCTATCAGCGACTGCCTGGCCCTGCTCATATCCTTTATTCTTTCAGAAAGGTCTTCCGAGACCTCGTATCTTGGCATGATATGTTATTCCATTATTCTTTAAATATCTGCCGTGAATTCTCGGTTTACGCAATAGTTATAATATAGCTCAATAATTATAGTATCACCTAATCACATCTGGCTCTATGTATGCCAGAAACTCCCTGGAAATACCGGTATTTTTCGAATACCTGTCCAGGCCGGTGCTCAGTATTATCTCCATGGCCTCCTTCAATGCATTATCTCTTGTCTCGGCTTCCAGTTTCTTCCACCTTGGAAAGATCTGATCCTCCTCTGAGAGATTATGATCCGTCAGCGTTTTGTAAAAAAGGGGCATCCTGAGGTTGTATAGATCATCGTTGCCGGATCTCTTCCATTTCAGCAAGTTTTCTGCAAGGGTCTCTATGAGCTTGTGATCGGCCTTGATCCTGTTAACGGTCTGCTCGAAGCCCTTGCGATCCTCCCAATCAAAATCAACGATAACAGGAAAGAGGATCTTCTCCTCAACCTCCACATGATCCTTCACAAGGTATTCGTTGAAGTCTTCGAACGCCTCCAGCGATTCCTTTCCGTACGCAACCCTGGAAAGTATCCTTATGGCGGAATGCTCAACCATCAAAAGTTCGGAAAGATCAGTCATGCATGATCATCGATACGCATCTAAAAGCTATTTCCATATCATGATGATGAATATCACATCTTCGATAAATGCGTTTCGGGAAAGTCCGCATCACTTTTATTAATGCCCATTTGCTTTACCGATGTTGATAATGCCCCAGAAACCTTTTGATCTTGAGGGATACAGGAAATACATAACAGAGAGGGTCAGGGAGGCCTACAATGTGGCCCAGGAAGCCAGGGCCAAGGGCCTTGACGTCTCCGATCATGTGGAGATACCTCTTGCTTCGGACATGGCAGAGAGAATAGAGGCGCTGATCGGAATAAAGGGGATAGCACAGGAAATAAGGGATCTCAGCAGCCGGATGTCCAGGGAGGAGGTCTCTCTGGAGATGTCCAGAAGGATAGCCGCCATGTTCAAGGATAACAGGAAAGAAGCACTGGACAAGGCCATCAGGGTCGGACTCGCCATACTGACCGAGGGTATACTCGTGGCGCCCCTTGAGGGGATAGCCGACGTATACATAGGCAAGAACCAGGATGGGAGTGAATACGTTGGCATCTCATACGCCGGGCCAATCCGTGGTGCTGGCGGTACTGCACAGGCACTGAGCGTTCTCATAGGAGATGTGGTCAGGAGGGAACTGGGCATATCCCGTTTTCAGCCAACGGAGGACGAGATAGAGAGGTACATAGAGGAGATTGAAAGTTATGATCGCATAAAGCACCTTCAGTACATGCCCACTCCAGACGAGATCAAGCTGGTTGTCAGGAACTCCCCCATATGCATAGATGGTGAGGGCAGCGAAGAGGAGGAAGTGTCCGGGCACAGGGATATGGAGAGGATCAAGACAAACAGGATAAGGGGCGGAATGTGCCTCGTTCTATGCGAAGGCCTCGTGCAGAAGGCCAGGAAGATACTCAAATATACAAGCTCTATGCACCTTGACGACTGGAATTTCCTGGCGAACCTCGGGGGGAAGGCCGAGGGAAAATCGTCAAAGAAATCGGACAAATTCCTGAAGGATATAGTTGCAGGCAGGCCGGTTTTTTCCCATCCATCCAGGCCAGGCGGTTTCAGGCTCAGGTACGGAAGGAGCAGGGTATCTGGGCTTGCCGCAGCATCGCTGAATCCTGCAACGATGTACATAATGGGCAAGTTCATAGCCATCGGGTCCCAGATAAAGGTTGAGCTTCCCGGAAAGGCAGCTGCCGTTACGCCATGCGATACGATCGATGGCCCAACCGTTTTGCTGAAAAACGGGGATCATGTAAAGATAAACGATATCGAGAGGGCACGTGAAGTATACGATGATGTTGTTGAGATAACCGATGCTGGGGAGATATTGATAGCCTACGGCGATTTCCTGGAGAATAACTATCCGCTTCCCACACCTTCGTTCACGGTTGAATGGTGGGAACAATACCTGCCAGAGGGAGTGACCGCAAGGGATATCGATCAGTTTTCAGCGGTGGAGATCTCCAGGAAGTACGGTATACCACTGCATCCAGACTACGACTATTACTGGCATGATATATCGTTCGAAGATCTGGAATTCCTTGCTAAGAATGTGGAACAGTGGAATATAACTAATGATGGTATGCGGGTACCTTATCTGGCCTCGGACATTCTCATCAGACTGGGTATAGAATTCAGGCGGTCAGGTGATTATCTGATCCTTCGGGACTACTACCCGCTTCTTATATCGCTAGGCTATGATATTATAGATGGAAAGATAGTCAGAAAGAAAAAATACGAAAGGAAGGGCAGCGTGATGGAAACTGTCAACTATCTTTCAGGCCTCATAATAAAGCCGAGGGCGCCTACCCGGGTCGGTTCGAGGCTGGGCAGGCCAGAGAAGGCTGGGGACAGGAAGATGAAACCCATGGTACACTCACTATTCCCGGTGGAAAGCTACGGCGAGGCCAGAAGATCCATCATAGGCGCCAACAAAAACAGCGAGGGAAGCTACAAAGCTGAGGTATTCTTCTACAGATGCAATTCATGCGGCTTTGAGACACCAACTCCAGTGTGTCCGAGATGCGGAGGGCGCTGTTCACCTCTCGGTGAGAAAACTGGCAGCATAGATCTCGAATCAATACTGAACAGGGCAGAATCGATCCTTGGCATATCCCTGGATACCCTGAAGGAGTTCAAGGGCGTGAAGAAGCTGATGTCAAAGGAGAAGGTTGCTGAGCCGATAGAGAAGGGCATCCTCAGAGCCCTGCATGATATTTCTGTGAACAAGGACGGCACATGCCGTTTCGATATGTCTGATATCCCTATAACACATTTTAGGTACAGAGAGATAGGCATTGACGAAAGAACCCTTGCAGATCTCGGTTATGAGGTCAGGGATGTGAACGAGCTGTTTACGCAGGATGTCATAATTCCCAGAAAGGCGGCAAAGTATCTTTTCAACGTCTCCAGATTCATCGACGATCTTCTCGTTAAATATTACAATATGCCGCCGTTCTACTCGCTTGAAAGCGAAGAGGATCTCATAGGTCACCTCATAATAGGCCTGGCTCCGCATACATCCGGTGGTGTTGTGGGCAGGATAATAGGCTTCAGCGACGTCAATGCCTTTTACGCGCACCCGTTCTTCCATGCCGCAAAGAGGAGGAACTGCGACGGTGATGAAGACAGCGTAATGCTGCTGATGGACGGCTTTCTCAACTTCTCTGCCAGATACCTGCCATCGACCAGAGGGGGACTAATGGATGCGCCGCTTGTCCTGTCAGTTCTGATCAACCCGGACGAGATAGACAAGGAAGCGCTCAACGTTGACACGCTTTCCAGGTATCCTGTGCTTTTCTACGAGGCAGCTGAGCGCCATGCATCTCCGGCCGAGTTAGAGGACAGGATGATGACGATGAAGGTCAGGATCAAGAAGACAGGAACCTATATGGGATCGTCTTACACGATGGAAACCTCAGATATAAACAGCGGTGTCCTCGTATCCTCGTACAAGACGCTAGGGACCATGGATGAAAAGATAAACGAGCAGCTTGGCCTTGCGAAGAAGCTCCGTGCTGTGGACGCCGATGACGTTGCAGCCAGGGTTATATCCACGCACTTTCTGCCAGACATGTACGGAAATTTCAGGAAATTCTTCTCGCAGGAATTCAGGTGCACGAAATGCAATGCCAAGTACAGGCGTATACCGCTGTCCGGACGGTGCCAGAAATGCGGATCGACGAGCCTTACGCTGACGATACACAAGGGAAGCGTTGTGAAATACCTCGACGAAACACTCAAGATAGCCGAGAACTACAAGCTCCCTGATTATCTGAAGGCCAGGATCGACAACCTTGCAAGGACCATAAAGGAGACGTTCCCGGATACCGATGAGGAGGAAAAGCCAGAACCCAGGGAAGTTAAAATAACCGGCCTCGATATGTACTGATATGATAGGTGCACTTTACGTTGTTGGACCGGCAGGCACTGGAAAATCAACGTTTTCAGGCTCACTCAATGAATGGCTGAAGCACATGGAGTTCGACTCCGCAATAATCAACCTGGATCCTGGTGCGGATTATCTTCCATACGAACCGGACTTCGATATAAGGGAATACATATCGCTGGATTCGATCATGTCTGATTACAACCTTGGACCGAATGGATCCCAGATAGTTGCAGCGGACATGATCGTCAGCTATACGGACAAGATCGCAGAGTTCCTAGAAGATCTCGATGACTATTATGTCGTGGTGGATACGCCAGGTCAGATAGAGCTCTTCACATTCAGGACGTCATCCACGGAGATCGTGGAGAAGGTATCCGGCCAGAGATCCATGATGGCGTACATAGCAGATGCGCCACTGGCTACGTATCCATCCGGCTTCATAGCACAAAAGATGCTATATGCCTCTGTTTTTTCTAGGTTCTTCAGGCCAATGATGTTCGTTCTAAACAAGATAGATCTGGTCTCTGACGAAGAAATACAGGAGGTCAAGAAGTGGGAATCCTCACCGGATCTTCTGAATGATGCGTTCATGGAGGAAAAGGGCCAGATGGAGAAGGACTATTTCGTCGGCATACTCCAGGCCTTCAAGGAGAGCAACATAATGACGAAGATATATCCAGTATCGTCCAAGGATTCGTTCGGCTTCGAGGATATTTACTCGCAGATGGCCCTATATTTTGCCGGTGGCGAGGACAACGACACATACAGGGAAGAGGGATAATTTCTCAATATATGCGTCTAAGTTTTGGCCCAGGCCTTAGCCGTCAGAATACGTTCATTCTCTTATGCAGACACGGCCCACAATGACCGCATCATTTTGAAAATATACAGAAAGTTCAATTATTTTTTGCATTTCGATCTCAGCGTACTGGATCTCCCTGCATTATCATCTTTTTCAGCCTTTCAGCCTCCTGATTTCCAGGGTCCAGCTTTTCCACCTCTTCAAGCACATCAGAGGCCTCTTCTTTTCTACCCATCCTTATAAGCACTTCAGCTTTCATCAGAAGGTAATTGTAATTTGCTGGAACTATCTTTATGGCCTTCTCTACCGTGGCCAGGGCGTCATTCATCCTGCCGAGGTTCATAAGTGCTTCATACTTCTTGTACACGAATATCTGATCCGTGGAATCAAGATCTGCAGCTTTGGAGTAGTCTTCGATGGCCTTTTCCACTTCTCCCTTTTTCCAGTAGGCATTTCCCCTGTTGTAGTAGTAATCAGGTATGTCGTTCTCTATCTTTATTGCAGCGCTGAACTCCTGTATTGCCTTGTCCACAAGACCCATATCTTCATATACTGAACCGAGGACATTGTGGTAATCTGGTTGCGAGGCGTCAAGGCTTATACTCTTCTTCAGATCCTTTATGGCCTCCTCATACTTCTTCATGGAATAATAGGCCATGCCTCTGTTATGGTACAGATCGGGATCATCTGGAATGATCTCTATGGCCTTGGTGAACTCCTCCACGGCTTTATCATACTTGTTGATGTTGAAATACGAGATACCTCTCTCGTTGTACTCATCCGCACGTTGTTCTTTATTATTGAGCTTGAATTCGTCAGGCATACCTTATCCGTGTCCTATAACGAAGCTATTATACAATGTTTTTGTTTCCGTGAGAGAACTAATATCAAAAATTAGCGAACAATATGGATAATTCTACATGGGATTGCTGTTTTCTATTATGTCCACTATGCGGGAAGCCTCCTCCGGAAATATTATTGCTTCTCCTGTATACTTGGAATTGTTGGCCCGTATCACAAAATCATGCGGAAACCTTAAAAATGACTCATCGCCTATGACTAGAAATTTTATGGAACGTTGATAACCATTGAAGCCCTCTATCAGAACTATGTCTGCATCCAGTGAAGCGATCACATCTTCGATCGCAGTCCTCTTCATTGTAAGCCTGTATGTCCTAGTTGGGGAAAGGCCTATAGTTTCGTAGGATCCCGCATTCTCAGCTCTCCAAGTGTCCTTTCCCCGGGTGTCAAGATCGAGATTGTCATGCGGTATGTTCTTTATATATGCTATCCTGTACTTTTCATGAAGGCTGCGTATTATTGCCTCGATCACCGTTGTCTTTCCGGACGATGAGGATCCGAAGAAAGAAAAGACCTTCATGGAACCTCACGGAAACACCTTAGCTTCCACAGCATCTCCGTCAGCTATCTCCAAACTATCTATCCTGAGCATCCCGGAGAGCAGATCCCGGTATTTCTCTATCCGATCTTTACTTCCTTTTACGGAGGCATTCTTCACCCTGGTTCCAACGGACACCTTTGCTGCCGATTTTGCAGTTCTTATAGCATCTATCACGCTGACAATGTATGAGACCTCCTCATCAGCATCGCCGTATCTACGCTTCTCATCCGGCCAGGAATCCACATGGACGCTGACATTTTTTCCAGGAAAGTCCATGGTCTGGTAGATCTCCTCAGCTATGAACGGCATTATTGGTGCATAGGCCTTTGCCACATCCAGCATGACCTTTGAAGCCGTATATACTGTTTCATCCACAGTGTCATAGTCACCGGCTTCAGAGGACTTCTGTATTATGGGCTTTATCATCTCCAGATAATTGTCGCAGAATACGTTCCAGAAGAAGGTATCCAGTGCAGTTCTTGCCTTTGAGACTTCATAGTTATCCATGTGCGAGGTGATCGTTTCCATTACCCGGGAGTCCTCTGTGAGTATCCATCTGTTTACGGGATGTTTCACATCTTCGAACAGGCGGATTTTGCGATCGCCTTTCAGTATGTCTATGAGTTTCTTTGCGTTGTACATCTTTATCACTGTTCTGCGGCCTCTGGTGAAGTCCTGGTCCTTGATCCTTATGTCATCCCCCTGCGACACCGTAGAGGCCCAGAATCTGAGGGCGTCGGCTCCGTATTTATCGATCACGCTGTAGATGTCCACGATGTTCCCCTTGCTCTTGCTCATCTTCTCTCCATACATATCGTAGACGTTTCCGCTGATCATTATCCTGTACCATGGTATCTTATCATCGTGGATCTTCGACCTGGCTATGGTTGTGAAGGCCCAGGACGATATGATGTCATGGCCCTGCCCCCTGAGATCCTCTGGATAATACCTGTCGAAGAAGCCGAAGTGGGCCAGGGCGATTCTCGGTGTGAGGGATGAGGTGGCCCAGGTATCCATAACATCCTTTTCAGGCACAAGGTTTGTCGAACCGCATCTGTCGCATTTCTTTGATGGCTTCTGTATCCTCGGATCAACGGGTAGTTCGCTCTCATCCGCATATATCGTATTGCCGCAATCAGCGCAGTACCATACCGGAAATGGAACACCGTAATAGCGCTGCCTGGATATCAGCCAGTCCCATTTCAGGCCGTTTACCCAGTTCTCATATCTGACACGCATGTAATCCGGCGTCCACTCTATCTTCCTGCCGTTTTCAATGAAGGCATCCTTCATGTCAAGGTACTTTATGAACCACTGCTTCTCGATGAATATCTCTATGGACGTTCCACACCTCTCATGGGTGTTCACTGAGTGCTTTATGCTCTCCTCCTTTACCACATGGCCCTCTTCCTTGAGAATCTCTACTATCTTCTTCCTCGCATCCGTTATGGTCAGGCCCTTAAGCGGTCCGGCTTCTTCTGTCATCCTTCCATCCTTATCTATGCTTATCTTCAGTGGAAGGTTGTACTTTTTCCAGAGATCAAGGTCATTCTGATCGCCGAATGTGCAGACCATCTCCGCCCCCGTCCCGAAGTTCATGTCAACTGAGGCGTCGGCCATTATTTTGACCTTATTTCCGAAGACCGGGACAGTAGCATCTTTTCCGATCAGATCCCTGTATCTGGTATCGTCAGGATTGACAAAAACAGCAACGCATGATCCAAGCATCTCAGGCCTAGTTGTTGCAATGGTCAGTGGCTTATCTCCAACGCTGAAGTTTATGTATACAAGCTTCGTGTGCATCTCCTGATCCTTCATCTCAATCTGCGAGATGGAGGTCTTGCAGGTTGGGCACCTGATAGATGGCGCAAGATCCCTGTAAACCCTGCCCTTCCTCACCAGATCCAGGAACATGGATTGCGAGATCCTTATGGATTCCGGAGAACTGGTGACATAGTAGTCCTTGAAGTAACAGCTCATGCCTATGCGCTTCCAGCCCTCAAGGAGGCTCTTCTCGCTGGCTTCGCTGATCTCCTTGCACAGCCTTATGAATTCCTCCACATTGCTGTCGCTTGGCTTTATTCCGGTTTCCTTTTCCACGTATCTTTCCGTCGGAAGGCCGTTGTCATCGAAGCCCCATGGAAAGAATACATGGTATCCACGCATACGCTTGTATCTGGCTATGAAATCTATATGCGGGTATGAAAACGAGTGACCCATGTGCATTTTGCCGGATACCGTCGGTGGTGGGGTATCTATGGCAAAGACCTTATCGCGATCCGCTGGTTCGAACTTGTAAACATCCTTCTCGTCCCAGTACCTGATCCACTTTTCTTCCATTTTATTTACATCTATATCCATTCTAATTTGTAATTGAGAGACGCTTAATTAATTTACTTTACAGTAGTCTCTTCTTAATTTCCTTAAAATGTTTCCCAAGCTATACAGGAATTGTCAAATGTTTTATATCAAGTATTGATAGCTTTAAGAATGATATATGTCATAGACACCTCTGCCATAATCTCCAGGAATCTGAACCTTCTGGAGGGCGATCTGATGTTTCCGTCATCGGTAATAGGCGAGATAAAGAAGGGAAAGCTACGATACATGATAGACGTGCTGTTACCGATGATAAGGGTGGCCAGCCCGGATCATGAATACCTGAAGATCGTGGAGGAGACAGCGGCGAAGACGGGGGATCTAATGAACTTAAGCCAGACCGACAAGGATGTTCTGGCTCTCGCGCTGCAGTATGACGCTACGATCGTAACAGATGACTATTCCATTCAGAATGTCGCATCATACCTTAACCTTGGCTTCCTGAACGCGAATATAAAGCGCATAGACAAGCAGATAGCCTGGATATACCGCTGCACTGGTTGCAAAAAGGTGTTTCCAGGGCCGGTGAAGGTGTGCAACATATGCGGGCATGAGGTAAAGAGGCATTACGACAAGAGAAGGTCCATGATCAGGAAGGTTTAATGGCCGAGAACCTTCCCAATGAGATCGGCCAGCCTTATTGCTTCTGGAAATTTTCCCCGGATGGTATTTCTTGTTATTGTTTCCTGGGCGATCTGAGGGTCAATTCCAGACAAGTTCGCCATTATGATATAACCCTTATTTCTGATCTCCACCGGTTTTAGAGACCTCAGTATTCTGATCTTTTCTGGATCATCAAGGTGCTTTTCTATCGCGGCGATCATCCTCTCCACGTTTCCTCCCCGTTCAAAAACCGAAATCACGGGTACGCGGATACGCTGATACAGTGCGTCTATATCGCATATATTGAAGCCGGCAAATGAAATGCCACTCATCATTATTACGCGTGCCACGCTTCCCGTGCTGAAAAACAGCTTTTCGATCGCGCTGTTCACGTCATTTCCATCTACCTGGATCTTTTCTTTTTCTATCATTTCTACGTATCCATCCATGCGCATTAGCACGCCTACAAGATTGCTTTCGATGTCTCCCCTTGAAAATGGAGAATCGTCTATGCCCAGTATCCTTATGCCACGCTTTATCTGCATTCTGCGCTGTCCAGGCTCGAATGGGAGGGTGAAACCCCTCTCCGGATAATCACCATGGCCATCAATCATTTTGTCCTCCTTACGGAATATCTTATCTCATGGCTTCTTGGAAACTCCCTCTGATAGATCTCCTTGAATATACTCTCAAAATCATCCATGGATGCATGATATTCGGCGCTCTTGAAACCAAATTCTCTTATATCCAACGAGCCATCTTCCGCCTTCATTATCTCTATTCCGCGATCCTTTTTGAAGGTCTTCATCTCTATCTCGTATCCGGGCTTGAGTTTCCTGATCATTGCGGATAGATCCCTTATGGCACCGGATGAAGATATCATTGGCATTGCAGCGATCACCTAATGGTTCAGATAGGCTTCAGAAAATAATAGCTGTTTTGATCAGGTCATACTCTTTGTGTGTTCCGCGATCACATGATCCCTGCACTCGTCCTCGGATCTGAAGATGCGACCGCAGAAGGGGCACCTGTATTCTATGCGGCCAGATACTGCTATTCTGATGCATCCAGGCATGCATGATATAGCGCTTGGTTAAACAATATCCTATCGGATCTCTGTATCATTTCAAAAAATAATGGTTTAGATTTGGTCTGCCTATCGTCAAATCGAAAACCGAATGCGGGTGCTGAAGATGATCACTTGAGCAGATCAGAGATCAGGAGCTTATCCATGAGGGAGGCTTTTATCTTTATCTGCTTGGTCAGGTATGCTGTGAGCGGATCGATCTCCTTTGAAAGTATCTTGCTGAATACGTCTGAGGAAACCATCACATTTATGTCTGCATCTATTTTCCCCTCCTCAACATCGCTCAGGTGGGCGTCCTTGAGGTAGAAGTGATAGCTGTCCTTGCCATCGAACTCCAGATTTATGCTTCTTGTAAGCGACTTCAGCTTCTCCCTGTATTTCGGGTCATCTTCAAATTTCCTATTGACCTTGGCTACTAGCTGCTGTAGCGTATCCTTCATGATTTTCCCCCATCCTTCTGTGCTTAAAAATTAATGCCTGCTCAACCAGATGCAGGTGAACCTTAGACGGATCCAGAGGCCTGGACTTGAACTCGCTGTGATACTGCGTTGCTATGAAGCTTTCATCACCAGGTTTTTCCAGTATCTCCATCCTGATGCCTTCCTCGTCTGTTGCTGAGAACTTGAATCCAGCCTTTTCGATCATGTCTATGTAATCCGGGTTTACTTCATACCTGTGCCTGTGCCTTTCGTATATCACATCTGCGCCGTATATCCTGTGTGCAAGCGTCCCCTTCTTTATTATAACCTTCTTAGATCCAAGACGCATCGTTCCGCCCATGTCTTTGATTCCCCTCTGCTCTGGCAATATGTCAATTACTGGATATTTCGTCTTTTCATCGAATTCTGTGCTGTTGGCTCCATCCAGTCCAAGCACGTATCTTGCTATAGCTATGACCGCTACCTGGAAGCCAAGGCATATCCCCAGAAATGGAACGCCGTTCTCCATGGCGTATTTCGTTGCAGCTATCTTCCCTTCAACGCCTCTGTAACCGAATCCGCCCGGTATAAGTATTGCATCAGCTTCGCTGAGCACGCTCTGGTCATTCTTGATCTTCTCAGAATCGATCCACATTATGTCCACGGCAATACCTGTATTTCCCGTAACATGCGAGAACGCCTCCTTATGGCTTATATATGCATCATGGAGATCAACGTACTTGCCGACAATGGCAACCTTTACGCGCTCCTTCGGGTGCCTTATGTTTTCTGTGTAGCTAGCCCAGGAATCTCTGTACTCTATGTCCATTTTCAGAAGTTTAGAGAGCCTTGTTATAAGACCCTCATTCACCATCATCTGTGGCAATAAGTATACATTTTCAACGTCGCTGACACTTATTATGCCTTCAACGGGCACATCGGTGAACAGGGATATTCTGGATTTTGTTTCCTCCGTTAGTTTCTGCTTGGATCTTGCAAATATTATATCGGGCTGTATTCCTATTTCTCTAAGCGCTTTAACGCTGTGCTGGGTTGGCTTGGTCTTCTGTTCTAGGGTTGGCCCTATCTCCGGAACAAGCGTAACATGAGCAAAGACAACGTTCTGCTCCTCACGCTTGAGCTGCCTCAGTGCCTCGAGGAACGGCATCGATTCTATGTCACCGACGGTACCGCCGACCTCTATGAGAACAACATCCGCTCCGCTGGTCCTTGCCACTTCCCTGATCCTGCGCTTTATCTCATCGGTTATGTGGGGTATTATCTGCACAGTCTTTCCGAGGTAATCCCCATGCCTCTCCTTCTGTATTACCTCAAGATACACCTTTCCAGTTGTTATATTGTTGTCTTTTGACAGGCTTATGTTCATGAAACGCTCATAGTTGCCAAGATCAAGGTCAACCTCACCACCATCGTCTAGAACAAAGACCTCTCCATGCTGGTATGGATTCATCGTACCCGCATCATAATTTATATAAGGGTCGATTTTTACTGCAGATACCTTTATGCCTGAATCCTTGAGAATGTGACCAATGCTTGAAGTTATTGTACCTTTGCCAAGACCGGAGATAACTCCACCAGTCACAACTATGTACTGCATTATGGATAAACACAGACTCGTTAATTAAATTTTTCAATTCCAACGAGAACCTTATTTGAGGCTATTCCGCGCCACAACCATATGCATGTTGTTTATTAATTGCGCAATTATTTTTTCAGAAAATAGAAATTCTGAGGGCAACTTGCAATCCTACTATGAATTAAATTATATATCTATGGATATAAATGAATTATCAGTTGGTAATCACTACGTATAAGTTAGCATATCCTCTCTGTTTTAGGAGAAATATATTTAAATTAAGACAGAATAGTAAGATCATGACGCTAACTGTCTGCCCCTACTGTGGGACAGGCTGCCAGATTGAGGTAGATTATTCCGGCGATCATTACACCGTGCATGGTTATACAAGATCTGCAGTGAACGAGGGAAAGCTCTGCATAAAGGGATACCAGGGGCTTTCCTATGCGAGCTCGCATGACAGGATAACCTCGCCCATGTTGAGAAAGGGCGACACATGGGTAAAGGTGAGCTGGGATGAGGCCATAGATTACGTTGTGAAAAGGCTGCAGGAGATAAGGGACAGGTATGGTCCGGACGCTATAGCCTTCCAGGCGTCAGCCAAGTGCACAAACGAGGAAAACTACCTTATTCAGAAGATAGCACGAATGATCGGAACGAACAATGTGGATCACTGTGCCAGAAGCTGCCACAGCTCCACGGTTGCTGGCCTGATAAGGACACTCGGCACTGCGGCTGCAACCGGATCCATTAAAAGCCTGAAGTCAACCCAGACATTTTTTGTCATAGGATCAAACACAACAGAACAGCACCCTATAATAGGCACAACGATAATAAAACAGAAAAAAGCAGGCAAAAAGCTGATAGTTGCGGATCCAAGGAGAACAAAGCTCGCATCTATAGCTGACGTATTTCTCCAGTTCAGGCCGGGTTCGGACGTAGCTCTCCTCAACTCAATGATGTTCGTTATCTTGAAGAAGGGTCTTATCGATTCAGAATTCATAAAGAATAGGACGGAGGGATTTGAAGCATTTGCACAGGAAATAGAAAAATATCCGCCTGAACTGACGGAACAGATAACTGGTGTGCCACCAGATCTGGTTGAAAAGGCAGCAGAGATCTACGCTTCAAACAGGCCTTCAGCCATACTCTACGGCATGGGAATAACGCAGCACATACACGGCACTGAGAACGTTATGAGCGTTTCCAACCTTGCGCTGATGACTGGCAACCTTGGCAGATACGGTTCTGGCATATTTCCTCTTAGGGGCCAGAACAATGTACAGGGATCCAGCGATATGGGTGCGCTCTCTGAATTCTATCCAGGGTATGTATCACCAGATTCACCGGGCGTGGAGAGATTTGAAAAGCTCTGGGAGGCGAAGCTTCCGAGAAAGGTTGGCCTCATGCTCTCGGAGATGTTCGATGCAGCCATAGATGGGCGTGTCAAGGCGATATACCTCATGGGTGAGAATCCGGTGATAACGGAGGCAAACCTTTCAGATGTGGAAAAGGGTCTGAAGAATCTTGAGCTTTTCGTCGTACAAGATATTTTCATGACGGAGACGGCTAAATACGCACACGTGATACTCCCAGCCACATCCGCTCTAGAGAAAGAGGGCACATTCACAAACACCGAACGTAGGATACAGCGTGTTGTTCCCGTAAAAGATCCGCCTGGAGATGCCAGGCCAGACTGGTGGATACTCAGCCAGATCTATTCAAAGCTATTCGACAGGGAAGCGTACAGATCCCCTGAGGATATCTTTAACGAGATACGCTTGGCGATTCCAAATTATTCTGGGGCTAGATACAGCGATCTGTATCCGGACGGAAAACAGTGGCCCATCAACGATCAGCATCCTGAAGGGACGGAGATACTACATGTCGATAAATTCACGAGAGGGCTCGGGAGGTTCATGGCAATACCATACAAATCGCCATCCGAATCCCCGGATGAAGAGTACCCATTCATACTGACCACAGGCAGAAACTACTACCATTGGCATTCAGGCACTATGACACGTCGCAGTGAAATACTGGAGAGGGAATCTCCAAATCCGTATGTTGAAATAAGTGTCAATGACGCAAAGAAGCTCTCAATAAGAAATGGTCAGGCGATAACCATAGAATCAAGGCATGGATCCATAAAGCTCCCAGCAATGGTGACATCGAAGATTCCGGACGGCATAGTGTTCGTGCCATTCCATTTCAAAGAAGCTAGGGTAAACCTGCTTGTAGGCGATAACCTTGATCCATACTCAAAGATACCTGAATTCAAGGTGGTTGCCGTGAAGGTGAAAGCATGATATACGAACTCACTGGCGAAGATATGGAAAAGCTCTACCAGAGGATATCAGAAGAGTACGAAACCTTCGGGGCAAAGGAAGATCTTGGAGAAGTGGTGTTCTCAAAAATATCGTCCTTCAGCGAGGTGTCGGAAAAGAAGAGTAGCTATTCACCCAAGGACTTTCTCATAAAGAGGTCGGAGAACATTCTTGAAGTCCCACGTGCAGAGAAGAAGGCAGTTTTTGGCGTTAAGAGCTGCGATCTTCGTGGCTTCCAGCTAATGGATCTTCAGATCCTAAATAAAGATCCATTCTACACCGTGAGGAGGGAAAACACTATCTTTGTGAATTTTGTATGCAACGAGATGTGCCCGGGAGGATTCTGCACCTCCTTTGGCGGCCCGGTTCTTGATAAATTCGACATTCAGGTTATTCATCGGGACGGAAGGTATTTTGTGCAGGCTGACGAAAAATACGAGAGGTTTCTGGAAGGATTCAAGGTATCGGAAGACCAGAGCGTATTCTCAAAGCATTCCGATGCTTTTTTACAGCGCTATGGAAAGCTTGAACTAAACAATATAGAGAAGAGGATGAAGTGGTCTTCAAAGCTGTGGAATGAGTTTGCGAATTACTGCATATCATGCGGTGCCTGCAACTATTCCTGCCCAACATGCTACTGCATAGACGTCTATGACGATGAGACTGGACGAAAGAAGGAGTGGGATTCATGCATACTCGAAGGATTCACAAGGACTGCAGCCGGAAATGTGAGGCCAGAACTTTCAGACAGGCTCAGGCAGAGGTTCTACCACAAATTCAAATACTACAAGCTCTCAAAGGGCGAATACCTGTGTACTGGGTGCAACAGATGCGTTGATGACTGCCCTGTTGATATAGATATAAAGGAGGTGATAACGCACGATTACGAAAAGGAATGAGTATCGTCCTGAAAAAATGAAGCCCATAAAGTTCAGGATGGAAACTGAAGACACCTACACCATGGTTTTTCAGAAGAAAACAGACTCGCATGCAGGCCAGTTCTACATGGTTTCCGTTGACGGGGTAGGCGAATCACCGATATCCGTGGCATCAGGCTACGGTAATCCGCTGACATTTTCCATAAAGGCCGTTGGCTCGGTCACGAGATACATAATGGACCACAGAGACATCGAAATAGGACTAAGAGGTCCCTACGGAAACGAATGGCCTTGGAAAGGTGCCGATCATGTAGTGGCCATAGCCGGAGGCATAGGTGTACCTCCAATAAAGGCGCTGATAGAGGATATGGAATCCGAAGGAAACCTCGATGATCTGACAGTTCTTTACGGTGCGAGATCTCCAAGGGACATAGTCTACAAAAATGAGATCGAGGCATGGAAGAAGAAGCTGGACCTTCGAATAACTGTGGACAGTGGTGATGCATCATGGAATGGGCATGTGGGCGTCGTCACCACTCTGATACCAGGGGTTAAAGAATTCAATGGCGGCCGCGCATTTGTCATTGGCCCGCCCATAATGATGAAATTCTCGGTTCAGGAACTAATAAAACAGGGATTCAGGCCGGAAAACATATATTTGTCCCTTGAACGGAGGATGGAATGCGGTATAGGTGTGTGCGGACACTGCAACATTGGGCAATGGTATGTGTGCGAAGCCGGGCCAATATTCAGGTACTCAGATGTGATGTACGAACCTGAGCTGTTCCTTTGAAACCTAAGAGTGCGCATAGTATTCATAATGCCTATCCGTACAGAGACGATGTCATCGGAGGCTGCGTATAAATAGCTAAAATGAGAATATATATCTATATATTATATTGAGATGAACCTTAACTATGCACTCGAAATATCCTACCTGATCTGAGGAAGGATAAATGGCACAAGGTCTGCTCCAGCAGCTTGATAATGCAAAGGTTGGAAAGTTCCATTTGAGGGCTTGGGTTATATCTGGAATGGGTTTCTTCACGGATGCGTATGATCTTTTCGTAATAGGGACTGTCGTATCGTTGCTTCCGCTTGCTGGCTGGAATTCCTTGACAACGGCGGAGATCTCGTTGATATCTTCAGTAGCGCTTCTCGCGTCAGTTATAGGGGCATTCACATTTGGTAGGCTGCTGGATCTACTTGGAAGAAGCAGAGTTTATGGCTTCGAGCTCATGCTTCTTATAATAGGTGCTGTTGGCAGTGCATTTCTTGTTCCTGTCAACGGGGTTCTGTATCTGCTCATATGGAGGTTTATCCTGGGTCTCGGCATAGGCGGAGATTACGCTGGCAGCTCCACCATAATGGCTGAGTTTTCAAATGCAAAGAACAGGGGTCAGCTCATCGGCATGGTCTTCTCCATGCAGGGCTTCGGTCTCGTCTTCGGGCCAGTGATTGCGCTTGTGATGCTCAGATACATACCCAGCATAGATCTGGTATGGAGGCTCTTGCTATTTCTGGGCGCAATACCTGCTGCGATCGTTCTATATGGACGGAGGACGATAGGTGAGACGCCGAGGTATTCAATAAACGTGTCCGGAGACATCTCCTCAGCAAAAAAAGCGATTCAGGAAATATCCGGAAAATCCACGGTGCATGCGGATCCGGATGAGGTACTCGGCGAACACATAAGCTGGAAGAAGATGTTTACGGACAGGTACTTCCTTATGACGCTCATAGGCACGGCCGACGCTTGGTTTGCCCTTGACTGGGCATTTTATGGCAACTCTATAATGAGCCACCAGATGCTATCTGCCATAGTTCCGGCATCTACCGGGGGAGTTGCAAAGGTAAAGATGACCACTTTCTATTCCCTCATAATATTTGCTTTATCCGCCCTTCCTGGATATTGGATTGCAACATTCACCGTGGATAGAATAGGAAGAAAGCCTTTGCAGATACTAGGATTTTTTATGATGGCTTTCTCTTACATCATATTGGGGGTATTCAGATTCATATCCGCACCTTCTTACATAATCTGGTTTATGATCGTATATGGCCTCAGCTACTTCTTCACAGAATTCGGTCCAAATGTTACCACTTTCATATACGGGCCTGAAATGTTCCCAACATCTTTGAGAGGCATGGGTTCTGGTCTATCATCCGCTGGTGGCAAACTAGGTGCGTTCATAGGGACCGCACTTAATGTTGTGATATACGCCGTTTTCGGTGAAAGTGTACTGTTCATCATCCTCGCATTCATATCCATTGCAGGGGCACTTCTGACCATGTTCTTCCTTCCAGAGACGTCCGGCAGGAGTCTTGAGGACATCTCTGGTGAAAGAAACTACCGAATGGCACTGAGTAGTGGATCCAAGAAATGAAGTAATATTTGAAATAAATAACGGATCACATTTATTTTTTTGACATTGCATATTCGGATCAAGAACATTTGATCTGATGGATAGACATTTTTAACAGATATGCCTGTAGAAGCCTGAATTTACAGCCGCAATAGAGGCGCCAGAGATGCCTGCCGGACAAGTCCGTAGTACTATGCCGTTATAAGTGCAGTGGTTTGCCCTCATAATCAGCAGCAAGAAATCCCGACGAAAACATTATTAATCAAGTTTAAATATGCCCCACATCCTGTGATAATATGGTTAGTGTCAAATATGTTCCAAGTGATCTGTTGATCAATTACGTCTCCGAGAAGCTCAAGAGCGAAAATAAGATAGCTGAGCCTGACTGGTCAAAATATGTCAAGACGGGCATAAGCCGTGAGAAATCTCCCGTGAACAGAGACTGGATCTATGTGCGAGCAGCTGCGATGCTCAGAAAGCTCTACATAAATGGCTACCTTGGTATATCTAGGATGAGCAGCGAATATGGCGGAAAGGTCGACAGAGGGTCAAAGAGATACCATGCTGCCCAAGGGAGCAGATCCATTGTAAGGTATCTGTTCCACGAGCTGGAAAAGGCAGGATATGTGCAGAAAACACCAAAGGGAAGATCTCTTTCGCCTCAGGGGATGTCCCTGCTTGACAATGCCAGCAAGGATATAATAAAGCAGCTTGCGGACAAGGATCCTGCGTTCCAGAAATTCATCTGATGCCGTATGGGCATCAGGATACGCAGGTTAGATCTGGCTTGCATTGGGATAAAAATCCTTATAAATTAAATTGAAATTGGTAATATACTGGATCTGATTGCTTGATGGATGTACCCCAGCAGGGTGTGTCCATAATCCCGCTGATGATACATGGCATCTCATCCGAAAGTGATGCGTATGGATGATGACGAAGAACTTGAAAGAATAAGAAGGCAGCAGCTTGAAAGCATGCAAAGGCAGGCAATGCAGGAGCAGATGCGAGAGGAGCAGGAGAAGCAGAGAGAGGCAGAGAGGGCTAGACGTCAGCAGATACTGAGGCAGATCCTGGATCCATCCGCAAGAGAGCGACTCAACAATGTCAGGCTTGTCAGGCCAGATCTGGCCGATAACGTCGAAAATCAGCTGATTCAGCTTGCCAGCATGGGAAGGATAAACCGCATGCTTTCAGAAAGGGATATAATTGATATATTAAGTAAGCTTACCGAGAATAAAAGAGAACCAAAGATAGAGAGGAGAAGCAAATGAGCCGGAACAAGGAGCTTGGTAGAAAGATACGTTTGATGAAGAAGATAAAGCAGAACAGGAGGGTCCCTGGCTGGGTCATGATGAGGACAGCCAGGAAGGTGACTCAGAATCCACTCAGGAGAAACTGGAGACGCGGAAGTCTGAAGATATGAGGTGAAGCTGATGGCAGATGAAACAGTGGCGCAGGAAATCATAATAAATGTACCGCTCAGGGACGCAAAGGCGTCATCCAGAAAGAGGAGAGCCGACACTGCTGTATCGATCCTGAGGAATTTTGTTTCAAAGAAGATGAAAATAGATAAGGATAAGATATGGATCGATCCAAAAGTAAGTGAAAAGATATGGGAGCGTGGAAGGGAACATATTCCATCGAAAATGTCCGTGAAGGTAATAAAATTAGAAGAAGGGACAACGGAAATCATAATGCCGTGATTCCGGCTCAACTTTTTTCAATCTGCGCATCGACCGGTGATGTATTGTGATAAGGAAAACGTCAGTTCTCAGAAGTAACTTTATTGGCATTTATGCGAAGGCCTGGGATGATGTTGCCTTCATCACAATGATGGCAGATGAAAAGACCGTTGCCGATTTTCAGGAAGTGCTGCAAGTTGATGTCAGGAGGATAAGCATAGACAATTCCAGCCTCATAGGAACAATGATGGTCATGAACTCAAATGGCCTCATAGTTCCCTACGGATCTGAGATAACCGGTCTTGGTGATCTGGATGGAAGAAACGTTCTTCAGCTGAAGGATAAGATCAACGCCATAGGCAATGACATAATAGCAAACGATCACGGCGCCATAATACACAAGAACTTCAGCAACAGATCGCGCAAGGAGATAGAGGATACACTGGGAGTGGAGACCATAAGAACCACCATAGGAAACATACTGACTGTGGGTTCAGCTGGCATACTGACATCAAAAGGGATGCTGGTAAATCCGGAAACCGATGACGATGAACTTGAATTTCTGAGGGACTTCTTCAAGGTTTCGGTTAAGTCCGGAACAGCCAACTTTGGAAGCATATACGTTGGAGCATCGATAGTGGCAAATTCAAAGGGCGTTCTTGTTGGCAAGGATACAACGCCCATCGAGATGGACAGGATAGATGACGTCCTGTCGTGATCGCTGAAAGAAGCCATTAAAACTGCTATTTTCTGAAGCCTTTAATCTGTGAAATCCTTATTATGGGGTGAAGATCTATGCCATTCTCTTTCAGGAGATCTGATCCGCCCTCCTCTCTGTCAACAACGCAGTAAGCGCGTTTCACTACTGCTCCGTTCTCTCTTAGAGTATTAACGGCCTTGAGAACAGAATTGCCAGTCGTTACAACGTCCTCTATTACATCGATCTCCTCTCCTTTTTCGAACTTCCCCACAAGAAGGCTCATGGTTCCATGGGATCTCTCCTTTCTCACTATTATGTATGGTATGGACATCTGCAGTGCGGTTGCAACGATAAGTGGCACGGCGCCGAGTTCCATACCGGCTATCTTGCTGGATCTTATCATTCCTGAGAATTCCGAGGCTATTTTCCTCAAAAGGGAGGGATCTGTTGCAGCTTCTTTGATATCCACATAGTATGTGGATCTCTTACCAGATGTAAGAACGAAATCACCAAACTTTATTGCTCCAACTCTAAGAAGATCTTCTTCCAGACCACTCATCCGTATCCTCGGGCAATCGGTTGGGCAGAAAAAAAGGTTTCTATGGTCCTTTTAAGCGGAATTATGAAGATTGCTAATATTCATTAACCGGGTCAGCATCTTTTACAGAGGATGTACGAGAACAGGCAGTACCAGGTGGAGGCCATCGATTTCCTCAGGGTTTCATTGCAGAAAAGTTATGGCGTGGCACTGGAATCTCCAACTGGTTCTGGCAAGACCATCATGGCATTGAAATCTGCCTTGCAGTATTCAAGTGAAAGGAAGCTCAAGGTTCTGTACCTTGTCCGCACCAATTCGCAGGAGGAGCAGGTTATAAAGGAGCTGAGATCGCTTTCCTCTACAATGAAGGTCCGCGCAATACCAATGCAGGGCAGAATCAATATGTGCATACTCTACAGGATGGTTGACGATCTACACGAGATAAATGCAGAATCCCTTGCAAAATTCTGCAACATGAAGAAGCGTGAGGTCATAGCCGGAAATGAGGCTGCGTGCCCGTACTTCAACTTCAAGATAAGGTCCGATGAAACGAAGAGGTTTCTTTTCTACGAGCTACCAACTGCGGAGGAATTTTACGATTATGGGGAAAGGAACAACGTGTGCCCTTATGAAAGCATGAAGGCGGCCCTGCCAGATGCTGATATCGTGATAGCACCGTATGCATATTTCCTCAACAGACCGGTGGCGGAGAAGTTTCTCAGCCACTGGGGTGTCTCAAGAAACCAGATCGTTATAATACTCGATGAGGCGCACAATCTGCCGGATATAGGCAGATCTATAGGATCCTTCAGGATATCGGTGGAATCGCTGAACAGAGCGGACAGGGAGGCTCAGGCATATGGCGATCCAGAGCTGTCGCAGAAGATCCATGTTTCTGATCTGATAGAGATGATCAGAAGCGCATTGCAGAGTATGGTCAGCGAGAGATGCCAGAAAGGCGATGTCAGGATAAGGTTCCAGGAATTCATGGAGTATATGATGATAATGAACAAGAGGAGCGAGAGAGAAATAAGATCGCTGCTGAACTATCTCTATCTCTTCGGCGAATACGTGGAAAACGAGAAAGAGAAGGCTGGTAAGGTGCCTTTCAGTTACTGCTCGTCCGTTGCCAGCAGGATCACTGCGTTCTCTGACCAGGATGAAGAGAAGTATGCGGCTATACTTTCGCCTGAAGATGGGGGATATATACAGGCGGCCTGCCTTGATCCGTCCGGAATACTCGAGGTGCTCAAGGAATCCAAGACGATACACATGTCTGGAACGCTGGATCCTTTCGATTTCTATTCAGACATAACCGGTTTCGAGATCCCTTTCAAGAAGATAGGCGAGATATTCCCGCCTGAGAATAGATACATCGCTTATTATGATGGGGTATCATCAAAATACGATACGCTGGATGAAAAGGAACTGGACAAAATGGCAACGGTGATAGAGAATATAATCCTGAGGGTGAAGAAGAACACCATAGTGTACTTTCCATCGTATTCGCTCATGGACAGGGTTGAGAACAGGATATCATTCGATCACATGAAGGAGTACAGAGGCATAGACCAGAAGGATCTTTACTCCATGCTGAAAAAATTCAGGAAGGATCATGGCACAATTTTCGCAGTATCCGGTGGAAGGCTTTCTGAAGGCATAAATTTTCCGGGAAACGAACTGGAGATGATAATACTTGCTGGCCTGCCCTTCCCTAGGCCAGATGCTATCAACAGATCGCTGTTTGACTACTATGAGAGGAAATACGGCAAGGGCTGGGAATACAGCGTCGTGTATCCAACGGCCATAAAAATAAGGCAGGAGATAGGGAGGCTCATAAGGAGTGCGGAAGATGTAGGCGCCTGCGTGATCCTTGATAAGAGGGCCGGCCAGTTCAAGAAATTCATACCGGATATGAAAAAGACTTCAGATCCAGCAGCGGATATATATAACTTTTTCATATCCGCGCAGGCACGCGAAAAATACGGGGCATGAGCCCTGCGTGGAAAACGTTTTATGCCTGTTTTGATTTGTATAAATGGTATATATGGCTATAAATGCAGTGGCCGGATCCATCAGGGAGTTCTCGCCTAAGGACATAGATCAGGTGTATAGGGTAGCTCAGGAATCTCTGACAGAGTTCTACACGCAGTCCCTGATCATGGATCTGCACAGGGAGTGGCCGGAGTCATTCATGGTGTATACCATAACTAATACCGTAGTCGGCTTCATAGTCGGATCGAAATATTCCAGGACAGAAGCAAGAATACTCCTATTCGCTGTGGATGAAAGATTCAGAAAGATGGGGGTCGGATCTGCGTTAATGGATCGCTTCCTGCAGCTATGCAGGGAGGAGAACATGCTAAGTGTGCGCCTGGAGGTAAGAACAGACAACGACGAAGCAATAAGGTTCTACAAGAAATATGGTTTCGTCATAACTGCACTCCTTCCAGGATATTACAGCGATTCTTCAAACGCCTACACTATGTGGCGCATAGTTTAGCAGAATGGCGTCATAGTCCTATGAAATGTACATTGCATTATGAGAAGATGGAATTTATTCACAAATTCGAATGAGATTCTATATCCCAGCAGATCATCAGTTATGCAATGGCGGATGATTTCATCGTGGGACTGAGTCATGGTTCAAATGGAGGAGGCCGATATTTAAATGAGCGGCTATGATAATTAAAAAAATGATCCACCAATAAGGTGGAATTAGGCATCAGAATACCGGTATCTTGCCCTCTACAAACTGCATTGTAAGGTCGGATATGTGGGCAAGGCGGTCGTCAACAAGGTTTCTGATGTTGTTCTTGTGTTTGGAGTGGTCGACGTTTCCTTCGTATATAACCTGCACGCTTGCCACGTGTGGGTCGTCAATGGGTCTTCCTATCTGCGACACTATTCTCACAAGAACCTCTGCTATATCGTTTCCCTCCTCCTTTACGATGTCATTCGCTATTTTGTTTGAAAGTACATTGTACAGCTTGCCCACGTGCGTTACAGGGTTCTTTCCTGCAGCAGCCTCCATGCTCATGGCCCTGTAAGGAGTTATCAGGCCATTTACCCTGTTGCCCCTGCCAACGGATCCGTCATCACCGTTCTCCATGGACATGCCCGTAACCGTCAGGTAACCGACAGCCTTTCCGTCATCCTTTATGTCAGCGGTGTTGATGAAGACCTTTACCTCCTTATCCGTGTACTCTACGGCGTTGTCGAGAACAAGCTGCTTCAGCTCATCCTTAATGTTGAAGTACTCATCGGCATCGTGTATGTACTTGTCCACCATTGCGGCTGCGACCGTCAAGTTGATGGTGTCCTTCTGCCTGAAACCCATGACCTTTATGTCGTATCCAACCATTGGCATCTTCTTTTTTAGTTCCCCGTTCAGGTACTTCTCGGTGTTCAGAACCATCGTTTCTGTTTCTGAGAGCGGTGCAAAGCCAACTCCGAATGACGTGTCGTTTGCTTCGAGTTTCTTTGTATCGTAAACTTCAACAAGATCAACCGAGCCCTGGCCGATCCTTGAATCGATCATCACGTCTGCATCAACATCAAGATGTCTGAAATGTTCCCTGAGATAGTCCCTGGCAGCCTTTATGGTTATTGACTTGAACGGTACGCGGTCGTTTCCAACCTTCGTTGTTGCCCTTCCACTGAGAAGTATGTACGTTGGTTCAAGGACAAGCCCGCCACCGTATTTCGGTGCAGACTGTCCTCCGACAACCTCGACCTGGTCTGTATTGTGGTGGAGAATCCTACCATAATGTTCTATATAGTACTTTGACAGGGATCTGCTTACAGCCTCTGCAATTCCGTCTGCAACGCTATCTGGATGTCCGATACCCTTTCTCTCTACTATTTCCACTTCCTTTTTTGGAGTCGGTATCTGGTGCAGCTCTTCAACTGAGATGTTTCTCTCCATAATTTACCTCTGGGTAGTCCATATTTATGGTTTATTAAATGTTTTGTAAGCAAATTCCAAATATTACGGCATCGGAAAATAATATTACTGAGAGTAATTAGAACAATATTTATGCTTTCCGTTTAATAACACCCATGAACTTCCTCATAAGTGTTTATGACAAGACAGGCCTTGCTGAATTTCTGAAAAAAGTCAAGGATCGGATTGATGTCGTTTACGCCACATCTGGCACATACAGATCCATCAAGGATCTTGGCTTAAATCTGCATGAAACCTCCGAGATAACTGGCTTCGAGGATCTGCTCGGCGGGAGGGTCAAAACGCTTCATCCGGTGCTTTATGCTGGCCTTCTGTACAGGGACAGAAATGAAGGCAATCAGGTGAAATTCGATGTTGTCATCTCCAATCTGTATCCGTTCAGCATTGACATGAAGAGCGAGGATGAGATGATCGAGAACATCGACATCGGTGGCGTCTCCCTGACAAGGGCTGCCGCGAAGAACTACCGCAACATACTAGTCCTAACGTCCCCAGAGGACTATGTCACCGCTGCTGATGTCATAAACTCAGGGAATATACCGGAAGACTACAGAAAGAGGATGGCCATGAAGGCCTTTATCAGGATGGCTGAGTACGATGCCAGAATAAACGAAGGACTTTCAAGGATATCAGGACTGGCCAGTGATTCGTATGTGGCCATAGGTTACAACGGTGAAAAGCTCAGATACGGTGAGAACCCAGATCAGGCTGGGTATCTGTTCATGAGCGATCCGATGGTAGGAGTGGCTGCATCAGAAAAGCTCAATGGCAAGGAGCTGTCTTACAACAACATCCTCGATGCGGATTCTGCTTTTGAGACAGCGCTGGAGTTTGAAGATCCGGCCGTCATAGTCATGAAGCACAATACACCATCAGGCGTGGCTCAGGATAACGATATCGTTGCAGCTTTCAGAAAAGCATGGGATGCGGATTCGGAGAGTGCCTACGGTTCTGTCATAGCGGTAAACAGGAAGGTAACCGAGGATCTTGCTGCTGCCATGAAGCCATACTTCATAGAGGTCTTGCTTGCTCCAGACTATGATGAAAAGGCGCTTGATCTGCTCCGGAAGAAGAAGAACCTCAGGGTGCTGAAGGTCAGGTGGCAGAGGGACGATCGCCTGCGAATAAGATCCGTATCTGGTGGCTTCCTTGCGCAGACGCCAATGCGTGCATCCATCGATGCATCTTCCCTCAGGCTTGTTACCGAAAAAGGTGCGGATGAAAAGACCGTCCAGGATCTCCTATTTGCCTGGAAAGTCGTGGCAAGATCGAGGAGCAATTCCATAGTCTTTGCAAAGGATCTAGTAACCACAGGTATAGGTGCAGGGCAGACCTCAAGGGTTGAGGCCGCAAGAATAGCAGCACAGCGTGCAGGAGATAGATCCAGAGGATCTGTAATGGCGTCAGATGCCTTCTTCCCGTTTCCTGACAGCATCGATGTAGCGGCATCAGCTGGCATAAAGGCCATAATCCAGCCAGGGGGATCAATAAGGGATGATGAGGTAATAAAGCGCTGCAACGAACTCGGCATTCCTATGTATTTCACTGGAAAAAGGGTCTTTCTGCACTAAAAAATGTGACGATCCGAAATTCACTCTCCGGTGAATTTCGGTTTTCTCTTCTCCTTGAAGGCCGTTAGTCCCTCCTTTGCATCCTTTGTTCTGAATGTCAGCGCAAACTTTTCCTTTTCGAGTTCATAGCCTTCTCTACCGATGCTGGTCATGACTTCTTTTATGTATCTGATTGATACCGCAGGCTTCTCGGCGAGTTCCCTTGCAAGCTTCATCGCCTCATCGATGTAATTCTCAGAAACCATGTTAACTATGCCATGGGCAAGGGCCTCCTTCTCATCTATGATCTTCCCAGTCATGGCGAGGTACTTTCCGTAAGACGGGCCGGCAAGTTCCATTATTCTCTGCGTACCGCCGAATCCAGGCATTATGCCAAGCCCCACCTCTGGGAATCCGTACTTTGTGTTGACATCTGATATCCTGAAATCACAAGCTAATGCAAGCTCGAAGCCACCACCCAGTGCATACCCATGGATAGCGGCTATCACGGGTTTTTCATAGGTTGCAATACTGTTCATGACATTCTGGCCAAGATCTGAGAAACGAAAGGCTGCACGGTCATCCATTGTCAGGAAATTGTTTATGTCTGCACCTGCAGAGAAAGCTCGATCGCTTCCCCTGAGGACTATTACCTTTCCAGATCCCCTCACTGCATGATCGATCTCTTGAAGCAAATCGATTGTCAACGGGTTTAGTGGGTTTTCTCTCCTTATCTCTATCACCCTAACACCATCCTCGTCCTTCACAACTATCTCCCTATATTTCTCTTCTGTCAATGGGGCACCTCATTACGATGATCCTTTGAAATCTCTTTATGCTTTCTGCAAGTTCGGGCAGGAGAAGACCGAAATGCTGTACTTGCAAGTTTTTCGAAATATATGAAAATTCCGAGCTAGGCTGGAATATCCATTATTGCACATATCTACGATGCATATATTGCAAATGCTTACACCGAAAGATGATGCATCGATACTCTGCTCAATGCATGATTCTGAACGAAGCTGTCAAGGATCGTGGAATATCAAAAGAGAAAAATAAAGACCATCGCCATCCTTTCTCCACAAAAGTTTCCCTGTAAATATTCGCATTACATCTCAGAATACGCGGAATGCGAGGAATGCTATCAGAAATCCGGCTATCGTACCAGTGTTTATGTATGGAAGGCCAGGTGCAGGCCTATCTCGGTTCCAGAAATAAAGCACGGCCATGCCAATCAGCCCGCCTGCAAGCGGGAGTACCGTGAAGAACAGAATGTGTGATATTCCATATATTGCGGATGAAACCACCATTATGCTTGGCAGTGCAATGTCTCCAAAGCCTATCATCAGAACGTTTCCATCTCCACGGTTATCGAAGCTCAGACCGCGCATTGTGAATCCGCTGTTCTCAGGAAGGACGAAGAGCATGGGAAGATCCGAATCTACCGCATACCTTGCGAGGCTTATCATGTGCCTCGTCTTGTATACTGCTATGTAGTCATAGATTTCAAATGCTATAAGGAACGCGACTGCAGCCCATACACCGAACGTTATACCCCAGATGGAGGATATTCCAACGGAGAGGAAGAATCCTGCAAGGTCTGTGACGTACCACTCATTCCTGAAGAGTATCATGTAAAAGAATACTATTGCTACTACAATCGATACCGTGAATATTGCATAAACATTGTACAGGAATATGGATAGCAATATGAGGAATACGTAGAAGATCACATAGGCAACAACTATAGAATAGATCACTTTGAAAATCCTGAGCTTCTTTTTCCTCCCGAGGTATATGATGACGAAGGAGAAGAGAAATGCGGCGATTATGTATACGAATACATAGCCTATCCCATATGTGGGCGATCTGTGGGCATATGAAGATGGCTCCGAATTGTAAATTGCCACGGCCAACAGTATGGCCAGAAGCGAAGAAAGAACGAATATCGTCATCGAGACTATTTCAGCTTTTGCTCGCATTTCTCCCCTTTTTCCTTACACTCTTCTCCACCGCAGCCTCCGGCTTCCTTTTCTTGTTGTACTCGCACTGCATGTTGGGGCAGAACTTCCACTTCCTTCCATTTCTTGATAAAGCCAGTATGGGAGCACCGCAGTATGGGCACACTTCGCCTGTTTTTGTTATCCTCCCCATTTGAGGTAGAGGATATGTGACCGTGCACTTGGGGTAATTGCTGCATCCAAGGAAGCGCTTTCCGTATTTTGACTGCCTGAGGACCAGCCTCCCGTGATCCGCAGGGCATTCTCCATAATCTTCGTTTTCTCGGTTATAGCTGCAGTCTGGATCTATGCATTTGATCTCCGGAGACTGTCCTTTCCTTATTATCTTTATCATTGGAAGGCCACACACAGGGCATTTCTGGTCAGACAGTGTTATAGATCCATTCCTTTTTATCCTGAAGTTTATCTTGCAAGATGGATCTTCGCATCTTACAGTGTATGTAAAGCGATCCCTGATGACCATTATCTTCTTTCCCTCATGGAACGGGCAATCGCCTATCTCCTGGCCTGCATTTATGCCCTTTGTTATTATGTCTTTCACATCCGCTGTCTTGGTCAGGAAGTGGCTCAGGACCTCATGGAGCATTTTCTTGGATTCTTCCACGACATCATTCTTGCTCATTTCATTCTTCTCGATCCTGTCCATGTCCTCTTCAAGTTTGGCCGTCATCTCAGGATCTGCTATGTGCGAGTTCACGGATCTCACAGCATCTATAAATGCCATGCCAAGGGGGGTAGGCTTCACTGGGTTTCCTTCGATGAAGCCCCTCTCTATCAACTTTCCTATTATGTCGTGCCTCGTGCTCTTTGTTCCAAGGTTGAGTTCCTCCATCTTCTTAAGCAGGGATGACATATCGTACCTTGGCGGTGGCTTCGTCTCTTCTCTCTGGATGTTCCAGTCTATGGCCTTTAGATCCTCTCCTTCTGTGAGTTCTGGGAGATAGACGTCCTTTGGGTCATATCCGTATATCTCCGTCCAGCCACGGTCGGTTGTGTGCTGTCCTGCGGCCTTAAAGGTGTAGCCATTGACATAAATTTCAGCTTCGGCAACGGTTTTCTTACCGTCTCTGTAAAGTGTGGACAGAAAATGCCTGAGTATCAGATCATAAACGCGGCCGTAATCACCTTTGAGCTGTTCTTTTGGCGAATCAACAGGATATATTGGCGGATGATCGGTTGTCTCAATCCTCCCCCTGGAGGGTAATATTCTATCGAAGGTTTCGATCTCCTTAACGTATTTGGAGTAAGCAGTATTTTCAAGTTTTTTCAGAACTGATTTCAGGTTTATGGATCTTGGGTAAACGGTGTTATCTGTTCTCGGATAACTTATCAGCCCCCTCATGTAAAGATTTTCAGCTATGCTCATGGCCTTGGTGGGCATGATTCCTATTCTGGAAGCTTCCCTGAGGAATTCCGTCGTGCTGAATGGGGCTGGTCTTCTTATGTGATCTTCCTTCGATGTATATGAGGAAACCCTTCCATTCTTTCCCTTTATGGCTTCATATATCTTTTCTGCGGTATCCTGATCTTTTATATTCTCAGGATACCGTGCCTTGAACTGCCCATCCTTGTCGAACGTGATGGATATCGTCCAGTAACGCTCCGGCCGGAAACTTTGTATTTCCCTTTCTCTGTCTACGACTATTGCCAGGGTTGGGGTCTGCACTCTTCCAGCAGAGAGAAATGATTTGCCAAGGCGTCCCGTGGTGACCGAGAAGAACCTGGTGAGCACCGATCCCCATATCAGGTCTATGGATTCCCTGGCATCTGCAGCATCGGCAAGGCTGTAGTTTACGCCTATCAGATTTTTGAAAGAATCCAGTATCTCATTCTTTGTGAGTGCGCTGAATTTAGCGCGCCTGATCTCCTCTTTGCCCTCCTTTATTATATCCAGCGCCTCGACGCCTATGAGTTCGCCTTCCCTGTCGTAGTCTGTTGCGATGACTATCTCCTCAACCTTCCCGCGAAAGGCTTGCAGCGTCTGGTACGCAACCTTGTTCTTTATATTCTTTACTATCCTTGCATCTATTAGGTCCGATAGGTCTATCTTATTCCAGTCGCTGTACCCGCTTTCGAAGTCAGCTTCGACTATGTGTCCTGACAGTGGAATTAGATAGGTCTTGGAACCATTGTATTCAAACTCAAGATACGACGTACCCTTTGCCCTATGTGATTTGACCTGCCCACCGGAAAGAAAATACGCTATCCTCCTTCCCGCATCAGCTTTCTCAGCGATTATTATCCTGAAACCATCCAAAACTGACTACCTCTTTATCCTGAAATCGGGGAACTCCATATACGGTATGTCATACACATCATACCTTTTCACAACCGCATACGGCATATCGGAAACACAGTAATTTATCAGGCTCATCACATCGCATAGTTCGCCCGAAAAGTAAGCCTCAACCGATCCGTCGATCCTGTTCATTACCCAGCCTTTCACGTTTAGTTCCAAAGCCTTTGATAGCGTATTTGATCTGAAGTTTATGCCCTGAACCCTGCCATAGAAGAGAACTCTCTTTGTCACCAGCATTATAGGACATAATAGATCACCATGACTAATAGTTTTATGGTCTGCGTTATGGAGAGCAAGGAATGCATCCCCGATATCAATCCACAAGAACAGCCATTCGCTTCTGTGCCTGCTAATGAAAAAATTATTTTGTCACTGATGCACTGACTGCCCACTCTCACGGTCAGCATTAAGAAGCACAATATTGTATCGAAAGACCATGAAAAGGAGGACGATTATACCAATTACCGTGTTGATCAGGAAGAAAAAGTATGCGTTGAGTCGCAGCAGATCCTGCAAAAACAGAGAAAATATATCGGCAGATCCCACGATCAGGCCGGTGAAGGCGAACGTGGTTATGAAGGCGATCTGTCCACCGAATGAATAGAAGTTGACCGTATCAGCGGTATCAGGGATTTTCCGATAGAGCCTGTTCATATTGTAAACCGTCGAGGAGACGAAGTAAAGCATCATGTCCACTATTATGATTATATAGAACGCAGCGCCCATTAGTGCCTTTACGCTTATGGCCGCAAGCGTCGATATGCTTATCACGGCAAATATGAATGTTGGTGCAGAGATCTTCCACCTTATTATGCTGTTTCCATCCAGCGGCAGGGCCTTTATGAAGGATATGCCATTCCCTTCTATAACCAGGAACAGTATGGAATAGAAGGACGACGTCACGATAACGAATGCCACCATGGCATTGTAGAGTATGATGGGATCTGCCTTAGACGTGGGAGCATACAAAACCTCGGACATTATGGTTGGGAATACAAAGAAAAGGGGCATTATCAGCAGTACCAGATTCTGCGACTTTCTGGAAGAGATCTTCAGATCCTTGGAAAAGAATGAAAACGGCCTGCTTCTCACCTCTGCTTTCATCTGGGTTTTTACCCTTGACTGGTTTCTTGCGGTAGGTTCAAGGAGCCTGTAGAAAGCCTTCCTGTTGACATAAATAAACGCGAAGCTGGCTAAGGCGGTGTATACCATCGATATTATGAATCCAGTGGCCTGCATGTAAATGCCATGGAAGAAGAATACTGTAGACTGTATGTTGAAAATCGGAATGAAGTAAGAATATGGATAGGGAAGCCTAGGTATTATACCATTCACAATGTTGGCATTGTACAGTATTATCTCGAATATTGCAAACACAAAGACCAAAAAGACGATTCTGCCAACATTTCTCAGTATGTTGGTTGATCTTGTCCTCTTCCCGCTTATCCTGCTCCCGAAGGCAACGAATATTGAAGAACCTATTATATAGCCAAGGAGAACGGAAAATATGCTCCATATAAGGCCTATTACAAGTATGTACGGATCGCCGAGAAGGAAGGCTGCGAGAAATATCGCTGGGAGAACCGCAAACAAAGAGGAACTTCCTGTATATATGAACCAGGAAACGGCTATGACATGATCCGGAAAATCCACAGGAAGAATGCGCAGTGGGTCCAGAATGTGGTTTATGTTCACCGATACAAAGAACAAAAGCGAATTTGATATGTTTATGAAAAGGGAATATACGAAAAGCAGGAGTACCACGCTGGACAGTGTGTATATTCTATGCTCCATGAGGCTAGGTGCAACGAGTATCAGCGAGAAAACTATGAAGGAAAACGAAGTTGCGCCATATGAGATGTTCACATACCTCATTATGTAGTTGCCCTTGTTCCTTACCCTGGAGGATCTGGCCATAAAGGATGCTGAATTTTTAAGTGCGAGGTATCTCTCCTCTATGAGTATTCTCCTGGCAAGGTAAAACAGGGTCTTAGTGTTCAATTTCATCCCTCAGGTACCTTGCAACCTCCGGTATGTCATCCGCATTCGTGAGCTTCAGAAATATCTCCTCCAGATTCTGGGATGGCGCATTCGCTTCATTTCTGAGATCGGCAATTGTTCCGTTTGCAACTATATGCCCGTTGTAAAGTATTGCAACATGATCGCAGAGGGATTCTGCGATCTCCAGTATATGCGTTGAGAACACTATTATCTTACCGTGATCCCTCATATCAGTAAGGATGCTCTTGAAAAGCTTTGCAGAACGTGGATCGAGGCCATTTATGCCTTCATCTACTATGAGTATCTTTGGATCGTGGAGTATGGCCGAGATTATGGCAACCTTCTGCCTGTTGCCGAATGAGAGGGATCCTATAAATTCGTTAATATATTCAGCTATACCGAAGGCATCTATAAGCGCATCTACCCTTCTCCTGAAGGTACCCTCATCCATCCGCCTTATGGAGGCTATGAAACTGAACAGTTCCGAGGGTGTCATGGATTCATACAGTATTGGGGTCTCTGGAACATAACCAGATATTTCTTTTATCTTCATCTGATCACGTGTGCTGTCATAACCGCACACGATTGCGCTTCCGGCTGTTTGCTTGAGAAGGCCGAGTATTATGCGCATAAGGGTGGTCTTTCCAGATCCGTTTGGCCCAAGTATCCCGTATATAGTTCCCTCAGGAATATCCAGTGTAACTCCATCAAGAGCCAGTTTTTCGCCGTATCTCATGGAGACGTTATCGATCTTGATGGAACAGTTCATCATACATCAACGACAATAGTAATAAAATGACCTTAATAAGTGTGGAGATGTACCTTACACATTTTCGTATCCAAGTTTGCCAGAATCCTGGATATCCATAGGCATTGTGCCGGTTTCTCCTTATGGCTGTCTTCGTTTGGTACCATCCGGCACTTCAACGCTGCCCATTGTAATGGCCCATGGCATTAGATTATAGATATGTGCAGGAAATAGTGGAAGGAGAAACCGACCATGAATGTTATGAATGCGGCAAGAAGCGCAAGCAATGATGCCCTTATTGCCATCCTGAAGATCCCAACATTCACAGAAAGCGCAACGATGGCGTTGGTGAACCCCTGAACGACAAAAACAAGTACTATGGAAACTGCAAGTGCAATGTACTTGCTCAGAAACACGAACGGGAGTATTGGCACTGCTGCACCTAATATATAGGAAACGCCGACGTAAAGCGCAGAAGTCTTTGATTCGCTCTTTATGGAGTTGATGTAGTCCATGTCCACATCCTTTTTTCTGAACAGTATCTTCTTCTCTTCTTCGACGAGCTTGTATTCGGTCTCAGATTTCTTTGAGAGATACGCACCTATGCTCATGCTTGCAGTACCGCTTATGCCAACAACAAGGCCGCCAAGCGCAATATCGATATTGCTCACTATTATTGAGGTCAAGCCGGCTAGAGCAGCTAACACCTCAACAAGGCCATCGCTTATGCCGTATATCATGTCCTTGTTTCTCTCTATGGTGTCGCTCGATTTCTCCATGGCCTTTTCGAAGATTTCCTCATGCTCTATCTCTTCATCTAGTATCTCCTGCAGCCTGAGTCTGAAATCCTCGTCGAGATCAGGCCTCTTGAGATATTCGCTATACACTCTCACAGTGTTTATCTCGCCATGTTCAAGCAATCTGGCGGTTAGGAATACGCCGAGAAAATGCCTTAGAAAAACAAGGAAAAAAACCTTCAGCCTGTTGTACGTGGGCTGCGGGTTTACACCAGCCTTTTCCAGATTTTGCCTCCAGAAGTCTGAATGTTCCTTTTCTATGCCCGAGAGCCTGGAAAGGTTTTCCCTCAGATAATCATCCTTGATCTTCCTTGAGAGTATGGAGTAGAATGTCATGTCGGTAAGTTCGTCATGATAGAAGTCTGACCACTGCTTGACGTCTGCATCCATATCTAATTATCGATATCTACCTTAAATAATTATCGTTTTTTCTAGGTTCGCCATTGATTGCGAATAAGGTCATCCTGACATTTTACTGAATACGAAGATCGTATTGCACATACGTTTTTCATTCAATAAAATATATATTATTACTTCTAATATTGTTACTATGATGCAGGAAGAGCTCAACGGAATTAAGATAAAAGTAACACCGCCAGGCCCAGAAGCAAAGAAGATAATAGACATGAACGACCGATATCTGGCAAGAAGCACACAGTCGCTGCCCGTTGTGGGCAAGATCGGCCGTGGCGTATACGTTGAAGATGTTGACGGGAACGTGTATCTGGACTTTTCAAGTGGTATAAGCGTTACAAACCTCGGACATGTCGATCCATATGTCACCGCAAAGGTTGAAGATCAGCTCCACAAGATGTGGCACTTTCCAGGCACAGATTTCTATACGGAGATGCAGGTTCTTGCAGCTAAATCACTAATAGAAGTCACTCCAGGAAAGTTTGAAAAGAGGGTATTCTTCACAAACAGCGGAACCGAAAGCGTGGAAGCGGCCATCAAGGTGGCAAAATCGTACACCGGGAGAGGAATGTTCATAGGCTTCATCGGCGCCTTCCACGGAAGGACTCAGGGTTCGCTCAGCTTCACCGCTTCCAAGCCAATACACCACAGAGGTTTCTTCCCGTCCATGCCTGGAGTGGAGCATGTACCTTACCCGAACCCGTACAGGAATCCATTCGGAATAGACGGTTATGAGAATCCAGACGAGCTTGTGAACAGGGTTATAGATTACATAGAAACATACCTTCTCAAGACATACGTTCCGCCGGAGGATGTTGCCGGCATACTGGCCGAGCCCGTACAGGGTGAGGGTGGATACATAGTACCACCAATGAACTTCTTCCGCGAATTGCGCAAGCTTGCGGACAGCTACAACATTCCACTGATGATGGATGAGGTTCAGAGCGGTTTCGGAAGAACTGGAAAGTTCTTTGCCTCTGAGCACTTCGGTGTTGAACCTGACGTTATAACGCTGGCGAAGGCTATAGCATCGGGTATACCCATGGGCGCAGTGGTTATGCGAAAGGAGATGAACTTTAAGGAAAGCGGCCTCCATTCAAACACGTTCGGCGGAAACCTGATAGCGTCAGCCGCCTGCGTTGCCACCATCGAGGAGATGAAGAAACTTAATGTTGTTGAAAATTCAGCAAAGCAGGGCGCTTACCTGAGGAAACGCCTTGAGGAGCTACAGTCAAAGTACGATGCGATCGGTGATGTGAGAGGTCTCGGCCTAATGCAGGCAATAGACTTTGTCAAGGACAGGAGAACAAAGGAACCGAACAGCAAGCTAAGGAATGCGGTGATAGACAACGCTTTCAGGCTGGGATTAATACTGCTTTCAACAGGATCCAGCGCTATAAGGATCATCCCGCCGCTGATAATAACGCAGGATCAGATCGATGAGGGCATAGAGGTGCTTGACAAGGCAATAAAGCAGTCTCTGTGATATCAAATTATTTTTTTATTTATTATCTCTATGAACGATGATAGAGGAAGCCCATCTTCCCATTTCATGATGTAGTTTCCCTCTCTGGTCTTTGCTATTTTCGGTATAAGTTCGTATACCATGCTGAACCTTCCAATCGGTTTTGATTCCACTACAAACAGCTTCCAGGGATCGCCCTGCACGTTCTTTATCCTATAGGCATAGGTCAGGAATATCCCTGCCTTGGTACACATCTCATTTATCCTGTTGGCCTGCTCCTGTTTCTTTCCGGATCCCTCGGAAAACATGAGGTACGGCCTAACAGAGGACTTCACCTCTATGACCATGGAAAAATCATGCCTTATGGCTATCACATCTGCACCGAAGGACCCGGCGGATCTTGTCACGTAGAACGGAGATTCTATTAGGGACATTATTGCATCTGACTTTTCAGGGATCTTACTGGCATATTTCTTCACAGCCTGTTCTCTTCCACCCAGTATATCCCTTATCTCGCGTTCATAGGTACTTCCATTCACCATTCCGTATACCAAGTTTGAATTTAAAAGAAGATCATCAGGGAATTGAAATTTTACAAAGGCGTTTATGCGCATCGAATTTAACATAACCTTTCATGATTATAAGATGTGTCTGAATGTATGCTTTATTGTTAATGCAAATGACAGAAGGACGATATCTAAAGCCTTATGGACTCTTCAATGTAGTGGTATCATCAGGTTATAACCATAACAAGCAGCAATGATGACCAATAGAATGAATGGAATAACATGAAATCGGATAGATTCCATAATGCAGTAAGCAACCGGTTATTATGATTCTTGGAAACTAGAATCCGCCTCGTTAATATCGTTTTACGTAAGAATTAAAAAGAAAGCTTCGATCTTTTGTCGTGGGAATATATCAATTGAATAATAAGTGCAAAGTTAAATAATACAAATGTAAGTTGAGAATATAATGCTATATGATAATTTTTATGATGAGTACTAATTAAATGTGGATGAAAACGATGTCTATGGACTATGAGAGGAAAATTTTACTTATTGGTTTCTTGAAATATATAGGATTCAATCGGAAAAAGATTATGCAAGAAGATATAGATAACCGCATAAAAGTCCAAAAGCTTGTCTACTTTGGAAAGGCCCTTGGTCTGCCGCTGGATTATGATTTCAACCTGTATCTTTATGGGCCATACTCTTCCGGACTTACAAAGGATTATTTCAACATAAGTGATGAGGAATGGGCAAATGGTAAAATCGATATACCGGCTAACGTGTCCGATCTTTTAAAACAACTCAAGGGGAGAGATGCGCTATTCTTGGAAATTGCCGCAACACTGCATTCCATAAAGACTGCAAATCCGGATGCATCTGAAGATCTCCTTATAAATATCGTGACCGATATTAAATCGGAACGGCTCAATGGAAAGAGTGAGGCTCATAAATATGTTAGAGATACTTTTAACTTCCTAAAAAAAGTAAAATTACTCTAGATTGAACGTTATGCAACATCAGGTGAATACGATAGATGCAAACGCACTCGTAAACTATCTCTCAAGAGATGAAATCGACAAAGATCTAAAGAACAAAATAAAAAAATTCTTTATCCGTTCCAACTCTGGCGACATAAAAATCAGAATATTTGTTTATTCACTTGGAGAGGTTTTCAAATGGCTCCAGAAGAAAGAAATGGGAATATGAACTTTGATCCTTTTGATAACAGAAAATCGATGATATTGAAAGA
>JABEBW010003317.1_pt1 | contig 43546 bp, 42 predicted proteins | sample 7245961 | NCBI WGS metagenome assembly JABEBW01 (sample SAMN14506364, study PRJNA622280) | hot springs metagenome | biome: hot spring [ENVO:00000051]|acidic hot spring [ENVO:00002120]; feature: spring [ENVO:00000027]|sediment [ENVO:00002007]; material: sediment environment [ENVO:01001048]...
TGTTATGACAACCTTGCACGGGGTCGGAAGTTTAATTGCCGCTTTTCTCAAGGCGGTTTTAAGCTCCTTTGCATGGGCCTCGTCGGTTCTTGCGATCATTATGACGTCATCAGGATAAACTCTGGCCGCTGTACCAACTGGCCTTCCAAAGGCAGCCCTCATACCACTGGATATACGGTCAGCACCGGCACCGGTGGCCATCTTGTGTTCCCTGAGCACGTGATGCGGATACGGCACAACCTTCAGATAGAAATAGTCCAGACCAGCAGCCTCCGTCATTCTCCTGTTGACAGAAACCCTTGCAGCCTCGAGCGCTGTGTGCCTGATCTGGCATGGCTCCTCGGCCACAAGCCTCATCTCAATGGGGAAATCCTTCTTCTGGTTTCCCTGCACAAAGGTTGTGATCTTTGGATATGGAACGCCGCCCATGAACTCCTTTCTCGTATAGGCAGGCCCAGTTATGCGCGAATACATTCTAGCAGGCTTAGTTACCATAAATACACCTTTTCTGACAGCTAATTATATGCCGATATTTAATTTTTGGGTGAACTGAGGAAATACCTACTGGGTTTTTCTCAGTATAACAGCGATCTCTCCGTTGTTCTCTTGAAGGTCTACAAGCTTGAACTTTGAAGTTCTCGCAAGCCCTTCATAGACCTCACGCCCAAAGGGAAATTTTTCCTTGAGAAGCAGAACCTTGACATCCTGTCCAGGATCAAGCTGGAATGCCAAACCTTTCAGAGTGCTCTTGAGGTAATTGAAGGGATCGCCGCCGCATGTTATATTTCTCTGATCTTCAACTATCATAATCAGCGTAACCATTCTGGATATATATACAGCACGTCATTTCTGGAGAAACAGGAGTTGAATATTTGCCTGTTTTAATGCCTCGCAAAAGAACAACGTGATCTGTCAGGCATCAATGATCCATCATAAAGATGGAAAAAACACCGAAAAATACCGAAATTTCACCTTCCAGCGATCTAAATATTAATATGTAAACAACAAATAGGGACTGGAAATGACCGAAGACAATTACGACTCTTCACAGATACAGATACTCGAAGGGTTGAAGGCTGTTAGAAAAGTACCAGGCATGTATATAGGCTCTACCGATACCAGGGGCCTGCACCACCTGGTCTACGAGGTTGTGGACAATAGTGTGGATGAATCAGTTGCTGGATACTGCAGCAGAATATATGTTGTGATGGGCAGCGATGGGTCCATAACTGTGGAGGATGATGGCAGGGGCATACCTGTCGATATTCATCCCAAGTACAATAGGCCTGGCCTGGAGATAGTGCTGACGGAACTCCACAGTGGTGCGAAGTTTGATAAAAAGGTTTACAAGATAACCGGAGGCCTGCACGGAGTGGGTGTCCATGTCGTGAATGCGCTCTCAAAAAAGCTCATAGCAGTGGTAAAGAGAGACGGCAAGATATACTACGACATATTCGAACAGGGTATACCGGTATCGGGCCTGAAAACAGCCAACGATGTCTCTGAGATTGAAAAACTCGGAATAAAGATCCAGTTCCCAGATCACGGTACTATAATAAAATTCTATCCAGATCCGGATATATTTGAGACGACCGAATTTTCATATGAAACCATACTGGCAAGGCTGACCGATCTCTCCTATCTGAATCCGCAGCTCACGATAGCATTCGTGGACGAGGCATCTGGAAGAAAGGAGGTACTTCATCATGAAGGTGGCCTGATCGAGTTGGTCAGGCACCTGTCCGAGGGGAAGGAGGTGTTGATGGACCCACTATACCTCAAGGAAGAGGTTGACAGCCACATGATAGAATTTTCTCTATTATATACAACGGATGTGCAGGAAACGCTGATGTCCTTCGTGAACAACATAAGCACACCGGAAGGAGGCACTCATGTGGCAGGCTTTCACCAGGGCCTTTCGCGTGCAATACAGGATTATGCCAGATCAAACAACAAGATAAAGGGAGTTGAAGACATAACAGGCGATGATGTGAAGGAAGGCGTCATCGCGGTTCTGCACGTTAAGATGCAGAATCCACAGTTTGAGGGCCAGACAAAATCAAAGCTTGGAAACAGCAGTGTGAGAGGGATCGTTCAATCTGTAACATCAAAGTTCATGAAGACGTTCATGGAGACGAATCCGCACGTTGCAGATGTTATAATTGGAAGGGTTCTATCAGCTGCGGCCGCCAGAGAGGCATCAAGGAAGGCCAAAGAGCTTGTGAGGAGAAAATCGGCGCTTGAGGGCGGTGGACTTCCTGGAAAGCTTGCCGACTGCTCATCGAACGATCCGTCAAACAGTGAGCTCTACATAGTTGAGGGAGACTCTGCTGGGGGATCAGCCAAGCAGGCGAGGAACAGGCAGTATCAGGCCGTACTTCCTCTCAGAGGAAAGATACTCAACGTTGAGAAAGCTTCGGACATGAAGGTTGTGGAGAACGAGATCATTCACGACCTCGTTGTCGCCATAGGTACCGGCGTCAAGGAAGATCTGAATCCAAAGAAGCTAAGGTACGGGAAGATAATAATTATGACCGACGCAGATGTGGACGGTGCACATATAAGGACACTTCTATTGACGTTCTTCTTCAGGTACGCGAGATCGCTGATAGAGAATGGAAATGTTTTCTTTGCGGAACCACCGCTATACAGGATACAGAAGGGGCAGAACGTCAGATACGTGTATTCGGATGAGGAGAAGGAACAGGTAAGCCATGAATTCGGGCCTAATGCAATAATACAGAGATTCAAGGGTCTTGGCGAGATGAATCCGGAGCAGCTCTGGGAGACGACCATGAATCCAAAGACCAGGAAGCTTGTCCAGGTAACAATAGAGGACGCTCAGGAGGCCGAGCGCATATTCACGATACTCATGGGGGAGAAGGTCGAACCAAGGAGGAAGTTCATCGAAGAAAACGCGGTTTATGCTGAGAACATAGACCTCTGAGGTGCATATTATGGAGAAAAGAGCAGTTGAAGTTGAGATCAGGAAGTCATACCTTGAATACGCGATGAGCGTCATAGTGAGCAGGGCAATTCCAGATGTGAGGGACGGCCTGAAGCCGGTGCAGAGGCGTGTTCTCTATTCCATGAGGGAATTGGGAGTGACGCATGATAAGCCCTACAAGAAGTGCGCCAGGATAGTCGGAGAAACCATGGGTAAGTACCATCCACACGGCGATATGGCCATATACGATGCACTTGTCAGGATGGCACAGGACTTCTCGCTTCGTTACCCGCTGGTGGACGGGCAGGGCAACTTCGGTTCGATCGATGGCGATTCGCCGGCGGCCATGAGGTACACCGAGGCAAGGCTAACGCAGATAGCCGAGGACATGATGGATGATATCGATGAGAGCACCGTACCGTTCAGGCTGAACTTTGACGGAACGCTTTCAGAGCCGGAGTATCTTCCATCTAAGATACCGAATCTGTTGATCAATGGCAGCTCAGGCATAGCCGTAGGCATGGCAACCAACATGGTGCCGCACAACCTAACGGAGATATGCGATGCGATCCTCTACGAGGTCGATCACAGGGATTCACCAGTTGACGATCTCTTGAAGTACGTTAAGGGGCCAGATTTCCCAGGAGGAGGGATAGTCTTCTATGGAAAGGATCTGATCGAAGCGTACAGAACCGGCCGCGGCAAGGTCATAGTGCAGGGTGAAGTTGACGCAACGGAGGATCGCAGGCTGATCATAAAGAGCATTCCATACGGTGTCAACAAAGCGGATCTCGTACAGTCGATAGCGGATCTGGCCAAGAATGAGGTTATAAAGGATATAACGGATATAAAGGACGAGAGCGACAGAAACGGAATACGCATCGTCATAAAGGTAAGGGATGACGAGATCAAGCCGCTTGTATTGAACCAGCTCTATGAGCACACAGCGCTGGAAAGCAGCATCGGCATCATAAACCTGGTGCTAGTGGGTAATCAGCCCAAACTCATGAATTTAAAGGATCTCATAGACTCGTTCATAGATCACCGCCTAGATGTAATACTTCGCAGATCGCAGTTCAGGCTTGACAGAAAGAAGGAGCGGCTGGATGTGCTGACTGGTATACTAATCGCCGTGGAGCACATAGATCGCGTGGTGGAAATACTCAAGTCTTCGAAAGACGCCGGCGAGGCCAGTTCCAAGCTAAAAAATGAATTTGATCTGAATGAAAGGCAGATAAAGGCAATACTTGAGATGAGGCTCCAGAGGCTTGTGAACACGGAACAGGAATCGGTGAGGTCGGAGATAGCCCAGATCCAGGCGGAAATAAAAGATCTTGAGGAGATTATACTGTCAGAAAATAGAAGGATTGATGAATTCAAGAAGGAAATAATAGAGATACAGAAAAAATATGGCGATAAAAGGAGATCAAGGATCAAGTTCAGGGGCATAACCGAGAGGACCACAGAGGATCTCATACCAAACGAGGAATCGTTGATCATGCTGAGCTACGGCGGCCTAGTCAAGAGGGTGCAGGCTGATGAATACCGGTCTCAGCGCCGCGGAGGTAAGGGGGTCAACACATCCATGAAGACCTCGGACAGCATCAAGAGTATGATCCACTGCTTCTCTCACGATACGGTTTACTACTTTACAAACACCGGAAGGGTTTTCAAGTCAAAGGCCTACGAGATCCCTAAGAAGAGCAGGACCTCGCTGGGTGTATCTGCTGCGGCCTTCCTCAAGCTTGCCCAGGGTGAGAGAGTAACTGAGATAATGAAGGCGCCGCCGGAGAAGGGATGCTACCTTATACTGGTTACAAGGGATGGATCCGTGAAGAAAACTGCAGCGGATCCGGTATTTGATTCTAAGAGCTCCGGCCTGAAGATCATAACGCTGGAGGACGGCGATGAGCTGGTATCGGTATCTTACACAGCTGGCGATAAGAACATGTTCGTGCTTTCATCGAAAGGTAAGGCCTCGGTCTTCAATACCTCTGAGATCAGGGAGACGGGGAGGACCAGCATGGGTGTCAGATCCATGCGCCTGAATGAAGGTGATACCATACTGACAGCATTCGTTGTGAATTCAGATGAGGACATCCTGAGCATATCCGAGAAAGGATATGGAAAACGCACAAATATTTCAGAATTTCCAATACACCACCGCGGATCATCCGGCGTGATGGTCTACAGAGATACTGAGAGGACCGGTAAGGTTAGTCATGCGATACCTGTACGTGACGAGGATGAGATAATCCTTGTTTCGATGAACGAGAAGACCATAAGGATAAAGGCCTCTGAAATACCTGAGACTTCTAGGGTAACCTCAGGCGTCAAGCTCATGGATATTGACGATGATGATAGAGTCATAGCTGCAGCAGTGATAAAGTGACGACTAAATATTTCATTGAAAAATCTTAATATCGATTATGGAATGATCCTTCATGGCAATAGAGGGTAAGGTATACGAAAATCTGAAGGAGATAGTGGAACCTGAGCACAGCGTGCTTGTGGTATGGGATGTCCAGAATGCGCTCGTCAACGGAATATTCAACAAGGATAATTTCATAGGATCCCTGAAGAAGCTACTTTCTGAAGCCAGGAACCATAAGGTGCCCGTGATCTACACCAAGATTACGCCACTTCCATTCGAGTTCGAATCCGGCTACAGGCTGTACTCTTCGATGAAGAGATATGGTGTTTCAGATCCGAAGAAGATAAGCTTCATGAAGCCTGGTTCGCCGGAGGCCGAAATATACAGAGAAGTTGCTCCAGTGGATGGCGAAACCGTTATCAACAAGAACACGGCGGATATATTCGTCGGCACCAACGTTGAACTGATGCTGCACAACGCCAAGATCGATACCATCATATTCACAGGTATAGCTACTGAGTTCGGAGTAGAATCTTCCGCACGCAGCGCTGGTAATAGGGGATTCTATCCTGTGGTTGTTGAAGACTGTGTATCATCATCCAGCGAGGAGATGCATTCGGCAGCGCTCAAGGTCATGAAGACACAGGTAATCGTTGCAAAATCCGACGAGATCATCCAAGCCTGGAAATGAGCTAACATTTTTAAGATTTGGTAACATTATCTTTTTATGGAAAATCCTATAAAACCTGTGGCTACCAGGTCGATCGGGATATCGGTTGTTCTCCTGGTCGTTGGCATAGTGATAGGTTTTGCAGTGGGACATTACACTGTTGCATCCCCATCCAAGCCTGCCATAAACACATTTGCTGCCGGTTCTTTAAAATATGCGCTTGGCAATGACTTCAATCCGCAGTACACCAATCTGACCGGCGTTAGGGTCGGAATGACGTTCTCTGGATCGATAAGCGGTGCCAGAGAGGTACAGGAAGGCAAGAACTACAGCGTCTTTATATCGGCATCAGCACCAATACTCTATCAGGATCTGATGAAAGATACGCATTATGCCTCATGGCAGATAATCTTCTCGGCCAATGAGATGGCCATAACGTGGACAAATCCCAAATACAGCATACCGTCCAGCTTCCCGTACTGGTTCGAGAATATAACAGAGAACAATACCATAGTGGCAGCGTCAAATGCCTCGCTTGATCCAAGTGGCTTCCAGGCAATTGAAACGATGAAGCTAGCCGGCCTTCTATACACTGGCTGGGATAACTCGTCCAAACTTGTCGGAAATGAGCCAGTCAGCTATTACGTAAGACTGGCATTCGATAACAATTTCACGCTGTATATGAATTACAACAAGGCTTATAATGACTGGTTCCACAACAAGTTCGGATATCCAGTGAACGATTCTCTGGCGCTGTATCACCAGATATTCGTATCAAAATATCTGAATGGCACAACAAAACTCACCACCGTGGAAATAGGCCTGGATGGATATCTGACGGCAGGTACAGCGGACTACGCTCTGACATACGTTTCACAGGCTATAAACCAGGGCCTGAGCTACTATGAGAACTCCACAGGTGGCAACGGCCTGCCTGCATGGATAAACCTGGGCAGCGTCAACAAGACGATCGATGATTTCTATGAGCAGATAAACGAGTCAGGTCCAGTATGGGACAACGTTGGCAATCTTCCAGGTGCCCCGATATTCTACAGTGTAACTGTGATAAACAACTACACTAATTCTTACGCGATACAGTATGTCTACGACCTGATAACCGGCCTTGGTCAGCACTATCTCTCTATGAGCAAGTTCGATCCGCTGGTTCAGCCCTTCTACGTTGGAGACGTCCCTGCACAGTTGAAGCCCCTTGTTGTGGCCCCACCATCATACCTCCCGGTATCATCGTATGATTGAACGTTCTGCGCAATATCAAGAAAAATAAATTACATAATATTTTACAATTTTTTGAGGATAGTCGTAAATAAGATAAAGGACATGCCGTAATGGAGGTAAAACCAAAAGATGAAGAGCAGGGGGCGTCTCATTTATCTGTTTTTTCCCGTTTTCGTCGTATACCTTCTCGTCCTTATCGTGCCTCTTGTGCGGGCTTTAACCTATTCTTCACTCTCCGAGATAATAGCTGATCTTCATTCCGGCATACTACCTTCAATAGAGTATACTTACATTGTATGCGCATTTGTCGCAGTCCTTGCAGTTCTGGCAGCACTCCCATATGCATACGTCATGTCCAGGCACAGGTCAACGTTCTTCAAGGCCGTTGACAGCGTTGTCGAAATTCCTATAATGATTCCACACACCGTAGTGGGAATAATAATGTTGCTTACGTTCGAACCATCCATGCCACTCGGCCATGTGCTTTCAAAATACATACCTGGGTATTCATTTGATGACACTCTGTTTGCGGTTATAATCACCCTGTTCTTCCTCTCATCGGCATATTCGATAAGGGAAGTTGGCGTGAGCTACCAGCGCACGGTAGTGGATTACGAGGATGTTGCTAAGACCCTTGGTTTAACGGAGGGAATGAGCTTTCTTGTTGTCTCAATGAGGCTTCTGGCAAGATCGATGATGAAAGGTTTCCTGCTTTCTTGGGCAAGATCTGTTTCTGAGGTAGGCGCTATACTTATAGTAGCATATTACATCTTCCCAAGCTTCATAAAACTGGCTGGGGTATTCATATATTCGCAGTGGCTTGGCTTTGGCCTGAATCCAGCTGCAGCTTCATCTGCAATATTGATAGTAACCGGCATAATTGTAACCGGAGTATTCCGAATCGTTGAAACGGTTGGCGTCAGATCATGAGGGTGCCATGAGAGATGATTGAGATTAACGATCTGCATGCACATCTTGGCAAATTCGATCTCAGCATAGGGCATTACGAAACATCTGGAAGACGGAACTTTTTAATGGGCGAGAACGGGGCGGGAAAATCATCGTTCCTAAAGGCAATAGCCGGATTAATAGATTCAACTGGTGAGATCATAATCGATGGAGATCACGTTGAGGACCTCCCACCTTGGAAGAGGAGGATCGCCTACATACCGCAGAATCTTCTCCTTTTTCCACAGTACAATGTAAGGGATAATCTGGCCATATCCATAAGATATGGCCACGGTGATTATGATATATACAAGGAAGTTGTCGAGATGATGCATCTTGGCGATCTGCTTGAAAAGAACGTGTGGGAGATATCGGGTGGCCAACAGCAGAGGGTGGCCGTTGCCAGGGCCGTTATTTCAAGGCCAAGGCTGCTCCTCATGGATGAACCGTTTTCCATGCAGGATGAGCGATCGAGGATGTCGCTTATAATGAGCGTCACGGACATTCTTGAAAGATACGGCATAGATTTCATATACGTTACGCATAATTACAGGGATCTTGATCTTGGCTTTGATATGCTCTCAATAATGTCTGGTGGCAGAATAATAGAATCAGTGACCAGCGTGGATGACCTTCACTACTATGAGGGAATCTCGCTTATGGACTTCCGAAACATAGTGAAGATAGACGGCAAATATTACAGGTTGAACGATACAGCCATCGTGCCTTCCGATTCTGGATATCCAGCAAAATGCACCAGATCAGGCGATAAATACCTCTGTTCCGTGAGGATAGGGGATGAGAATTTTTTCATAATATCACGGGAAGCGTCCAGATTTTTCAAATTCGATCTTGCATCTGCCAGGGAGATAACGGTTGCAGCAGAGAGAAAGGATCAATGATTGACCGTTGATAATTTTGTATGCTAAGTACGTTGCTGATTCAATTTGACATCCCATCGCAATAGAAAATTTTAGGTCACTTCAACCTGCACACCATAATTTAAGCGGTTTCTGCCATCCCCAACATTTCTATAATTCTTCTGAATATCTCACTGCTGGAAACAGCTGGCGGGAAAGCGCGAGGGCAGCTGACGCCATTGAGGTGAGGAAAGTCCCCCCTCCTCGGCGGAATCCGGTTGGCGCAAGCCAGCATCCTGAGAGGGATGGTAAAGGCAAAAGAAATCAACGGTCTCCGGTAAAGCATGATTCCGAAGGGATGACGTTTCCGGAGGATCCGATGGAAAGCCTCCCCGGATGGAGAAAGTCTAAACGGATCCTGTGAGCTCGCCGCGAGGATCGGGTAAGACGAACAGTCGAATGCTGCCAGCCCATTGGGTGAACAGAAGGGGGCTTACTCCGCGGATTCCCGCCATTATGTTCAGCTGCTTTACTTTCCATGCGAGATCCTGGCGGATAGATAACCGGCTGCGCCAGAGGCCATATGGAGAAAATCAAAGAAATTGTGGCCAAGTCTCACCTTTGTATTCCTGGTTATCCCATGATGCTTCATCTCCAACTGATACCGGCCATATCCGTTCCAGTAGGCCTGCCTCAGGAAAGAGATCAGATTTTCCCTCACCTTGGCATACACGATGCACGAATTGCACGATGCAAACCTGAACCCCGCTTTTACCGCCCTTATGTTAAGATCGATATCCTCAGCAGTCACGAACTTCGGATCGAATCCTCCCAGCTGCTGGAAGCGATCCTTCCTGTATGCAAGATTTACTGATGGTGCAGTGACCTCTATTCCTTCAAGAAAGATCTTGACACGTTCCTGCATGTATCTTCTTTTTCCAGTATAGAGCGTATTACCTATTACTGCATCATTGCCTGCGGCCAGAGCTGATACCATACCGGATATCCAGTGTTCAGATACCTTTGCATCACCATCCGTGAAGAGAATGTACTCGTATCGGGAAAGATCAACCCCTATGTTTCTGCCTTCGCCCCTTGAGCACGCGATCCTCTTGTAAACCGTAAAACGGTAGCTCTTCACTATATCTTCGGTATCATCTGTGCTGAGATCGTCCACAACTACCGTTTCAAAATTGGTAAAATCATTTTTCTCTATGCTCTCGAGAAGTTCCCGGAGGTTTTTTCCCTCATTCTTCACCGTAACTACGATCGATGCGCCGGTTTCAGTCATTGTCCATCTTATCAGACCCAGTCTGCCCTGTCTATCTTTCTGTCTTCCTTCGTCTTCTTCTTGTACTCCTTGTAATGCTCCTTGCAGAGGTGAACCTTGGTTTTATCGCTGGCCAGGGAAAATACCTTTTTGGCCAGATCTGCTGGTACCGTTTTGAAACTGGGATTGCTGCAGCCAGAAACATCACATGTTTTTTCCATCCTGTTGCAATGTGTTGTATGGTTATTAAGCTTTTTCCGCTCATTGCTCTATTAGCTCTATAAGCAGCGGAATGGATTTTAGGTAGAAGTAATCGATGCCAAAATGTCCACTGTCATAGACCTCATAAAAGTGCACAACATTATCCTGTTCGAGCTTCCTGTGCATTATACCGATACCTATGTCAGTGTGAAATTCATCCTTTGCACCGACCTGAAGAAATATGGCCATATCCCTGAGCACATCCATATGATCCTCAATGTTCCTTGCAGGATCGAATTCCAGCCACCTATCCCAAACGGATTCTATGAGTTCACCTGTTTCCATGTCAAATGGAAGGCCTATACCCATGGGTGATCCGGGATCAGGGCTGTAAAAGGCCGACATCGCCACTATGTTGGCCACCTTTATATCCTGATTCTGAAGCGATAACTTTCTATGGATCTCATCGAACCACTTATAGAGGCCTTGCTTCCGTAGCTCCTTGTAAGTATCAGGAAAGTCTGGAACGTACACGTATTCGAACGCAGAATCACCTGAAACGTCTATGAAGCCAGAGAATATATCCGGATGCCTGACTGCTAGCGTGTAGGATCCGAACCCGCCTGATGATTTTCCGAATATACCGATTGGCCTCTCTCCGAACTTCTCCTTTATGACGCCGACGACATCTCTAACTATGAAATCTTCGTAGTTCCCGACTGCGCTGGAGTTTAGGTATTGATTTCCATAGAATCCAGTCATCACGTCTGGAAGAACGATCGTGAAGCCAAGGTCGGACCGCTTTTCGTCAATTTCCTTCAGCGCTGCAAGAAAATCCATGCTTGTATATGATCTGTTGAGAAAACTTCTCCCCGATCCTGTAAAACCAGCGAGTCCTATTATCACAGGCGATCGTTCAGTCGCATTCACGTTTATTATGTTAACATCTCTAACTGCTGGATCTCCAAGCGGATTTTCAGAAAGACTCTTTGCTTCAACTTTTTCCTCAGCAATCTCTATCAAGCTGCACCTCATGCGATATAGTCTCCAGGACTGGAAAGGGAATCGGCCTGGATGAGTCGAACGCCTTTATCGGTAATAGCACCCAGTACAAGCACTTCAGATATGAAATTCGCAACCTGCTTAGGAGGGAAGTTTACAACGGCAATTATTTTCATACCGATCAGTTCTTCCTTCCTGTAATTGGTGATTTGAGCTGACGAATTTCTGTATCCAATATCTTCACCAAAATAAATGCGGAGCTTATATGCTGGTTTTCTTGCTTCGGGAAAGTCCTGCACATCCACTATCTTCCCAACTCTCATGTCTACTCTGGAAAAGGTCCCATAATCTATCAGATCCTTTGTCTTCATCTATCGACCCCCATGATCAGATTCGGTTGCGCAATTATTCGCTACTGCATTCCTGACCATTTACAAACCCATATTATGTGTTAAATATTTACTTTGTATTTTTTATTTTCTGACCCTCTGAGGTTATGAAGCATAATGGCGTAATCAAAGGCCATATATGCGGAAAAGATAGTTCTTGATCGTATCTAAAATTGCCATCCAAGCGAAGGCAAAGCCCAGTACGATCAGTATTGAGTAGAACGGTATGCCCGTTACTAGAATGCCGAAGGCTGATATCAGGCTTATTCCAACAATGTCGCCTGCTATCGATGCCATAAGAAAGCGTGATGGCCTTGAATGCCAGAAGCGCCTTCTCTCACGCACCATGAATACGTTGAATAAGCCACTGAACACGAGCATATCGAATATAAGCGTATGTATCATATCTTCTGAGAAATGCAGGTATATCCCAAGGTAGAGTATTATGAAACCCTCAACAACGAGCAATGCTGCTATCAGGCCTGAGGTAACGATCAGAGCCTTTACGTTCCATTTCTCAGGCCTGTTCGAATATCTCACGTTATCCGTTGCTATGGACATCGTAACGAAATCATTGGCAAATAGGAGCAGTATAATATCAAACGGTGTTGTTACGAAGTAGCGTACTGCAAAGAAAGAGGCTGTCAGAAAGATGACGACCTGTATCGTCTTCACTATCTTGTTTATTGTGTATGTAAGCATCCTCTGGAAGATCTTACGGCCTTCTTTCACAGCTTCAACGATATCAGATATTCCTTCATGTGTTAGTACGATGCTTGCGGATGCCTTGGCAATATCTGTTGCATTGCTGACTGCTATCCCAACTTCAGCCTGTTTTAGCGCTGGTGCATCGTTCACACCGTCACCGGTCATTCCCGTCACATGCCCCGCTTCCTGAAGGGATTTCACGATTTTGAATTTGTCTTCAGGAAAGACTTCAGCATATATGCCGCATTCATCTGAAATTTTCTGATTACCATGAAGGCTGCAGACTTGGCCTTCAATACCTACTTGATTTGCTATCTCCTCCGCAATGGGGGCATTGTCTCCTGTGACCATTTTAACTGAGACACCGAGATTTTTCAGATCCGAGATTAGTTTCCTGGAATCATCTCTAGGGGGATCGTAGAGGGGTATAAGCCCAGCAAGGTGCATGGTATCCTCACCGGCTCCTACAGCAATTACGCGGTAGCCCCTCTTTGCTATTTCTATCACTTTGTCCATTATATTCTCGTATCTTATACCGCAGAGTTCGCTTATTATCTGCGGCGCTCCCTTGGCCACCCTCAACGTTTTGCCCTCTACCTTGATCGTGGCCTCTGTCCTCTTTGTCGATGGATCAAATGGTACGAAATTAGATCGAAGAGAAAGATCGGGCAATAGATTCGCATTTTTTGCGTATTCGAGGATGGCTTTATCGATTGGATCGTCACTCTCTATTTCTGAGGCGTATGCAGCGTATCTTATCAGATCCTCTCTGGTCACATTTAGTGGCAGGGGATCTGAGACGGTGAGGCGATTCTTGGTTATAGTCCCCGTCTTATCCGAGCACAGTACATCCATGGATGCTGCATCTTCAATTGCGCTGAGCCTAGTAACCAGGGCTCCTTTTTTTGAAATATCGAGCGCACCGTAGGCCATTGCAATTGTAAATGTAGCGGGAAGAGCCACCGGTATTGAGGCTATGAGTAGAACAAGTACGAAAGGAACTATGGTCGGTATGGGTATGTGAATGAAATAGGAATATACCGCTGTTACTATAACAAGCAGGACATCGATTATTATTAGATCCCTTACTATGTTGAATATAAGCGATTCTATATGGGATTTCGATCCAGCAGACTGCACCAGGCTCGTTGTTTTGCCGAAGTAGGTTGCCGATCCAGTCTTATAGACAACGGCCAGGGCTTCTCCTCGCCTCACCACTGAACCAGAATAAGCTATATCTCCACTATCCTTCGTAACAGCAACGCTTTCGCCAGTAAGAGCTGATTCATCTATCTCCAGACTGCCGGATAATAAGACGGAATCAGCCGGAACCACATCTCCAAGGCGTATGTCTATGACATCTCCCGGTACAAGAAAACGTGCCTCTACTTGTTTCCATACACCAGAGCGTTCGACTCTAGCTTTCACGCTAAGCTTCTGTTTCAGGAGTTCAACAGCATTCTCCGCCTTCGACTCCTGAAAGAAACCCACGACCGCATTAAAGACGAGAAGAAATGCTATAATGTATGTATCCAGCAATTTGCCCAGCAGGATCGTTATGACTATGGTGGCTTCAAGCATCCACGGTACAGGCGCCCAGAATTTCTTGAGAAATTTAACAATGTGGCTCTCTTTCTTTTCCTGTATTTCATTATATCCATACTGGCCTAACCTTCTTTGCGCCTCCTCATCGGTCAGTCCAGATTTCCCAGAATTTACTTCCTTCAGGATCTGATCGATATCCATCTTCTGGGACGCCATGTCCATTATATAGCATCATTATATTAGAACAGATCGAGGAAATTAGCAACTTGCTTTCAATGCTCATAATTGAGCTGCATAAATGAAGGAAAGCCGAAACTGCTGATTATTCATTGACCATGGATCGGGATTACGCTCATATGAAGATTTGAAAAATCATACAGAGGATCGATTATGTGTGAAGGATGAATTCTCTGCATAAGACGCATAATCGCCCACAGTTAACATATTTAACTGTGTTCGTATACTCCATCATGAAATTTCGTATTGAAATAAGGTATAAGGAAGGAGTTGAGGACCCTGAAGCTGTGACGATCCTCAAAAACTTTAATATTCTTGGATACAAGGGAATAAAGGACGTCAAGACATCAAAGGTTTACTACATAGATGCTGATGATAGAGATGAAGTTTCAGAGATAACCAGCAAAATACTGGCAAATCCCGTCATACAGACATATACCATAGAGGCGATCGAAGGGGCATCTAATTAATTTGTGGAAAATTTAACAAAATAAACTTTTCCCGTAAATTTCAATATAGCGCATAAAAAAGAAATACTTCTATTTATTACTGATTTGTTGTACGCAGAAAAACAGAGATCCATAGATGATCTTTCAGCTTTCGTGAAGAAATCCATATCACCGAAATACTTCGTCGCACCATTGATAGCGATAGGTCTAATAGATTATTATTTTATAAGAGATATAACAACCACACTCCTGATCGTTCCTGGCACCTTTTTAATCTCCATAATGCTTGATTTGTTTTTCATAAAGCTTTCGAAGATAGTATTTCCAGTCAAGAGGAGTGTATATCTAAACTTCGTATCGCTTGTAATCTGGAACATTTTCTTCTGGATACTTGTACTTACGCACGCGTTCAAATCGTATGATTCCTCACTTTTGCTTGCTATATCATCAACAACCCTGCTCAGGTTTCTGATATTCTACGTCTTCTACCCGGCAGGTGGAATAAAGGATCTAATCCCATCCATGAATTACGTTTATTCGATGCTCATCATTTTTATACTTATCTTCAGATCGCAGTATCTGCTCATCTTACCATTTATAATATCGTCGGTTGTGTATGCCCTTGCAGCTTATTTCTTGGTAAGAAGGGCCACAGCCAAGTTCGTGAAGAAATATAAATCATCACCATCCAAGATACTTGAATTTTTCCTGAACTCCGGCAAGAGATTGGAATCGAATATATCGGTAAAGCACTTTTTTGACAGGATCTACAGCCACGAGCGCAAGATTCCTGTTAAGATCGTAGAAGTACGGAGGATGGATGGTAGCATAAAGGTGAGCATGATATTTCCATACATTCACCCGGGGCCATTCGGAGTTCTCGGGAGCAGCAACCTGCCTGAGAGGCTCAGTACCAGGCTTCCAGAGCTTGGAGATCTGATGGTTTTTCACACGACTACAAGTAACGATAACAATTGCAGGGGGGACCAGGATATTGACAATATAGCCGAAGCAATAAGATCTGCCCACCAGAAGCTGGTCTTTGCCGAAAAGATGGCCAGGCCAAGGAAGGTTGTCGCCGGAAAATTCGTCATATACGTAGAAAGGTTTGGTAATTTCGGCCTGGGTGCAATAGTTCCAGAGAAAACAGCCTTTGATGACGTTGCTCTGGAGGAAGGGTTGAAGATAATTGCGCACATGAAGAGGATCGGGGCTGATGACTTTGCAGTGATCGATGCCCAGAATAATTTCAGGAAGAAGGCCCCAGAGCTCAAGAATGCTTCACCAACAATAAAGGCATTCGAGAGAGAATTTTTGAGAGGTGAGCCAAAGTACGAGGCCAGGATAGGATATGCTAGAATTTATGAGGATGTTCCTGGGCTTGCATCGATGGGGATACAGGCAGCAGTTCTGCAGACAGGCGATAGGTACGATGCAGTAATTCTCACCGATTCGAACAATATAACAACCGATCTCATTGAACGGGTGAGATCAAGATTATCGGATACGGTATCAAGCGTCGAAATATACACCACTGATAATCACTACGTCAATGCAAGTGTACTCGATGTCTTTCCCCTTGGATCCAGGGGAGATGTAGACAGGATAGCTGATCTCATAGCACTGGCAGTTAAAAGAGCGAAAGGCGATGTTGAACCCGTAAAGATAGGCATGGCCACCGATTACGCCATGGTGAAGATGGGAGAAAAGAACAATTTCCAGACACTCATATCTACGGTATTTTCTGCAGTTCGTACGGCCAAGTTCACGGCGATATATACGATACCGACAACGATTGCAACAACGTTCCTGATTTTCAGGTTTATATGAGATCATAAAAATTTTGATGCAGATCCTGAATCAGCTGAGATGAATTGAGCATGTTTTGATATAATATAGATATAAAGATTCATTTTTTTTGTCCTTCTGCCGATGCGGATCAATTTCATGCGTTCTATGTCACAGGCATGGAAAATGAGATTAGTATAAACTGCATATAAGAATGATTTGGAATAGATGAAGCCAGCAGATTTCGATAAGCTGATTTCAGAAATACGCACAGCAATATATGCCGAGCAAAGCCATCGCAAGATCATAGAGATAGATCCGGATATATACCGTAAGGTACGTGCCGCTCTGTCAGATCTCCAGGCAGAGGCTTCTGAATACTTCCAGAAGCAGGATATAGAAAATTATTTGACGGTGAATAATCGCTTCCAGACTTTAAAGAGGGATTTCAGAAGCCTGTTTCAGAGGAGATTTGAAAAGATCGTTGCGAAGGCTATTTATGACATAAGTGGCGAAACATTATCGCTTCTTACCGACGAGGAAAAGGAGTTCATAGAGAAAATCCACAATATAATAACTGAGGAATTCGAAAGTTTCATACCTCAGCGCGAAGAGAAAAAGGAAGCAAAGGCTGAGGTTCAGACGATTGCTGCGGACGAATCACCAATGGCCGTTGCTGAGCAAAAGCCGCTGGAAGAACCACAGGTACTACAGAATCAGGAGCAGCCACCCGTAGAGGCCGCCAGCGAAGATAACGAGATCAAAAAAGAGGATAGTATATATGTTCTAGTTATGATCACGGAAGATCTACCACCTATTGCCCAGCTTGATAGGAATTATTCACTGCACAGCAATGATCTGGTTTATCTCCCTAAGGATCTGGCAACTATTCTCGTAAAGCGGAAAGTGGCACTGATTCTTGATCAATGATTCAGTGATGATCTCCATGATCGTGCGTTGGAGCAGTTGCAGGGCTGATCTTGCCTTCAAGTATCAGTTTCAGAGCGTCCGCAACTGGTCCTTCAGGCACGATATAGACGTCCATTTTATTCTTTATGAAGTTGAAGCCGGGTGATCCTATCTCACTAAGTACCAGAGCGTTAGCTCCGTGCTCCATGGCGGACTTTAACATATAAATACCACGTGCCGCTGTTGCGTTCAGGGCTGGATTGCTGTATTTCTCTATCAATCTCACATCTCCCCCATCTGTCTCATATATCTGAACTTCTTCCGATTCCCCTGGGCCATTAACCCTACCTTCCGAAACTGCTACTGCGAATTTCATAGATAGGTATGTCACTTAGCTATATAAATATAATCGATATTTCGATATTATCTGAGTTTAAATAGTGAAGCTTATATAATGTATGGAAAGATGTGGGTGAAAACTACTATTGCGAAGCGTTTCCGCATGATGCTGTATATGCCTGGATCGGAAAAGTTGATAAAGTGATATACAATAAGCCATTACCGATAATTCCATCGGCAGATCTAATCGATGGCCAAATTGCAAGAGCTTTAGCGGAGTATGCATCTGATCCGCTATAATGCGCTAGCCATCTGTTCCCGTCTGCTGAAAAAGGATGATATAATAGGTGAATGTATGACAATATTTCAGGGTAAATCTGGTAAGAAAGCTACCGGCGGAAGTCTAAAGCAGTCCCGTAAGAAGAGGAGATTTGAGCTTGGAAGAGAACCGACGCTCACGAAACTGGGCACAAAGACGGAGCGTAAGGTAATTCGAACAATGGGCGGAAATACAAAGGTTATACTTTTCACCGCAGAGACTGCCAATGTTTACGATGCATCGGCGAAGAAAATTAAGAAGGCAAAGATCATAACGGTAAAGGCGAATCCTGCTAACAGCCATTATGTGCAGAGGAACATTATAAACAAGGGTACGGTTATAGCCACAGAAATAGGGGACGCGGTTGTTACATCCAGGCCTGGGCAGGATGGCGTCATAAACGCAAAACTGCTGAAGTAAAATGAGGTGCGCACTCTATCTTCAGTATTTTTCCAAGGATATACCCAGATCGAAGGGTCGACGGCTTTCCAAGCATTCTTTGGCTAACTTCTCAGAAGAAAGACTTCGCAAGATCCTTGACGAGGCAGGCATAACCTATGAGGTAAAGGAATGCTATTATCCAAGAATGGCATGGCAGAAGACCAAGATGTATATCCTGGAATCAAATCTGAAGAAGAGCTCGATCATGAAGCTAATAGAAAAAAGGCTTTAGGTGTTCATTTGATTTTTCTGTTTCTTCTCTTAACCTCATAATAGGTAAGGGGATGTTTCATCCATTCTCTGTGGCACAGAGGATCGTCATCCATATAGCATAGATGATTTGAACGCATTGTCTCACACTTCGGCGGGGTGTACTCTGTGCCAGAGATCTCGCCGGATATATGTTTTATCTGATATCTGGTTATATTTTCATCAAAATCTGGTGCATTCCTGAAAAAAGGTACGATCTCATCTTCTGAGTAGCCAGCCTTGTGCAGAAAGCTGGCCAGCGCGAGCCTTCCCATGTGCGAAACATTTACCCCACTCTCAAGGCTTCTTATGATCTCCTTCATGCAGGGTGGAAACATGCTCGCATCTCCCTTGCCTGTGTTCATCCGAACACTGTGGGCTTTTCTGTAGGTTTCTCTGATCCTTTCGAGGTCATTCAATACGTTTTTGATGGTTTCCAGAGCGTCTTCCTTTCTTATCTGATCAAGCGTTTCGAACATGAAGGAAACAAAGGCCTCTCTCAACACCTTGGCCATCACATCCTCATCTACATAGACGTAGCCTTCTCTGACGATCTGGTTAGACAGCCTATACTTCGATCCGGTAACCCTGCTGGCATAGGTGGCAAAATCAGCAACGCCGATTCTGTAAAGATGATCCTTCCCGATCTGGTTTCCGACAAGCGATATTGCTATGCCCAGCCTTCTTCCGAACTCTTCAAGATCCTCATAATGCTGTGCCCTCTTCAACTGCCCTTCCACGGTGTCCCTAGCCTTAATGATGGTTCTTGCCGTTATGATATTCTCGTCAAGTGCGGCTAGGATCCAGACTATGAAGGCTAGCTCAACATTCTCAATCGGCGAATAAGTCTGATCGCCCAGAACTGCACTCTCAACAAAGGCAAATGCGGCCTTCCGAGCAGATGCATATTCTGGCAGGCCGTCGGAAGTATCAGTTACTGAAGTTGTGGCATCTGCGATCCTATGGATCAGTGCCCTGTCAAGTATCTGTTCCCTGTCTGGAAGTATCATGATACTTCTATCAATTCATATGTCGGTGCACTGGTAATCTTTTCGTATCCTTCCTTCGTCACCACAACGTCATCCTCGATCCTCACGCCACCGTATCCCGGAACGTATATGCCAGGCTCAACGGTAACAACCATATTTGCCTTGAGCGGGAAGTCCATCGTCGGGGAGAGTGCCGGATGATCATGAACCTCGAGGCCAACTCCATGTCCGAGGGAATGAATGAAGCGCCCCTTGTATTTTGTGGAATCTATGATATTTCTGGCAGCAGCATCAACATCCTTGCCGTTCGCTCCTTCTCTTATGGCCTTCATTCCGGCAGCCTGGGCCTCCTTGACAGTATTGTACATCTCCTTCTGTTCTTCTGTAGCTTTTCCAAATACTACGGTTCTGGTTATATCCGAGCAGTATCCCATGTACCTGGCTCCGTAGTCCATGAGGACGAAATCGCCCCTTTTCAGCTTGGCCTGTCCAGGTGAATAGTGAGGCATGGCCGCATTCTGTCCGAATGCAACTATCGTATCGAATGATGGGCCTGAGGCCCCGTTCTTCATCATCAAGTAAACGATCTTAGATGCAACTTCGTATTCAGTCATGCCCTCCTTCAGGCTGTCCAGAACATCTGGCAGCACTTCGCTGCCTATTTTTGCAGCCTCTCTTATTTTCTTCAGTTCCTCGGCCTGTTTTACCTTCCTCGCCTCAAGTATGCTTGCCGACACATCAAGGAATTCCTTATCCGGGACTATCCTCAGAAGCATCTTATAAGATGACAGCGAGAGTGATTGATAGTTCAAGCCAACCGTATTCACGTCTTTGAGCAATTCCCTAAGGATATTCTGAAAGTCTGTGGAATTCTTGAATATTCTTACGTCCAGGCCTGTGGCCCTAGCAGCCTGTTCCTCAAGCTGTGATGTCACTATGGTCGTACCATTTTTCCCAACGATAAGGGCAGAACCTTCAAATATGCCGTTTGTAGTTTGTGTCACATAGGTGAACGTTGGATCCCTTGCACTTTCGGAGGCATTGTATATAAGAAGCGTATCGACCTCTCTTGCGTATTCAAAAACTCTTTCTACATCCATGATGCAAGATTTTACCTGTGAATATAATCCTTTGCAATCAAATTCCAATGCGATGAAATGAAAGGCAGGTATACGTTGACCATCATGGAAATGAAAATATACCTTATGGATATATGAAACCCATAATGGATGAAATCTCGCTGCAACAGGGCGTTAAGAGGATTCAAACAGGCGTAGGTTGCATCGATGCTTTACTCAATGGAGGGCTGGAGGGCGGGATAATAACGGAGATCTTCGGAGAGGGCGGTGCCGGAAAAACGAACATATGCATGATAGCATCATGTTCAGCAATGAGCCAGGGGCTGAAGGTTATATACATTGATTCAGAAGGGCTCTCCCCTGAGAGATTCCTCGCGGTATGCCGTTCAGATATTTCAATGTTCAAGCTTTTCAGGGTCTATTCTCTGGATGATCAGGAAGTAGCCATAATGAAAGCCTCCAAGATGGCTGACAGAGATCAGAAGATAGGCATGATCGTTCTGGACTCCTTCTCGGAGTTCTTCAGACTCGAGAAAAGCGATGACAGGCAAGCGAGGATAGCGGAATTTCAGAGACAGCTGTCACTGCTTTCCTCTGTGGCAGCGAAAAAGAATATCCCAGTTCTGATAACGAACCAGATATATCAGGATATAGACAATGGGACGCTACTTCCGTTCGGTGGTTTCCTTGTCGATCACGCCATGAAGGCAATACTTCGGATAGAAAAGATGCCGGATGGCAGGCGAAGGATAACGGTGACAAAGCACAGATCGGTAAAGGAAGGAGTATCGGCAACGTTTCGCATAACAGATGACGGAGTTAGCTGTGAGGGGTGATGCATGGGAACAGATATATCGGATATAGTTGTGAGCCACGAGACATCTCTGAAGGATCAGAGCAATCAGACATTCTCTATAGATACATACAACATACTGTATCAGCTGCTGAGCAATGTAAGGCAGTATGACGGAATGCCACTGATGGACTCCCATGGAAATGTGACCTCGCATCTCTACGGCATATTCTATCGAACGATCAACCTCCTGGAGAACAAGATAAGGCCAGTATATGTGTTTGACGGAAAGCCAAGCCCACTGAAGAACAGAACGATAAGCGAACGGCAGCTGATGAAGGAGAAGGCGAAGGCAGAACTGGAGGAGGCAATAGAGAGAGGCGAAGAAGATCTCAGGCAGTACTACTCCCGCATAAATTACATAACCCCGCAGATAGTTGATGATACGAAGAAGCTTCTCGATTACATGGGGATACCTTACATTGATGCCCCGTCTGAGGGTGAAGCCCAAGCCTCCTACATGACGAAGAAGAACGTAGATGGGGTAATATCTCAGGACTACGACTGCCTGCTCTTCGGAGCAAGAAAGATTTTGCGAAACTTTGCGATATATGGTCGCAGGAAAGTCCCAAGAAAGAATATATATAAGACCGTATACCCGGAGTACATAATACTGGACGAGGTACTCTCTGCAAATCAGATAAATCAGGATCAGCTGATAGGTATAGGTATACTGGTAGGCACAGATTTCAATGAAGGGATAAAGGGAATAGGAGCGAAGAAAGCCCTTGCCCTGATAAAGAAAGAAGGTGATATCAAGGCGGTCCTGAGGCGCATAGGCAAAAACATCGAGAATCTGGACGAGATAATCGACTTCTTCAAGAACCCTCCGGTGGTAGACTACGATTTCAAGTTCAGAAAGCCGGATACGGATGCCATAGAGCATTTTCTGTGCGATGAGCATGATTTTTCAAGGGAGAGGATAAGGGATCATCTTGAATCGCTAAGGAAAAACGATCAGGCATCGACGCAGTTCAGGCTTGACAGTTTTGATTAATATTATGCTAATAATATTTGCATTTTCTAAATATTTATATAGGTAAATGAATTACCGATAAAGAGGTGTGCATTTGGAAACGAACATAAGTTTCAGCAGAGAGTTGAAGATAAGATCTCTGGCGTACACGTCGCTGGGGCACTTCACAAACGATTTCAACATACTCCTGTTTTCTGTATTGATAACCTATTATCATTCAGATTTTGGTATAAGTCTTGCATTTCTGGGCGCAGTGGCCATAATTTACAGCATAATCAGCGGGTTGCTCAGCACACCTGTGGGCAGATACGCAGATAAGACACGCAGGTACAGGTTTCTTATGATGGCCGGTTTTATAATACTTGGTATTTCCATATACCTGTTCGCGCTTTCGTTTGTATCAGCAACGATAGCGCTTCCTGTGATGATAGTCGCATCGATACTGTTCGGGTTTGGGCAGGCATTCTATCATCCGCTCGGCAGCTCCATATTGAATCTTACGTACGGAAATGGATCGGCATCTGCATTGGGCATAAACGGGGCATTTGGAAGCATAGGAAGATCGGCTCTACCTGTCATACTTGTGCCCCTGATAATATTGGTCGGAGAAAAATACGCGCTGGTGATACTTGGCACGTACATGATCCTGGCCGGAATCATAATATACGCAGGCCTCGGGTTCATAAGGGAACACGAGATACCTGAAAGATCAAGATCCGCAAGTTCAACAAAGAACCGTGACATGCTTTCAAAATATTCAGGCGTCCTAGCGATCATCGTTTCCATGGTGTTCATAAGGGCCATGTTTTTGACTGGTACAACTACATACATATCGCAGTTTGTACTGGATAGGGTTAAATCAGAGACCATAATGAGCATAGTACTTACAGTTAGCTTTCTCACGGCCGTTGGAGGGCAGCCTTACTTTGGAAGGCTAACGCAGCGGCATGGGGGTGAGGTCACTATTGGGCTGACAACTGGTCTTTCAACCCTCTTCTTCATCTTCTTCATGCTTGCCGGTACAAATCCGATAATAAATACGGTGACATATGCTCTATACGTATTTACAGCCTTCTCAGGTTTCCCCGTACTCATGGGTTATGTTAACCAGATCGTTCCACGGGACATATCGACAACAGCCGGAGGTATGGTGTGGGGCCTTGGAAACACCGTTGGCGGTGGCATAGGTATAGCCGTAATATCCGTACTGCTCTATTTCCACATAACGCTGGTAGAAACCATGTGGATAATGACCATATTCGGTGCGGTCTCTTTGATCCTATTCCCGTTCATCCCCAGCAAAGATTCTGCTGCTAGGTTAAAGGCATCAGCCTCGTGACGATCCATTCAGGATTGCAGCTGTGTGGATGATGGGCCACGCACCTGAACCTTTCATTTCAAACTGATAATGTTTATATGACGAAAAAATATATCGAACGGACAGGATGATCTAATGGCTAAGGGATCTGCAAATAATGTTAAGGTCAATCAGGATGCCGGCAAGAGTCAGCCGGAAAAAAAGGAAAATAAGGACTTCCAGTATATAGTACGTATAGCTAACAAGGATCTGAACGGAGAGCGCCTTCTGCCACTGGCACTGTCAGATCTGAAGGGCATAGGTGAAAGGCTGGGCTATGTTATAGCAGAGCGGCTGGATCTTCCAATAGATAAGAAGATCGGAGAGTTAAAGGAAGATCAGCTTGAAAAGCTCAGGGAGTACGTAGAGGCCAAGGAATATGATCTTCCGGAATGGCTTCTGAACCATCGCAGAGAGCCAATGACAGGCAAGAATCTAAATCTAGTTTCAACCGATCTTGAGATTCAGGTTCAGGAGGATATCAACCTGATGAAGAAGATAAGATCGTACAAGGGAATAAGACATGAGAAGGGCAAGAAGGTAAGAGGCCAGAGGACAAGGTCAAATGGAAGGAAAGGGCTCAGTATCGGCGTAGTCAGAAAGAAGGAATGAGGTTGATAGTATGGGAGATCCTAAATTTCATCACAAGAAGTATTCAACGCCTCGTCATCCATGGGAGAAGGAGAGGATCGATGAGGAGAACAAGATCGTTGTCAAGTACGGTCTGAAGAATAAGAAGGAGATATGGAGGAGCGAGGCGCTGCTTTCCTCAATAAGGTCCCAGGCAAGAGATCTTAGGGCAAGGCTTAGAACAAACGATGTAAATGCTCAGAAGCAGCTTGAGAGAATGATCAAGAGGCTCAACAGATACAAACTTCTCAGCGAGAATGCAACGCTTGACGACGTTCTCTCATTGACTGTGGAGAATATACTTGACAGGCGTTTGCAGACAATAGTTTTCAGGAAGAATCTGGCCATAAGCGTGAGGCAGGCCAGGCAGCTCATAACCCATGGGCACATATCGGTGGCCGGTAGGCGTGTTACAGTACCTGGCATGCTGGTGGAGGCAAAGGATGAGGATACCATAGCATACGAAGAGAATTCACCATTGGCAGACGGGCTTCATCCTATCAGGCAGGCACTGCTGGCCCCTGCGCAGAGATCTGCCGAGATGAAGGAGGGCCAGAGTGAAGGTTCAGAAGAGGGTGAGACGAATGAATAAGACCGGAATAGCCCATATTTATGCATCACAGAACAACACGATAATTCATGTGACGGATCCGACCGGTGCGGAGACCATCGCCATGGTTTCTGGCGGAATGGTCGTAAAGAACGACAGAGACCAGGCAAGCCCATACGCAGCAATGAAGGCCGCTGATATGGTTTCCGAAGCCCTGAAAGAGAAGGAGATAACCGATCTCATAATAAAGGTCCGCGCTCCAGGCGGAAACAAATCAAAGATACCTGGCCCAGGTGCTCAGGCAGCCATAAGAGCCCTTTCCAGGGCAGGTTTAAAGATCGTCCGGATAGAGGAAGTGACTCCTATCCCCCACGACGGTACCAAGAAGAAGGGGGGAAAGAGAGGGAGAAGGGTCTGAATGGACGTTAAAATTTTCAAGCTTTCAGATAAATATATAAGGTTCGAGATAGATGGCATAACGCCATCTCAAGCAAACGCTTTAAGGAGAACTCTGATAAACGATATTCCAAAGCTTGCCATAGAGAACGTCACATTTCACCACGGGGAGATCAGGGATTCTGAGGGGAACGTCTATGATTCATCCCTTCCGCTTTTTGATGAGATGGTAGCGCACAGGCTCGGTTTAATCCCACTCAAAACGGATCTGAATATGAACTTCAGGGATCAGTGTTCCTGTGGTGGCAAAGGCTGCTCTCTCTGTACCGTTACTTACTCAATAAACAAGCTCGGACCTTCTACGGTATTCTCGTCTGATATTCAGGCTGTCAGCCATCCGGATCTTGTTCCGGTGGATGGTGAAATACCCATAGTGAAGCTTGGACCAAAGCAGGCAATACTCATAACCGCTGAGGCCATCCTTGGAACAGCGAAAGAACATGCAAAATGGCAGGTTACATCCGGCGTTTCATATAAGTATCACAGGGAGTTTCACGTTTCCAAGAAAGATTTTGAGAACTGGCAGAAGCTGAAGAATGCCTGCCCGAAATCCGTCATCTCAGAAACGGATACTGAGATAGTGTTCACGGATGATTTCGGCTGCAACGATCTGAACGTGCTATTCGAATCTGATGGAGTTAATATGGTAGAAGATGACAGCAGGTTCATCTTCCAGTTTGAAACGGACGGATCGCTTACCGCAAAAGAGACGCTTCTGTACGCACTCAATCGCCTCAAGGATAGATGGGACATACTCGTTGAGAGCCTTTCAGAGTGAGCAAATATCGAGGTATTTCAAACACAAGCATAAAAGAATTTATATTTTCGATATTAATTCCGTAATGCCCTCAGGGCATTGAGATGAAAAGCGGGTGTGGTGTAGCCTGGTAACACGCGAGCTTGCCAAGCTCGTGCCTCGGGTTCAAATCCCGACATCCGCACTCTCATAATTGTTCGATATCAATACAGAGGGGGCAGTGATCTTTCAAGTTTATTTATGCACCATCAGATATGTTTTAGGATATGATAATTAAAACGTGATCCTACATCTATTTTTTTGTTGAATTCACAGTAACGGTAATTGATCGTTCTTTGCCAGCAATCACTGTTGGTGTGCTGACTTTAAGTACCGGTAGCATCCCATATCCTTTATATGTTTAGATAGGTCTCCTCGGATCCTCTGGCAGAAAGTCGATCTCTAATACTGTGGATAACGTCGTCGTATCATATCGTAGATCAAGGGCAAAGCGTTCCAAGCATTTATAAGAAAGTTAGAGGTTTGAGGGAAGGAGTAAAACTCCGATCCTTAGAGAGGAAATACACGGATTTCCCCAAATAGAGGAGTTTATAATGCCTATGCAGGCATCGAAAAGTAGGGCTGGTGCGGTCCGAACTTACGCCTGTGGAGATACCGCTGACTGGATACCTGAATCATGAGGGTATTAGTCGCGTGTCGTTGAATCAGGAAGAAGATCCAAAGCTTCAGCTGAGGAGTAACTCACGGAGTGATGCAAAAGCATAATGAAACATGGGGCTATTGCCGCAGAAGATACGCTATCATCTGATCAACGTACGCAGCCTGCTGCATGATCACAGAAGCTGGCGTTCCGTTTCTTTCGCTTAGATCCTGCATAATCTCCTCCGGCATCATATTCGTATCAGGATATTACTGCATTATCAATGCAATACCATTCAGCAAAGTTTCAAAATGCGGCCGGCGACGCATATCCTGCACACGTTGATGGTATCTTTTCCTTATGGCTGACTTTCTTGTAACGTACTTTTGATCTCGCTATCGCCTTCAATATATATCGTAGATCTATGAAATGGCGCGTATAATTCAGCATGAGTCAGTTATCATATACGGGTTTATGTATGCATTTATAACTAAACCTTTTATAACAATAATTAATATCTATTTGTGGTACAGTATAAGTGGATAGCGCTCTCCAACACCAGTATAGGTGTGATGATGGCCTCCATTAACGGAACTATCATAATGATATCATTGCCGGCCATATTCAAGGGAATAGATATAAATCCCCTGGCGCCACAGTCTTTTGCCTATCTGCTGTGGATACTAATGGGATACAACATCGTCACGGCCACTCTACTAGTAACATTCGGGAGGCTATCCGATATATACGGGAGGGTGCGTCTCTTCAATTACGGCTTTGCAGTCTTTACCGCAGGGTCGATCATGCTCTTCCTAACTCCTGGAAAAGGCAATATCGCGGCCTTGGAGCTAATAGTATTCAGGTTGATACAGGGTGTTGGTGCTGCATTCCTGTTCTCGAACAGCACGGCCATTCTTACGGATTCATTTCCGTATAATGAAAGGGGGAAAGCTTTAGGCATAAATCAGGTAATAGGGCTCTCAGGTTCATTTCTAGGTCTAATTCTAGGAGGTATACTGGCCGCGATAGACTGGCGCTATGTCTTCCTCGTGAGCGTACCCATAGGTGCATTTGGAACAGTGTGGAGTTTCCTGAAACTTAGGGAGACAGGAAGCCTGAAACACGATAAAATAGACATTGCAGGCAACTCTCTCTTCGCAGCTTCGCTCACGCTAATACTCATAGCGATAACCTACGGCCTGATGCCATACCATAGCGCTCCAACAGGATGGTCAGATCCGTATGTCATCTTCGCGCTTGCAATCGGATTTGCAATGATGATAGGATTCATCTTTGTGGAGCTCCGTGTTTCTAGCCCGATGTTCAATCTTGCCCTATTTAAGATAAGGGCATTTGCTCTCGGTAACTTATCCGCTCTTGCCAGTGCAATTGCTCGTGGCGGTGTAATGTTAATGCTGATAATATTTCTGCAAGGTATCTGGCTCCCGATACACGGTTATTCATATTCATCTGTGCCGTTCTGGGCTGGCGTCTACATGATACCGATGACCGCAGGTTTTCTCGTTATGGGCCCGATAAGCGGTACGCTTTCAGACAGATTCGGTGCAAGAGGGCTTGCTACTGCTGGCATGGCCATAGTCGCCGTTACATTCGTTCTGCTGGCACTGCTCCCCTTCGACTTTTACTATCCAGAATTCGCCGCGATAATCTTCATTATGGGCATAGGAAATGGAATGTTCGCGGCACCTAATACAAGCTCCATAATGAACTCCGTTCCACCTGAGGTGAGAGGCGTATCCAGCGGCATGCGATCAACGCTGCAGAATACCGGTATGACTGTTTCCATGGGCATATTCTTTACAATAGTTATAGTTTCGCTTTCAATCAGGATGCCTTCAACACTTTCGTCTGCACTCAGCAGTGTTGGTGCAAGCGTTCTGATACCTTATATGACAAAGCTTCCGCCAACATCCGCTCTCTTTGCGGCATTCCTTGGATATGATCCGGTTCACACGATGCTGAGCTATCTTCCACCCACGCTCATTTCAGGCCTGAGTTCCTCTACCATAGCTGCTATGGAGAGCCATACATGGTTCCCATACGCCCTCGCTCCAGCTCTTATGGGCTCACTTTCCGTTTCGTTTTACATCGGTGCCATACTTTCAGCGTTTGCGGCCATGCTGTCTGCTCTCCGTGGTAAGCGCTTCATCAATCCGGAGGCCATGAAACATGCAGAGTTCTCCAATGAGAACATAGCTGTCAAATCCAATGACTCTAGAGCAAAGATACCGGTGAATCCTGGAAAAAGGGCATGAGCATCCTAGACGACATCGTTAAAGCCTCGTAAGATTCAACAGCAATGGCGTTATCAGGGACACCTCTCCTGATACAGAGGATTCTTTTGCGATCATCTCCGGCTGCCAATTATTGATCTGCGATTTTCATTGAAAAATAATACAACGCGATATCATTTCAACCGTTGTTTGCAGCCTTCGGAGATTTGTTATGCTTGATCGTTTCGTTTTCTACATTATCCATCATTCCGAGCACAGAAGATGTTTTCTAGATATTTTCATGTTCGATATGTATTATGGAAACGCCATTCAAATCAGCGTAGATGGATGGTATGGTACGATAATGCGTCGCTGGAATACCACCTATCCTTAACCATCGAAATCTTCTCATTCTTACTTATTATTATGGTAGAGCCAGCCAACCACTGAATTTTTAGTCTGGATGGGCGATAACGTGATATTCAATAAAGCATTGCATACCTATGGAATTCAAGAGCCTTACACCATTTGGCGAGGCTATCCGTATGGCATCAGGGCTGAGTATCAATGTCAGGCAATCATATATATCTGCAGCCGATTCCGTTGGACGTTACTGTTCGCAAGATATTGTGAGCCCGGTAGACTTCCCTGAGGCTGACAGAAGTGCAGTGGATGGAATAACCCTGAGATACGAAGACACCCTGAGCGCCTCCAGGTCTAATCCTGTACAGCTATCGCTTGTCGGAGAGGTCAGGATTGGAGATTCTCCAGCTTTCAAGCTTAACAGGGGGGAGTGTGCCATAGTCTATACTGGATCACCGATTCCTGAAGGCGCGAATGCAGTCTTGATGAAAGAAGACGCGTCCATTGGCACATCGATTGTATCCGTATACAGGCAGATGAAAAAATTCCAGAATATATCGAGGGCAGGGGAAGATTTGAAGAAGGGGAACACAATAATAAAAAGAGGGTCCAGGATCATGCCGTGGCACATCCCGGCATTCATCGAAACTGGAATAGATAAGGTTCCTGTCATGGACGCTGAGGTTGGCATAGTATCTACTGGCACTGAGATAGTCAGAGGCCTCGTCAAGAATTCAAGTGCACCGATGCTGGAGGCGATGATCTCGAGGATGGGGCTGCGATATGCATTCTACGGAAATGTTGAGGATGATGAATCCAAGATCAGATCCGTGATCGAGGGGATTAAGTCGGACATAATAATAGTGACCGGAGGTTCAGGGCCAAGTTCACAGGACCTCGTGCACGATATCATCGCTAACAATGGCACGTTGATATTTCACGGTGTGCGAATGAAACCGGGCCGTACAACCGGGCTCGGTCTGATGGGTGGAAAGCCCGTATTCATGATCTCCGGCCTTCCCGTCGCCGCGCTTATGGCCTTTGAAAACATAATAGATCCGGCCATAAGGTCATGGTTTGGTATGAAAACTATTGAAAAGAGGACTAGGCGTGGATATCTCACCAGATCCATTTTCAACAATGAGAACATGAGGATGTTTGTGAGAGTCAGAATGTTTGAAGAGGATGGGAAGACGATGGTAGAGCCGATGCGCACCACGGGATCTGGTGTCATAAATTCCGTCATATCCGCCGATGGCTATCTGGTTATAGAGGAGAACAGCGAAGGGTATCCGGAAGGCGCTGAGGTTGATGTTCTTGAAATAGGTGATGGGCTTTGAAGGTTTTTCACAAACTAGTTTCTGCTGAGGATGCCAGATCCATAATGGCTGGCGAGATGAGGAAGATGATGAGGGTGGTGGAGGTGCCGATAGAGGAGGCGGTGGGACTAACCGCAGCCGATGATATATTCTCCGAGCATGATGTACCTCCATTTGACAGGTCAGAGGTTGACGGCTTTGCTGTGGATCATACCGATGTGGATGGAGCTCAGGAAGATGCTCCTGTTACTCTTAGGATAGCCGGTAGCATAACTCCTGGAGAAACTCCAAATGCCGTCGTAGAGAGGGGAAAGGCCGTATACATAGCTACAGGATCGGTCATGCCAAAGGGATCAGACGCTGTCGTGATGGTAGAGGATACAAGGCAGCGTGGTGATTATGTCGAGGTCTACAGATCCGTGTACCCGGGAGAGAACGTTGCATTCGCCGGCACAGACATATCGCTCGGTGACATAATAGCCAAGGCAGGGACAGTCCTGACTCCGGAAAAGCTGGCCACGCTGGCTGCATCAGGAGTGGCCAGGGCACGCGTGTTCGACAGAATACGTATCGGGATATTTTCAACGGGCAACGAGATCGTTAGGCCTGGCACGGATCTGAAGCTCGGCCAGATATTTGATGTGAACGGATATTATTTCCAAACAAAGCTCAACTCCATTGGTGGAGTACGTGCAGTCTTCCTCGGTTCTGTTCCTGATCAGGAAGACGATATGGTAAGGATCATAAGGGATAACATAAATTCCTTCGATATTCTGATGGCTTCAGGATCAACCTCGGCAGGTTTCCTGGATATGCTCTACAGGGTGATAGAAAAGGTCGGTGGCAGCATATTGTTCCATGGAATAAACATGAGACCGGGAAAGCCAACGTTCTTTGGAAGGATAGGCGATAAACTCTTCATAGGCATGCCAGGTTTTCCGCTTTCCTCTGCGGTTATACTGAACTACATTGTGATACCTTCGCTTCGTAAGGCGATTTCCGGGGATTTCGAAAGACCAAGGGTTGTGAAGGTGCCGGTCAAGATAGCGCCTGAACATATGCAGGAAACGGTGTATCCAGCCATAATAACCAGAAATGGCTATGCTTTCCCAATAATGGGCAATTCAGGATCAATAAGCAGGATCAGGTTTGCCGATGGCTTCATAGCGATACCGGGTGATCTCAAATACGTGGATCCAGGCGATAACGTATTTTATTATCCGCTCAACGAAAGAGAAGCAACGATAATATGCATCGGAAGCAGCGATCCTCTTATGGACATGGTGGTGCTGGAAACAGACAGAAATGCGAAGATAGTAAACATGGGATCATGGGGTGGTGTCAATGCAATGAGGATGGGGATAGCGGATGTATCCGGCATACACATATTGAAGAGTGGGACCTACAACATACCTGTGCTCGATGAAAGCCTGAAAGAGCGCACAATGCTCATCAGGGGATTCAGCAGAAACAGGGGTTTCCTCTCGAAGTCAGGCATCTCGTCATTCGAGGAGATAGTAGACAGAGGGTTAACATTCGTGAACAGAAATAAGGGTTCCGGTACAAGGGATCTGATAGAAGAGATGATAGGAGACAACGAGAGGATAAGGAACTCGATGCGCGGCTACCTGTGGGAATCACCATCGGAGGCCGGAGTTGCGCAGGCAGTAGCACAGGGCCGTGCTGATGCCGGAGTGGGCCTGGAGTTCTATGCGGTAAAACTGGGCCTTCAGTACCATCATATAAAGAAGGAGAACTATGATATCCTCATATCCAGGGATTTCTACGCTTCTGATGCCGGTAAATTATTCATAAAAGCCCTCAAATCACTCAAGGGAATGGAATCTAAGTATCCGGGATACGAAATACCTGAAAACATAGGGGAAATAATTGCGTGATGCGAAGTCACGCAATTAATTCCGCAGGATCATCGCAGATCATAAGTTCCTGAGATCGTATATCCTTCGAATACGCTCATTGGCTTTATACCGAATGTCTTCAGTGCCCTGGAGGTATCCATCGTGTAGTTGCCGAGATCCTCTCCGCTGTCCTCAAGAGAGCATTTAAGTCCGGCCAAGTCGCATAGTCGCTTTGCAAAATCGTAAGCTGTACCGGCATCTGAAGCCACATTGTATACACCGGAGATTTTCCCTTCGATAGATTTCGTTATGAATGATGAAAGATCCGCATTTCTTATGAAATTTCTGATGGTACTTTTGGATAATGCCAGGTGCATTCCTGATCTGGCCATGTTCAGAACATTTGTGTAGAGATTCACCGAGCAGAGACCTATTATGAAACCTGTTCGGAAAATTGTATCTCTTCTTAAATTCATGAGGCCCTCGGCAGCCAAAAAGGTCCTGCCTTCTTCGGTGATCGGTTCTGTGCGTGAATCCTCGGCCTTAGGATCGTTGGAAGGGCTGTACACAAGATCGGATGAAATCAGTATGTATCTGTCCGCCTCTAATTCCTTTCTGGCGATACTGATCGCTGCCAGCGCGTTCTCAGGCTTTGCATTGGTTATAACAACCGCCTCATAATGGAATTTCCTGTGAGCAGCTACGGACCTCGAAATCGCCATTGGGTCGCTGCCAAAAAGTGCATCAACCTGATCACCATTTTCAAGTGCGATTTTTACAAGATTAAATCCTGAAACGGAATTTCCATCGGTTATCAGTATTCTTGCCGTATACCTATTATGCCTATCTCCTATGTTAGCTTTACCCGGTACGAGTTCACGTGTCTGCGGTTCCCATGGAGAGATACTCTGCCATCTCCTTGTACGTTTTTATGAGAGTAACCTCGGTTATGCCCGTCTTCTTTACGACATATCTCTGAACGAGGTGTTTCGACAGCCTCTCAGATGCAAGGTATATTGCAGATATTGCTATCGTTGATGGGGCCTTTCTCATTATCCTCATCTCATGCGAGAACTGCTGAACAAGCGCTATGGCCTCGCTCCTTACATCATTATCCACGTTTAAAAGTTCAGAATACCGTTCGACGAAATCCATCGGCCTTGCCGATATCGACGGCGTTTTCATATTCTTGACTATGGCATTCTCTGTTCTCCATACGCGGGATGGGTCTGTGTGCATGCTTCTGGCTATGTACTTGAGTGTCATTGGGTTTGCCTGCCTCCTGGATGCTATCAAAAGGCATGCTGCGAGGACAGCCACACACCCCCTTCCACGGGAGACGCCCTTGGAAGAGCTCTCAAGGTAGAGTTTCAAGGCGTCAACAAGAACATTCTCCGGAAGGTCTGCCATCAGCCCGGATCTCTTCAGGTATGGAGCTATTCTGTTCAGGTTTTCATCCTTTGATATATTCTCTGGAATTCTCAGTCCTCTATATCTCTTCAATCTACCCAGAAAACTTGATACGAGCTCATCCCTATCTAATTCTGCTTCCGGTCTTTCCACATATGCATATAGAAACAATGATATATAAACATAATGTAATTATTTGACATATTACATTATTCTGGGATTTCAGGAAGATGTCCGCAAGAGTTAACTGTGCGAAATTTCGGAGAACTGTGAGAAAGTGATAAGACTCTGGTCGTCAGGAGCTATGCAAGTATTTCAAAGAATAGGAAAATTTAATGTCCAGGACATCACGCCTGCGTATATCGACATCGAATATCAACGGTATGTATCTGCATAGGCAAATGCCTATCTACGAATTAGGGAGAAACGCCGATGCTCTTGTGTAAAGATAGATCACCCACCAGAAACATGGGGCATTATAGCCACAACATCCCCATCTGAGAGGATCTCGCCACGATCTGCATATCTATAGTTTCTTGCCACAAACAGTCCCTTCTCATTGAATATCCCAGGATAGCGGGCCATGAGCATATCTATTAGATCAGATATGCGTTTGCCTTGATCCAGCTGGATATTTTCGCTATCCTTGCCGACCCTCTCACGATAGTAGGCAAAGTATTTTACAGTTACATCCATATGAATACACCTCATTTGCCATGACTCAGATCGTATAGGATCTGCTGCGCTCTCTTCACGCCTTCTCCTATGCTAACCTTTTCACCACTCTGTGCAGCAGCCCTCTCTATAACGGACAGAGCAGACAGGGCATCAAAGTCATTGACGTAGCCCATGTGACCTATTCTGAAATATTTTCCCAACAGTTTAGGGTGAACTCCCGTGGCAAATTCTATGCCTAGGGCCATGGATCTACCGACGATCTCATCGGCATGATCGGAAAGTACAGCGGTTACCGTATTGCTCCACAGTTCCCTTTTGGCTAAAACCCTCAAGCCAGCAGCCTCTATGCCTTCATTGAGCGCAAGGGTGAGCCTGCGATGTTCATCTATCCTTGCTTCGAGGCCGATTGTCCTTATATCCGAGAAAACCCTGCTGAGGGAAAGGATCACGCCCACGGGCTCTGTGGAGAGGTAGCCATTCTTTCCTTCCAGGTAACGCTCCATGGGCGTCATCCAGTTCTTCAGGTTGAAAAAGTAGCTGAACTCGTTTATATCCTCAAGGGCCGCCCTGGAAGCCACTATCAGGGCAGCACCTGGAGGTGCACCCAGTGCTTTCTGGCTTGCGCTGATGATTGCCGTTATTCCAAGCCTGGCTATATCCTCCTTCTCGGCTCCAAGACTAGCAACACCGTCAACTATTATGCGGTCCGCATATTTCTTCGCGATCTTGGAAACGCCTTCGATGTCCATGCGGACTCCGGTGCTCGTTTCCACATGGGTCATTATTAGATTCTGATAGCCTCCGCCTTCAAGTTTTTCCTCTATATCATCCATGGAAACGGAATTTCCAGGATCAGCTGATAATACATCCATCTGGAAGCCATGTGCAGTCAATATAGGTATCCACCTGTCTCCGAAGACCCCGTTTGTAAGGAGCAGCGTCCTTGATCCACTTGGAATTAACGAAGTTACGGTTTCCATGGCAACTGTTCCGCTGCCAGGCAGTATGAATGGCAGATAGGAATCATCCGCACCTGCGGTATAGAGAAGCCCTTCAAGCGAATACTTCATTGCATCTAAAAAATCAGGAGAAGCAAATCCAGTGTTCTCCGATACTCCAGCCAACTGTATCCTGTAGCTGGAGAACGATGGGCCAACATGCATGAGCTTTCTCTGCATATTTTTACATTTATACGTGAGTAATAACCTTATCGATATCTATGGGTTGCAGCGAAGGTTGGTAGGCATCTTCGAATATCCTCAGAAACGTTTCAGGCTATAGCCCGGTCAAGGCATGTTATGGGTATTCCTTTGAAAAATTGGAACGTATCAGTTTGCACGGAGTATTTCTGGTAGAATTCCGTTCCATTTGATTCTGTATCCGATCTTTTCGAGGTGAGATATCGGGATGCTCCGCCTTTCCAGGAGATCCAATATTGCCTCGGTATTCGGATATAGGCTGTCGATCTCTTCCTTGAGATCATCCGTGGCAGCGGGGTATTCCTCTGAGGCTTTGGCGATTATGATATCCCAATCTACCCTGTTCCTGAAGCAGAGTATGCCCTGAAACTTCTTGCATTCGCCAATAACGGCGGTTATCCATTTTATACCAGATGCTTTTATCATTTCATCCCGCTTCTTTATGGCCTCAGGGCTCATGTGGTATACAACGTCAACGTAGACATTCTGTCCATTCACATTTATGATCCGTGTCGGGAAAAAGACTCGGGTTCCGATCACGATGGGAGCTGGTATAGCCTCTTCCTCTTCGATACTAGTCTCTGGAAGATAATAGGATATTGAGCTGTCAAGATCCACACTGTATATCCTGTTCTTGATCTCTACGTCTGCGTGAAGTTTCCATTCAGGGAATGCGGTCAATTTTTCTACTGCTCTGGCCATCGATGATCCATACCTCTCCATATTGTTGAACACTGAATTTGGCCCATCTATGCGTACGCTGCTGAGCGGGTTGCCCTGTGCCTCGAATACCAAGCCCTGCCGTTTGATGATGGATATGAAGCGGTACCAGTTGTTAAGGCCTGAAACCTCAATAAATTTGGCTTTGTATATGAGCGTGGTCAGCTGTTCCAGGTTGTATCTCCTGTTCAGATCTTCAGGCGTTATCGATGGGCACTGATCCAAAACATTCTCGGAATCCATATCGCCATAAATAGCATCTTCAATATCCTGCGGCGACACCGAGAAATGTTCTGCAGCCAAGGCGATTTTTTCCTGTCTCTCTTCTGGGGATACCGCCGGCCCCAATTGGAATAGAAAGCTTCTCAGCTCTTTACTGTTTATACGGGATATGTTCCTGAACGTAGACAGTCGATCCATGAGGATAGCAAGCCCCCTCACTATTTTCGGATTCCTCATTCCGTATTCTATGCTAACAATATCCTTTGAAATCTCCTTCCTCGTCCTTCCCGTCGAAGATCGATATATCTCTATGACCTTTTTGGCTATATCTATGTGATCCGGAGCTATCATCAGCGGTCTGAGAGTACCGTCCTGTGCCCTACGTACCACCATCAGCTCTGCCGGGAACACCTTTTCTCCTCCTCCTTGAAACACCAAATTCTGAAGTTTCCGCCGTGACCAGCTCGTACATTATAGCCTTCTTCCCAGCCGATGGCCTGAGAATTCTCCCAAGCCGCTGCCTGAACTGCCTCATGCTACCTGATCCGCTGACGACTATGGCAACCGACGCATCCGGAAAATCTACACCCTCATCCAGGACCCTCGATGTTGCTATTGCCGTTATCATGCCCTCCCTGAACATTGCCGGTATCTTCTCGCGCTCCTCCTTGTCTGTAAGGTACGTTATAGCTGGTATGAGAAATTCCTTCGATATTGTATACGCCGTCTCAGTATCCTCAGCAAATATCAGCGTCTTCTCTCCGCGGTGCTTTGAGAGTATCGTGCGGATCATCTCCATCTTGCCCCTGGAGTTGAAGGCGATCTCCCTTGACTTTCTCCAGGCTATGAGGGCCTCCCTCCCCTCAGGTGTCCACGAACTCCTTATGAATTTCTCGAAATCCCATGGGCCGCGCATGACCATCCTGTGCCTCCTCAGGTATGACACGAAGATCTCGTGGTACCGCTGGTAATCCGCATATTCTTCATCGCTCAGCTCTATAGGTATCCTTGCTATGGTATAGTCGGCCAGATACTCATCGATCTCCTCATATCCGAGCTCGAATATCTTTCCGCCCATGATTTGCTCGAGAACCTTCTGAAGGCCATCCGTCCTCTCATAGGTTGCCGTGAGGCCCATTCTGAACGGCGCTGTGTACATGAGAGGTATCATCCTGAGTTTTTCAGATGCAAGATGATGGACTTCGTCGGCTATTATCAGTGAAAATCTATTGCCGTATTTCTCCGCCATGAGATAGGCTGAATCGTAGGTGGATACCGTGATGTCGCGCTCATCATGCTCTCCGCCCCCAATCTGCCCCGGTTCTATTCCGAACGTTTCCTGTATTCTCTTCTTCCACTGGGACAGTAGGTCTATGGTTGGGACGAGTATGAGCGTCCTCTCGGAAACCGCCTGAATTGCAGCCATTCCTATATGGGTTTTACCTGCTGCTGTGGGAAGAACAACAGTTCCCCTCATCCCGTATTTTTTCCACTCCTCCAGCGCCTGCGATTGGTAAGGCCTGAGTGATATCCTGCCATTCAGTTCGAGATGCTTACGATCCATGACCATGTCCACTGCATCTATTCCTGCATCCCTGAAGAACGACAGTATTCTTGGATAATTGACACCAAGGGATCTATAGCACGCTATCCTGTGATCGAAAACAGCCAGATCCTCTGGGATGTTTCCATCGTATCCCTTTATGAGTATGGATCCTCCAGAATAGATGATATCGGGCACAGGAGACCATACGCCTGCAGATAATAAACATTTCTCGGAGAAGCCGTTTCAGTTAACGCGGTGTTCCTCGATAAAAAGTGCATTACAATAATATGCGTGATTCATCACAACGATTTTCAATGGGTATGGAATGAGGGCCAAGGATCGCTATGCATCCAGCTGGTGCAGACAAAGAATGAAATACATACCGGAGCTGAAGATGGAGGATATACTGGTCAGGTGCCTCAATGATCGGGCTTACAGGAGAAGGATGAATGAGAAGATAGATGAACTTGTTAAACTGATAGATGCTGGGCACGCCGTTGAAGATTCGCCAATAGGTGAGCTGGCAAGATCCAGGGTGCGCATAAGAAAAAAGTACAGCATGTGGAACAGGCTCTTCATGGATAGATATTCGGCGCAGTATTCAACTCCGGAGATCATAGGCAGCTACAGATCTGCGAGAATCAAAGACGAGGTTCTGGACATAGGATCCGGTGCAGGCATGCAGTGCATAATGTTCGGCCTGGGGTCAGGATGCACAGGCATAGAAAAGGATCGGGTAAGATATCTCTCGTCGATGATCAACGCAGAGGTATACGGTTCTGGCGCGAGTTTTAAAAACGAGGATTTCTACTTAACCAATATTACATCTGCGCGGGCAGTGTTTTCAGATCCACTGCGAATGAACACGCGAAACGTGCGGGATATTGTCCCATCACCATACCAGATAATGGGAAAAATAAAGGCTGAGGCATACATCTTCGATCTTCCACCTCATGCCGATCTTAATACCATAGAATTCAATGGTGAAAAGGAATACATATCCGTTGGAGGGGTGCTATCTAGGTTCACCGTATATACGGGCAAATATGCAGAATCTGATTTTTCTGCCCACATAATGCCCGCTGATATGCACCTAACGGGTTCTAGATATACCGGCAGCTTTGCAGAACCGCATATATACGACTACATATACGTCGTCGATCCAGCAGTATCCGAGGCAGGGCTTTTGGAGGATTTTTCCGACATGTCAATGATCTCGAGAGATGAAAGGCGTACGGTGCTCTCCTGCGCATCTTTCAGGAAGAATTTTCCAGGCATGGTTTTTTCAGTGCATGGCGTGTATGACTGGCAGGGCCTGCAGGCGGAGATGGCCAGGATGAGGCCAAAGAAGGTTTATCTCAGGTACAGCGTTCCCAGCGATGAATACTATGCAATTACTGAAAAACTGGAGTACGAGGATGGAGAAGGGGACGCATATGTATTCCGATTTTCGGAGAACTATGTGATCGCAAACAAAATTTTCGATATTAATTATAATAAAAAATCCAATTTATAATGATGCAAAACAATGTTTTTATAAAGGTAAGGAATTACTTTTGACGCAAGGATGATCGAACTTTATTCAAATGCGAGATTGCCAACTGAATTTGGGCTTTTCAGGATATATACATTTGTAAATGATGAAAACAAGGACCATGCCGTTATCGTTCGGGGAGATCCGAGGGGAAAGGAGGACGTTCCTGTGAGGATACATTCTGAATGCCTAACCGGTGATGTTCTCGGGTCGCTGAGATGCGACTGCAGAGATCAGCTTATACAGTCATTGAGATATCTAGGCAGGCAGGATTACGGTATGCTGATTTACCTGAGGCAGGAGGGCAGAGGCATAGGACTCCTCAACAAGATCAAGGCTTACAGCCTCCAGGACAGCGGTGCCGATACAGTCGAGGCAAATCTGAAACTCGGCCTGCCCGTAGACAGCAGAGATTATTCATTTGCCTCAGAGGTTATAAAATTCTTCGAAATAAAGTCCATATACATAATGACAAACAATCCAGAAAAGATGAAGGCACTGATCGAAAGCGGCATTAATGTCAAGGGCAGAATACCGATTTTCAGCGATCCAACGCCATACGACAAGTTCTATCTTGAAACCAAGAAGCTAAAACTCGGGCATGAGATAGAGAACATTTGAAGATAATGATTTTAAAAAATCTTGAATTTGTCCTGCATTGTTCTCGATACATCCGTAGGATCGCCGGCGGCAGAATGCAGATCCGTGCCTTCTTTCGTCTCCGGTATTTTTTGTTTAAATAGATGCCATCATGGTATGGCCTTCTCTTTGGCATCAGTTTTCTTCGCCCTCATGGCTTCAGCATAACCAGCATTGAAGCACCTTACATTAAGATCGGTTATCATGGCCTCTTCAAAGGCCTTCTTCTGCATTTCCCCGAAGAAGCCCATGCCCATCATGAATCCAATGAAGACGGCATTCGACCCCTTTGGATTTCCCACATCTTTTGCTATCTTCTCGCCATCCACCAGGTAGTATTGAAATCCATGCAGCTTTTGTAAAACTGCTTCCAGATCTGGCATTTTTACCTTCGGTACCACAGGTTTGATCGTTTGCTTGTTGAGTATGAATACCGTGTCTTTCCCTGCGTATGATAGATTTCTAAGAGCCTCGCTGGCTTCTAGCCCGACGATGTAATTGGCCTTTCCCTTCTCGATGAGCGGAGCCATCACGTTGCCTATCCTTATGTGCACCTGTACTGATCCACCTCTTTGAGACAGGCCATGAGTTTCCGCAACGAATACCTTTATCCCTGAATTGACCGCTGCATTGCCTATCATCTTGCCCATGGTTATTATTCCCTGGCCGCCCACTCCAGCTAAGAGAATGTTTATGCGTTCCATGCTTCCTCCCATCCCGCTGGTTTTTCTCCCTTTATTGATATGGCACTGAAGGGGCACACTTCGACGCATGCACCGCAGCCAATGCAGCTGTCATCGATCGTAGCCTTCTTGTTTGAGAGCGGAAGGATCGACGGACATGTGAAGAAATCATAGCATATTGTACAGCCAGTGCATCTGTTTGGGTCAACGTAAGCTTTCGGTGTTTCGGAATCAACCTTTTCGAGTACCTCTAGAGCACAAGCCCTCTTCGCTATTATCACGGCCGGTTTAAGGGTTTTCTTCACGTATTCTGCAGCTTGTTGTACAGCCTTCTCACCGGCATCAACGTCGAACGGATCGAACGTCTCCACATATTCAATGCCCATTGCCCTGCAAACATTCCCTATATCGATTGCCGTTGACGGGCTCGGCTGCTGCCCGGTCATTGCAGTGGATCTGTTGTCAAGAACAACGATGATCTCCGCAGTATTATTGTAGACTGCATTGGCAACACCTTCTATGCCGCTGTGGAAGAACGTTGAATCCCCTATTACCGCAACCGGAACCTGATCCGTTGATCGGAATACTCCATTGCTTATACCGAGGCTTGATCCCATGTTTGTGGCGGAATCCTGCTCCCTGAACGGGGGCAGTGCGCCCAGAGTATAGCATCCAATATCTCCGGAGAAGAAGGAATTCTGCATTGAAACCCTGCTTAGGCCCTTTTTTATATCGAAGAACGAGGATCTGTGCGGGCACCCAGGGCACAGTGCAGGCGGTCTCGGTGTTAGTGGTTCATCCTGGAAGTATGAACCACTATATTTCATGCCGAAGAAGGCGAAGAGCCCAGCCTTCAATTTTTCGAACGTCATCTCACCCTCTATTGGGATCAGATCTTTCCCGTGGAATTCAACTGCCTTTCCATTCCGCAGAAGTATGTCAGCAACTTGCATCTCCATCACTGGATCATTTTCCTCTACCACCAGCACTCTCCGTATGCCATTGATGTGATTGAGTATTGCACTTTCAGGTATAGGAACTGTAGCATCCAGGCGCAGTACATTCGTGTGAATGCCTGCGTCCTCAAGCGCCTCTTTAAGATAGGAATATGAAATACCACCTGTTATTATGATGGAATCTCCACCATCAGGTTCATAGGAACACAGTGAAGATAGGTAATCAGATATTTCACGCCATCTCTCCAGCTGTTTCTTGCGGTCGCTTCTTGCGTTCTCAGGAGCTAAAACGTATGTATTCGGATCTTTTATAACCTTTCCTCTCAACGGCTCATGATGGTCTTCATATATCACGTTTGATCTGACATGGCCTATCCTCGTGGTGGTCCTCAGGATCACGGGGTGATGGAATAGCCGGCTTACCTCGAATGCCTTCAGAGTGAGATCGTATGCGCTCTGGACATCGTATGGCTCAAGAACAGGTATTAGTGCATGCAATCCATAAAACCTGTTGTCCTGTTCATTCTGCGACGACCACATCGACGAGTCATCAGCAGAGACAATTACAAGAGAACCTGTGATCCCGGTGTAGGAGGAGCTGAACATCGGATCAGAAGCCACGTTCAGACCTACATGTTTTACTGCTACAAGCCCGGTTCCGCCGCTCATGGCCGCACCATAGGCGGTCTCGAACGCTATCTTTTCGTTGACGCTCCATTCCACATACACATCAGGTCCAAACTTTCTGACGTTCTCTATTATTTCGGTGGACGGTGTGCCTGGATAGCCTGCTGCAACGCTCACGCCCGCATGAACAGCGGCAGCAGCGATTGCTTCGTTGCCGATCATGAATTTTGCTTTCGGCATCATTTATAGTATCGCACTTGTGGTATGTAAATATGACGTATCTTGATGAAAGAATTTGATTGGAAAGCTTGTGATAAATTCACATTTTAAGATCGGGGCTGGCGGCTGCTTTGTATTTCGAGAAACTTTTATATATAAGATGCAAAATA
>JABEBW010004484.1_pt1 | contig 43531 bp, 38 predicted proteins | sample 7245961 | NCBI WGS metagenome assembly JABEBW01 (sample SAMN14506364, study PRJNA622280) | hot springs metagenome | biome: hot spring [ENVO:00000051]|acidic hot spring [ENVO:00002120]; feature: spring [ENVO:00000027]|sediment [ENVO:00002007]; material: sediment environment [ENVO:01001048]...
TACAACGCCGAACGACCACACCATCGACTCGGCCAACAACCACCGCTATCCTTCCTCCTGCAACATCAGCCCCAGTGCCAAAGGTGGTGGACGCATACAGCACTTGGCCGCAGATCCAGAAAATTATATAGTACGGGTATAAACGATCCGGATGTTCGGGGAGCGTAGCGATGGGTGCAGCACGGAGTTTTCTCGGGGCGTTGGTGGTGGCCCTATCCCTTACCGGTTGTGCCCATGTGGCTGTACCCAAGGCTCCGGAGCAGCCTGCTCCCATGGCCTTTGCCGAGCCCCAGCCGACGACGTCTGCAACTACCTCGGCGCGACCCCTCAGCCAGCGACTGCCAACGGGGCAGGTGGTGCGGCCCGCCGGGGACGCCGTCGTCTGGGGTGATAAAGCCCTGGAAAATCACGTCGTGGATCTTGCCTTGTCCCCCGATGGCCGGCAGGTGGCGGTTCTGGGGCGTTTCGACGTCACTCTGCTCGATGCCAGCAGTCACGAAATACTGGCCAGCTATGCCCTGGCGAGGGATGTGCAGGGTCTTGGAACCTACGGCGGCGTCGTCTGGAGTAGTGACGGTAGCGAGTTCTATGTGCCCGTGTCGCAAACGGATCGTAAGTTCAAGACGCCGAGCGACGGTGCCATCCTGGGCTTTCGTCCGGAACGGGATGCCCAGGGGCGCTGGCGCCTACCGCTGCCGCGCTTCGTCGCGGTTTTTCCACCGGAGCGGGATCGCCCGGCCTTGCCCACGGCCCTGACATGGGCGGCGGACGGGCGCCACCTCATGGTGGCCCTCAACGGCCATGCCGCCATCGCCCGGGTCGATCCACAGACGGGCAGGATCCAGCGCTTGCCCCTGGAGCAGGGGCGCTGGCCCAGCAGTCTGACGGAAAAGGAGGGTCGCATCTTTGTCAGCGAATGGGCCGGACTGCCGCCCAAGGATCTGCGCGAGACGGGTTTCGGCGGCTGGAACGATTATGCCCTCAAACTGCAGGAATCAGTCCTGGTGGACGGAAAGACCGATGTCACGCGGGAGGGCTTCGTCGAGGTGCTGGATACGCAGGGGCATGGTCTCAAGCGCCTGTCCGTAGGTCTCTCGCCCATTGGCCTCGCGCACCATCCCAAGCGCCCCTTCGTTTACGTGGCCGATGCCGGCAGCGATACGGTGACGGTCATCGACGCCAAAAGTCTCGCGGTGGTGGAGCGCATCCCCATGGGGCTGCCGGGCACCGCCTACGGTGTCGTGCCCACGACCATCCTGCCCAGCGCCGATGGCGAGCACATCCTGGTGGCTCTCGGTCGCCTCAATGCCCTGGCCTGGGTTCGCCTCGCCCGTGGCAGCGGGGGTGATGCTGCTGGGAGCAGCCGGGTGGAGGGCTATATCCCTGTAGGGGAATATCCCACGGGGCTTGCCTGGGCCGACTCCGGGCGGGTGCTGTGGGTGGCCAATCTCGAGGGTTTCGGCCCCTATGCCACCATTGCCAGCGGTTTCGACAAGGCCTTTCGCAGCGATTACCCGCGGCCGGGGGAGCGCGAGGGTTTCAGCACCGACGGCAACTACAATGCCCATCGCCAGCAGAATGTGCTGTCGGTGCTGCCCTGGCCGCCCAGTGCAGCCCAGCTTGCCCAGTGGACCCAAGAGGTGACGGCCGACCGTTTCCTGCGTGCCGCTCAACGGAACGCCGAGGCCCTGCGCGCGGCGCCGCGACCGGGAATCCCGCCTCGGCCCATCCCGGAGCGCTTGGGCGAACCCTCGGTCTTCCGTCACGTCGTCTACATCATCAAGGAAAACCGCACCTACGATCAGGTTTTGGGAGATCTGCCCCAAGGGCAGGGGGATCCCAGGCTCACGGTCTTCGGACGCAGCATCACCCCCAATCACCACGCCCTGGCCGAGGAATTTGCGCTGCTGGACCAGTACTATCTGCCGGCCAAGAGTTCGGCCGAGGGGCACCCCTGGGCGACCACGGCCTTCCTGTCCGACTATGTGGAACGCAATGTGCGCGCCTGGTTCCGGGGGTATCCCCACACCATCCTCGACGCCCTGGTGCCGCCCAAGACCGGCTATCTCTGGGATGCCGCCCTGGCCAAGGGGCTCGACGTGCGCATCTATGGCGAGGCGACGCTGCCGGTGATGGCGCAGAAAAATCTCACCTGGCTGGATCTTTGGCAGTTGCGGGAGGAGCACACCCTGCCGGCCGGGCTCGGCGTGGAGGGGACCATACCTTCCGTACTCCAGCACAGCAACCCGCGCTACCCCGGAGAGGATTATCGCTTTTCGGATCAGCTCCGTGCCGATCTCTTCCTGGAGGATCTGGCGCGTTTCGAGGCTCAGGGAAAGATGCCCAATCTCCTGATTCTCGCCCTGCCCAACGATCACACCGCCGGCATGAAGCCCTATTTTCCACAGCCGCAGGCGATGATGGCGGACAACGATCTGGCGCTGGGGCGCATCGTCGAGGCCCTGTCGCGCTCGCGTTTCTGGCCGGAAACGGCCATTTTCGTGACGGAGGACGACGCGCAGGACGGCTGGGATCATCTATCGCCCTTTCGTAGTCTGGGCTACGTCATCAGTCCTTATTCGCGCCTGGGGCGGGTGGAGCACCACTTTTACAGCCAACTGGACCTGCTGCGCACCATGGAGCAGATCCTCGGAATCGCGCCCATGAACCTCATGGATCTCGCGGCGCGACCCATGGCAGAGCTCTTTGCTGATCGTGCCGACCTGCGGCCCTATCGTCTGCGTCCGGCGACCCTCCCCCTGGATACCATGAACCCGGCAGCACCCTTGGCCACCCAGAGGGCGCCCTACGGCGATCCACTCGGACGTGAACTCTACGGCAAGGCGCTCAAGATGGCGGCACGTATCGATGACCGGGATCAGGATGAGCTCATGAACCGGATGATCTGGTACGCCGTCAAAGGCCCTGCGCCCTACCCGGGTCAGGTGCAAGGAACGGTTACCAAAGACTGAGCTCGACGCAGCTTCGCATTGCCACCCCAGCAGTCGCGCCTGGGGGGGGAACATGGCATACTAACGGGATGCTCTGTGTAGAAGGATAAGCAGCGTCCATGGTGGACTTCGCCAAAGAAACCATCCCCGTCAGCCTCGAAAAAGAAATGCGTCAGTCCTACCTCGATTACGCCATGAGCGTCATCGTCGGTCGGGCCTTGCCGGATGCCCGGGATGGGCTGAAGCCGGTGCATCGGCGGGTGCTGTATGCCATGCACGAGATGGGTAACGACTGGAACAAACCTTACAAGAAGTCGGCGCGTGTAGTGGGTGATGTGATCGGCAAGTACCATCCCCACGGCGATGTCGCAGTCTACGACACCATCGTGCGCATGGCCCAGGATTTTTCCATGCGCTATCCCCTCATCGACGGCCAGGGTAACTTCGGTTCGGTGGATGGCGACAGCCCCGCTGCCATGCGCTACACCGAGGTGCGCATGGCCCGCATTGCCCACGAAATGCTCGCCGACATCGAGCGCGAGACGGTGGATTTTGGACCTAACTACGACGAGAAGGAGGTGGAGCCGCAGGTTTTGCCGGCGCGCATTCCCAATCTGCTCATCAACGGCTCGGCCGGTATTGCCGTGGGCATGGCCACCAATATACCGCCCCATAACCTCACCGAGATCCTCAATGCCTGCATTGCCCTGGTGGATGACGACGATCTGCCGGACAGCGAACTGTTTCGCCTGGTGCCGGGCCCCGACTTCCCCACGGCGGGGATCCTGTTGGGGAACGAGGGAGCCATCGAGGCCTACCGCAGTGGACGCGGGCGGGTGGTCATGCGCGCGCGGGCCGAGATCGAGACGGATGCCAAGAGCGGGCGGCAGACCATTGCCGTCAGCGAGCTCCCCTACCAGGTGAACAAGGCCAAGCTCATCGAGCGCATCGCCGAAATGGTCAAGGAAAAACGCCTGGACGGTATCAGCGACCTGCGCGATGAATCGGACAAATCGGGCATGCGCATCGCCATCGAGCTCAAGCGCGATGCCAATGCCGAGGTGGTGCTGAACAACCTTTACCAGCACACGGCCCTGCAGAGTGTCTTCAACATCAACATGGTCGCCCTGCTGGACGGTGCGCCCCAGACGCTGGGGCTGCGCGATGCCTTGAAGGCTTTCCTGCGGCATCGCCGAGAGGTGGTGACCCGGCGCAGCATCTTTGATCTGAAAAAAGCCCGCGATCGTGCCCACATCCTGGAAGGTCTGGCGGTCGCCCTGGTCAACCTCGATCCCCTCATCGCGCTCATCCGTGCCGCCGCAAGCCCCGCCGAGGCCAAGGCGCAGATGCTGGCGCGGGTGTGGGAGCCTGGCTTGGTGGCTGCACTTCTGGCCGAGCGCGGTGAGCCCTCGGCGGGTCTGCAGGCCGATGGCTATCATCTGTCCGAGGCCCAGGCCCAGGCCATCCTCGATCTGCGCCTGCATCGTTTGACGGGGCTGGAGCAGGACAAGATCCGCGAGGAGTATCTGGGGCTGTTGGAGCGGATTCGCGAGCTTCTGGAGATTCTGGGTTCCGATGCCCGCCTCATGGCGGTGATCCGTGCCGAGCTCGTGGCCATTCGCGACCAGTACGGCGACGCGCGGCGCAGTGAGATCGTTGCCGACACCGGTGTCATCGCCAACGAAGACCTCATCGCCGAAGAGAACATGGTGGTGACCTTTACCCACGCCGGTTACATCAAGGCCCAGCCCGTCGCCACCTTCAATGCGCAGCGGCGGGGCGGGCGGGGCAAGGTGGCGACGACCACCAAGGAAGAGGATTTCGTCGAGCGCATGTTCTGTGCCTCCACCCACGCCACGGTGCTGTTTTTCAGCAACCTGGGCAAGGTCTTCTGGCAGAAGGTCTATCAGTTGCCCCAGAGCGGCCGCAGTGCCCGCGGCAAGCCCATCGTCAATCTCCTGTCGCTGGCGCCCAGTGAGGGGATTACCACCGTGCTGCCGGTGCGGGAGTTTCAGGAAGGCCAGTACGTCTGCATGGTCACCGCCCACGGCGTGGTCAAGAAGACTCCGCTCATGGAGTATTCCCGTCCCCGTAGTCAGGGAATCAACGCCATCAATCTCGATCCCGGCGATCGCCTGGTGGCCGTTTGCCTTTCCGATGGTCAGCGTGAGTTCATGCTCTTTACGCGCAAGGGAATGGCGGTGCGTTTCCCCGAGGACAAGGTGCGCCCCATGGGGCGTACGGCGCGCGGGGTGCGCGGGATCTCCCTGGATGCCGACGACCGCGTCATTTCGGCGCAGATCGTCGATCCGGATCAGGTCATTCTCACGGCCACGGCCAAGGGTTATGGCAAACTGACCAATGTCGAGGAGTATCGACGCACCAACCGCGGCGGCAAAGGGGTCATCGCCATTCAGACCAATGCCCGCAATGGACAGGTGGTGGGTGCCTTGGCCGTCAAGGAATCGGATGAACTCATGTTGGTATCCAACGGCGGCACCCTCATTCGCATTGCGGTGCAGGGCATCCGGCGCACCGGCCGCAATGCCCAAGGGGTGCGTCTCATTCAGCTGGCGCCGGATGAGCAATTGGCTGGCCTCGCCCTCATCGCCGACGCCCAGGAAGAGGCCGGACAATGCGACTTTGAGCTGGAGGGAGAATGAGTCGGCGGATCTTCAATTTTGGTGCAGGGCCGGCGCTGCTGCCAGCGCCGGTCATGGCGCGCGTCCAGGAAGAACTGCGCGACTGGCACGGCAGCGGCATGTCGGTGATGGAGATGAGCCACCGCGGCAAGGAATACCAGGGCATAATCCAGCAGGCGGAGCAGGATCTGCGCGATCTGTTGGCCATTCCCGACCAGTATCGGGTGCTCTTTCTACAGGGGGGTGCGAGCCTCCAGTTCGCCATGGTCCCCCTGAACCTGTTGGCCGGACGGACGGCAGCCTATGTCGAGACGGGGGTCTGGTCGCGCAAGGCAAGTCAGGAAGCGCGGCGCTTTGGCCAGGTGGAGATCGCCGCCAGCAATAGCGATGGGGCAGCCGAGGTGCCGCCGCAGGAGCAGTGGCGGCTGCCCCGGGATTGCGCGTACCTGCACATCGCCGGTAACGAGACCATCGACGGCATCGAGTTCGACTTCGTCCCGGAATTGGGCGATATACCGCTGGTGAGCGATGCCTCCTCCCATCTCTTGTCGCGGCCGTTGCCGGTGGAGCGTTTCGGGCTGATCTACGCCGGTGCCCAGAAGAATGTCGGGCCGGCGGGCCTGACTCTGGTGATCGTGCGTGAGGATCTGCTGGGGCGAGCGGACCCGCACACGCCCACCATGCTCGACTACGCCGTGCACGCGCGCGAGCATTCCATGTACAACACGCCGGCTACCTTCGCCATCTACGTCGCTGGCCTCGTATTTCAGTGGCTGAAGGATCTCGGTGGCTTGACGGCCATGGAAAAGATCAACATGGCCAAGGCAGAGCGACTCTATGGGGCCATCGACGATTCCGGAGGCTTTTACCGAAATTCCGTGGCCCCGCGCAACCGTTCGCGCATGAATGTACCCTTCTTCCTGCACGATGCTGCGCTGGATCCCCTGTTCCTGGAAGAGGCACAGGCGGCTGGGCTGCTCCAGCTCAAGGGTCACCGACTATTGGGTGGCATGCGCGCCTCCATCTACAATGCCATGCCCCTGGAAGGTGTAGAGACCCTGGTGGCATTTCTGCGCGACTTCGCTGCGCGCCATGGCTGAGGAAGCCACCGGCCTTCCCGCGGAGCTCGCGCGGCTGCGCGCCGAGATCGATCGGGTGGACGCTGCGATCCTGGGGCTTCTGGGAGAACGTGGGCGGCTGACGGCAGAAGTGGGCAAGATCAAGCACGCCGCCGGAACTACCCAGTACTACCACCCGGATCGGGAAGCCGAGATCCTGCGGCGGGTCATGGCCGAGAATCCCGGCCCCTTTTCTGACCAGCAGGTGGCACGGGTATTTCGTGAGATCATTTCGGCGGGTCTGGCGCTGGAGGAACCCCTGCGGGTGGCCTATCTCGGTCCCGAGGGGACCTTTTCGCAGATGGCGGCGGAAAAACATTTCGGACGCTCGGCGCAGTTCCATCCCGTCTCCAGCATTGCCGAGATTTTCCGCGAAGTGGACAGCGGACAGATCCCCTTTGGGGTTGTGCCCGTGGAAAACAGCACCGAGGGTTCGGTCAACCTCAGTCTCGATCTCATGCTCGACCATCCCCTGCAGATCTGTGGCGAGGTGCAGCTGCGCATCGTCCACAATCTCGTGGGCCGCGGTCCACGAAGCAGTATCCGCCGTGTACACGTCCATTATCAGACTCGCGCCCAATGCCGCCTGTGGCTGGCAGAGCAACTGCCCCACGCAGAGCTTTGCGACGCCCCCAGCAATGCCGAGGCAGCCCGTCGTGCCGCTCTGGATCCCGAGAGTGCGGCCATTTCCACTCGGCGCGCGGCGGAACTCGCGGGGGTGGAGATCCTGGTACCCAGCATCGAAGACCAGCCGGATAATACCACCCGTTTCTGGGTCATCGGCCGTATCGCCACCCGACCCACGGGCAGCGACAAGACCAGTCTCGTAGTCGCCGGAGCCCACCGCGCGGGCAGCCTCCATCACCTCCTGTCTCCCTTTGCCGAGGCCGGGCTCAACCTCACACGGATCGAGTCACGACCAGCCCGTGCCAATATCTGGGAGTACGTCTTCTATCTGGATTTTCTGGGCCATCGTCTTGAACCGCAGGTGGCCGCAGTCCTCGAGCGTATCGAGGCCCAGGCATCCTTCTATCGGTGTCTGGGGAGTTATCCCCGGGCGGTGTTTTGATGCAGGACAATCCCTATCTGGAGTGGGCCGTGCCGGCATTGGCGCAGCTGCGTCCCTATCAACCGGGCAAGCCCTTGGCGGAACTGGAGCGCGAGCTGGGCATCCGCAACGCCATCAAGCTGGCCTCCAACGAAAATCCCTTGGGCCCGAGCCCCCTGGCCCTTGCCGCCATCGACCAGGCTCTGCCCAGCCTTGCGCTCTACCCCGAGGGTGGCGCGCCCCAGTTGCGAGCAGCCCTTGCTGCGGGTCTGGGGGTGGACCCCCGGCAGCTGATCTTCGGCAATGGCTCGGATCAGATCATCGAGCTCCTCTGCCGTTGCTTTGCTGGACCAGGCAAGGAGGTCATCGTTTCCCAGTATGCCTTCGCTGCCTATGCCATTGCCGCCCGCGCTGTGGCGGCGACGGTCCGGGAGGCTCCAGCCCGGGCCTTTGGCCACGATCTGGACGCCATGGCCGGCCTCATCAACGGCCATACTCGGCTGATCTTCATCGCCAATCCCAACAATCCCACGGGTACCTGGTTGCGGACGGCGGAGCTCGAGCGCTTTTTGGCCAGCGTCCCGGCTCACGCCCTGGTGGTCATCGATGAGGCCTATGCCGAACTCATGGAAGACCCCGATTATCCCAACGCCCTCGACTTTCTGGCGCGTTTCGAGAACGTGGTGGTGCTGCGCACCTTTTCCAAGGCCTACGGACTTGCTGGCCTGCGTTGCGGCTATGGCGTTGCCCGGATGGCCCTCATCGAACTGCTCGAGCGCATGCGCCAGCCCTTCAATGTCAACAGCCTGGCGCAGGTGGCGGCGCTGGCTGCCCTGGGTGACCACGAGCACCTGGCGGCCACCCGGGACAACAATCGTGCCGGTTTGCGTGCGCTGCAGCGCGGCCTGCTTGCCCTGGGATTGACAACCCTGCCGGCGGCAGGCAACTTTATCACCTTTTTTGCGCCCGGGGGCGGGCGGCAGGTCTATGAAGCCCTGCTGCGGCGCGGTGTCATCGTCCGTCCCCTAGAGCCCTATGGTCTGTCCGAGTACCTTCGCGTGAGTGTCGGCACACCAGAGGAAAATCAACGCTTCTTGCAGAGCTTGGGCGAGGTGCTTGCATCATGATCGTCATTGTCAAACCCGAGGCCAGCGCGGCGCAGCTGGAACAGCTCCTGAACCGGATTCGCGAGCTGGGCCTGACGCCCATGGTCAGTCAGGGGGCCGAGCGCACCGTGGTGGGCCTCATCGGCGACGAGCGCCTGGTGAGTGATGGCGTTCTCGAGTCCTTGCCCGCCGTAGAACAGGTCATGCCCATCTTGAAACCCTATAAACTGGTCAGCCGAGAGTTCAAAAAGACCGACAGTATCGTCGAGGTGCGGGGGATTCCCTTTGGTGGACCCGAGATTCAGGTCATCGCCGGGCCCTGTTCGGTGGAGACGGCGGAGCAGATGCGGCGAGCTGCCGCGGCGGTGCGGGCGGCGGGCTGCCGTCTGATGCGCGGGGGCGCCTTCAAGCCGCGCACGAGCCCCTACACCTTTCAGGGCGTGGGCGATGAGGGTCTGGATTTTTTCCGTGAGGCGGCAGATGCCTATGACCTGCCCATCGTCACCGAGCTCATGGATGTGCGCAAGATCGATGTGTTCCTGGAAAAGCGGGTGGACGTCATCCAGATCGGCACCCGCAACATGCAGAATTTCGATTTGCTGAAAGAGGTGGGACGTCTGAATGTGCCCGTCATTCTCAAGCGGGGTATGAGCGCCACCATCAAGGAGTGGTTGATGGCGGCGGAGTACATTGCCGCCCACGGTAACCACCGCATCATCTTTGCTGAGCGCGGCATCCGCACCTTCGAGACCCAGTACCGCAACGTGCTGGACGTCACGGCGATCCCGGTGCTTAAAAAGGAGACCCACTTGCCCGTCATCGTCGACCCCAGTCACGCCGGTGGCAAGGCGGCGCTGGTGGCCCCCCTGGCCAAGGCGGCCATTGCTGCCGGAGCCGATGGCTTGCTCATCGAGTCCCACCCCTGCCCCGAAGAGGCCTGGTGCGATGCCGATCAGGCCCTGAGCCCCGAACAGTTGACCCAGCTCATGGGGGAACTGCGCCGGGTTGCCGAGGCCGTCGGTCGTACCCTGTAAGGCGCGGAGCACGCCATTTCCATTCAGTGGTCATATCGCGCCATCGCCATCCTGGGCCTGGGCCTCATGGGCGGGAGTCTGGCCCTGGCGCTACGCCATCGCGGGTACGCTCATCGGCTCTTCGGGGCCGGAGGCAGTCCAGAGGACCTGCGCCTTGCCGCTGCCGCAGAGTACCCGCGGGGGGACGGAACGGCTCCGATTTTTGACCTCTGCCGCGAGGATCCCGCCGAGCTACCTTGGGCGGAAGTGGATCTCGTGGTGGTGGCGACACCACCGGCCACGCTTGCGGAGATTTTCGGGCAGTTGCGGGAGTGGATTTCTGAAACCTGCGTCGTGACGGATCTGGCTAGCGTCAAAGGGGATCTGGTGGCCTCGGGTACCGCACTGCTGGGCGGGCGTTACCTCAGCGCCCACCCTCTGGTGGGCGGCGAGCGTCACGGTTTTGCGGCGGCCACGGCGGAACTCTATGTCGATGCCCTGATTCTGCTGACACCGGGCGGTGAAGAGGTAGACCCGCGTGCCCTCTCGCTGCAGCAGCTCTGGGAAGCACTCGGCTGTCGGGTGCGGATGCTGTCTCCCGGCGAGCACGACGACGCCCTGGCGGCCACCAGCCATCTGCCGCACCTGCTGGCCTATGCCTTCATGGCCAGCCTCGACGACAGTGACGCCCTGCGGGATCTGGGCGGCAGCGGCCTACGCGATTTCAGCCGAATCGCCGAAAGTGATCCCGCACTCTGGACGGATATCCTGCTCCGCAACCGTGAGGCGGTACGCCGGCGCCTGCAGACCTTGCGCCACACCCTCGATCATCTGGACGGTTTGCTTGCGCAGGGAAGCGCCGCTGATTTGGGGGACATCCTTGCCACGGCGCGAGCGCGTCGGCAACAATTTCGTTTTCCACCTCGTACGTGAGTACCATGGACTATCGTGTCAATCCCGGTGGCTGTTTGCGCGGCCAGATCAGTGTTCCCGGCGACAAATCCATTTCCCACCGGGTCGTCATGCTCGGCGCCATCGCCGACGGTGTGACGGAGGCGGAGGGTCTGCTGGAGGGGGCCGACGTTCTTGCCACCATCGCCGCCTTCCAAAGCATGGGCGTGCACATGGAGGGACCGGACCGTGGCCATCTGCGTATCGAGGGTGTCGGCCTGCGCGGTCTGCGCGCCCCGTCCGACATCATCGACTGCGGCAATTCGGGCACGGCCATGCGCCTGCTGGCGGGACTGCTGGCGGGTCAGGAGTTCAGCTGCACCCTGACGGGCGACGCGAGCCTGCGGCGGCGCCCCATGGGACGGGTATTCGCGCCGCTGGCGCAGATGGGTGCGGCCATCGAGGCCGAGGATGGGCGCGCGCCCCTGCACATCCACGGTCGCTCACTCCAGGGTATCCACTACGATCTGCCCGTGGCCAGTGCCCAGGTCAAGTCGGCCATTCTCCTGGCGGGTCTTTACGCCACGGGCGATACCTGCGTGCGTGAACCGGCCCCCACCCGCGACCACAGTGAGCGCATGCTTCAGGGCTTTGGTCAGCCGGTGCGTGTGGAGGGTGCGCAGCGTTGCCTGCGTTCCGTAGGGCATCTGCGCGGGCAGAGCCTGCGTGTGCCGGGGGATATATCCTCGGCTGCCTTCTTCCTCCTGGGTGCCAGCATTGCGCCCAAGTCCGATCTGTTGCTGGAGGGCGTGGGTATCAATCCCACGCGCACCGGTATCGTCGAGATCCTCACGCGTATGGGGGCACGTATCGATCTCCTGCGCTTGCGTGAGGTGGGGGGGGAGCCCGTCGCCGATCTGCGTGTGCGCTATGCCCAACTGCGTGGGATCGACATTCCCACCCGCCTGGTGCCCCTGGCCATCGATGAGTTTCCGGCCATCTTCATCGCCGCTGCCGCCGCCGAAGGCGTGACCCGTATCCGTGGCGCCGAGGAGCTTCGGGTCAAGGAAAGCGACCGCATCGCCGTCATGGCAGCGGGCCTGCGCACGCTGGGCATCGCGGTAGAGGAACTCGCCGACGGTGCCATCATCCACGGGGGCGTACTCGGTGGTGGTGAGGTGGCCAGCCACGGCGATCACCGCATCGCCATGGCCTTCGCCATGGCCGGGCTCGTGGCCCGGGAATCCGTGCGCATCACCGATTGCACCAACGTCGCCACCTCTTTCCCCAATTTTGCGGAGTTGGCCCGGACGGCTGGCCTGGACCTCGAGGTGCAGACGTCGTGACGGCAGCGGCACCGGTCATTACCCTCGATGGACCCGGTGGTGTCGGCAAAGGCACCCTCGGTCGCCATCTTGCCCGACGCCTGGGTTGGCACCTCCTGGACAGCGGCGCCATCTACCGGGCCACGGCCCTGGCCGCCGTGCGGGCTGGGCTCGCGCTGGACGACGTCGACGGCCTGGCGAGCCTCGCCCGCGAACTCCCCCTGCGCTTCGTGGAGGCCGGGGACGAGACGGAGATCTGGCTTGGTGACGAACGCATCGACACGGCCATCCGCACGCCGGAGGTGGGGCAATGGGCCTCACGCATTGCCGCACTGGCGCCCCTGCGGTCGGCTCTCCTGCAACGGCAGCGGGATTTTCAGCAGGCGCCGGGTCTGGTGGCCGATGGCCGCGACATGGGTACCGTGGTGTTCCCCGATGCGCGACTCAAGATCTTCTTGACGGCGAGTGTCGAGGTGCGCGCCGCGCGCCGCCTAAAACAGTTGATGGAACAGGGAAGTAGTGCTAGTCTAGCCACCATTGCAGCAGAGATCGCCGAGCGGGATCGTCGGGATCGTGAACGCAGCGTCGCCCCCTTGGTGGCGGCTCCCGACGCGCGGATCCTCGATACCAGTGCGTTGAGTGTTGCAGAGAGTTCTCGGGTCCTTGAAGGTTGGGTAGTCGACGCCTTCGGGGAGATTTTCGTCCGCCAGTCCGCTGGCATTTGAGCAGGTTGCGGGGCAGGAGCATCTGTCCCGGCACATGAGGCCTATCGAACCCTATGACCACCCCACAAGCAGAAGTCCTGTCTGAACCCAGTTTTGCCGAGCTGTTTGAACAAAGTCAGAGCACCCAAGGCATCAAGCCCGGAGATCTTCTCACCGGCGTCGTCACCCGCGTGGATAACGATTTCGTCGTTATCGACGTCGGTCTGAAGTCCGAGGGCCCGGTGCCTGCGGAGCAGTTCCGCAACAGCGAGGGCGAACTCGAGGTCAAGGTGGGCGATCGGGTGGAAGTATGCCTGGAGTCCGTGGAAGACGGCATGGGCGAGACCAAGCTCTCGCGCGAGAAGGCGCGGCGCGCCAAGACCTGGGAGGATCTGGAAAAGGCCTTCGAAGAGGGCGCCGTGGTCCACGGGTTTCTCACTGGCAAGGTCAAGGGTGGGTTCACGGTCAGCATCGATGGCGTGCGCGCCTTCCTGCCGGGCTCCCTGGTGGACGTGCGTCCCGTTCGCGATGTGGCCTACCTCGAGGGCAAGGATCTCGAGATGAAGATCATCAAGCTCGACCGCAAGCGCAACAACGTCGTGGTATCGCGGCGCGCCGTGGTCGAGCAGGAACAGAGTGCCGAGCGTGGGGCCTTGCTGGAGAGCATCCAGGAAGGGGCCATCCTCGAGGGCGTGGTCAAGAACCTGACGGACTACGGCGCCTTCATTGACCTGGGCGGTATCGATGGTCTCTTGCACATCACCGACATGGGCTGGCGCCGCGTCAAGCACCCCAGCGAAGTCGTCAGTGCCGGCGACGAGGTGCGGGTCATGGTGCTCAAGTTCGATCGCGAGCGCGGTCGTATCTCCCTGGGCATGAAGCAGTTGGGTGAAGATCCCTGGCAGGACATCTCGCGCCGCTACCCCGAAGGTACGCGGATCTTTGGCAAGGTCACCAACATCACCGACTACGGCGCCTTCGTCGAGATCGAAGAGGGAGTGGAAGGCCTCGTGCACGTCTCCGAAATCGACTGGACCAACAAGAACCTCAATCCCGCCAAGGCGCTGCACCTGGGGCAGGAGGTGGAGGTCATGGTCCTCGACATCGACGAGGAACGGCGGCGCATCTCCCTGGGTATCAAGCAGTGTCTGCCCAACCCCTGGGAAGAGTTCGCCCAGAACTATCAGAAGGGCGATCGGGTGTCCGGCCAAATCAAGAGCATTACCGACTTTGGGGTATTCATTGGCCTCGAAGGTGGAATCGACGGACTCATCCATCTGTCCGATCTGTCCTGGGATCGCCCGGGCGAAGAGGCGGTGCGGGACTTCAAGAAGGGAGACGAGCTGGAGGCCGTGGTCCTCAGCATCGATCCCGAGCGCGAACGCATCTCCCTGGGCATCAAGCAGATGGAGACCGACCCCTTCATCCAGTTCGTCGTCGCCAACGACAAGGGCAGCCTGACGGAGGGTGAGGTCATCTCCGTGGACGGCAAGGGTGCGGTCATCAAGCTGGCAGAAGGCGTGGAAGGATTCCTGCCGGCGCGGGAATACGCGCGCGGCAGTGCGCCCGAGGTGGGGGATCGTATCGATGTGGCCATCGCCAGCATCGACCGCAAGAACCGCACCCTGACCCTGAGTACCAAGGCCCAGGCGGCACGGGAAAGTGGTCACGGCGGCGGTCACGAGGATTCCGCGGCACTGACGCAGCAGTACGCGCGCAGCGCAGCCACTGGAACCACCAGTCTCGGAGATCTGATCAAGGAACAGCTCAAGCGCAAGCAGGAAGAAGAGAGCTAATTCCGCGCCGCACTCCCCGTCTCAGGCCGGCACCTTGCCGGTGTGAGGCGGGGTTTCCGTTCATAAGAGAGCCCATAATCATGACAAAATCGGAACTGATCAAGCTCATGAGTGCCCAGTACCCGCATGTCAGCATTCGCGATATCGAACTCGCCACGCGGCACATGCTGGATTACCTCAGTGACGCCCTGCGCGAGAACGAGCGCATCGAGATTCGTGGTTTCGGCAGCTTTTCCCTGCATATCCGACCGGAAAAGCAGGGGCGTAATCCCAAAACGGGGGAACCGGTCTGGGTTCCGGAAAAACGCGTGCCCCATTTCAAGCCGGGCAAGGAATTGCGAGAGCAGGTGGACTATGCCCGTGCCGATGCGCAGCGCTGAGTCCGGGCTCTGAGCGGCGCCGTCGTGGCAGCGTCCTGGTGGCTCGTCTTCCTGGCCGGGGCGCTGGGTATGGCGCTGGGACTGGTGGTTGCGGTTTTCTGGCGTCCGCGACGCGCGCTTCTGGTTCCGGAGGTCTATGTTCAGGGGCTGAACCACCTCCTCAGCGACCGCAGCGACGAGGCGGTAGAAGCCTTCCTGGAGGCCCTGCGTCAGCATCCCGAGAGCACGGACATTCTCATGGCCCTCGGTCGTCTGTTCCGCCGGCGGGGAGAGTTGGAGCGGGCCTTGCGTGTGCATCAGTACCTGCTGGAGCAACCCGGACTGAGTCTCTCGTTGCGTCAGGAGGTGCTGCTGGAGATCGCCCGGGATTATCTCAAATCCGGGATACTCAATCGCGCCGAAAGTATCCTCAAGGAACTGCTGCAGCGTGACGACCGCTACGTGGATGGTCTGCAGGCCCTGGCGGAACTCTACGAACTGGGTGCCGATTGGCCTCAGGCAGTGGCCGTGCGTCGTCGTCTCAAAGCCCTGGGACGTGAGGGTCAAGAAGCCATCATTGCCCTGATCTGCGGCGAGATGGCCGAGGCAGCCATCGGTCGCGGCGACGTGACGGCGGCGCGGCAATACCTGGCCGAGGCTCGGGAGGTGGACCCGGACAGTCCGCGCACGCAAATCATCGAGGGACGTTTGGCCTTTGCCGAGGGAGCCTGGGAGCGTGCCGCAGGGACGTGGGCGAGGCTCCTGGATACGGGTGCCTACCCGGCACTGCTGCTGGTGGTGCGACCCTTCCTCGAAGCCCTGAAGCGCTGCCTCGACCAGCCTTCCTGCCGTAGTTGGCGGGCGCGTCTGCTGGATCGCTTCGACGATACCCTGACGGTTTACCGGGTGGCCCAGGCTTTACTGGAGGTGGATGGCACGGAGGCTGCGCGGGACTATCTGCGTCGCGCCCTGAATGCACGCAAGGGTCTGCCCGTAGTACAACTGCTCTTGCGTCTGGAGACTCCGACTCCGGAACTGCTGCCGCAGTTGGTTCAGGTCATCGGTGATTTACCCATGCCCAATCCTCAGTTTCAGTGTGCGCAGTGTGGTTACCGCACCGGCGAACACCATTGGCGCTGTCCCAGCTGCAGAAGCTGGGGCAGCTTTACGGGCGGAACCCTATGGACATGACACCCCTCATCGTTGCCCTGGATTGCGCCGACGCGCGCACCGCATTGGAGCTGGCCGCAGGCCTCGATCCACGGCGTTGTCGCGTGAAAGTCGGCAAGGAACTCTTCACCAGCGCTGGGCCGGCCTTGCTGGAGGACTTACGGGAACGGGGTTTCGAGATCTTTCTCGACCTCAAGTTTCACGATATACCGCAGACCGTGGCCAAGGCCTGCGCCGCTGCCACCCGTCTGGGGGTGTGGATGCTCAATGTGCACGCCAGCGGTGGTCTGGCCATGCTGCAGGCGGCGCGCGAGGGTGTGGAGGATGCTGCAGGTCCGACGCGACCCAAACTCATCGCCGTCACCGTGCTCACCAGTCTGGACGATGGGGCTCTGGCGGAGCTGGGCTGTCGGGACGGCGTGGACGCCCAGGTGGAGCGGCTCGCCAGCCTGGCGGCCAAGGCGGGTCTGGACGGTGTCGTCTGCTCTGCGCGCGAAGCGGCGCGTCTCAAAGGGCTAGAGCCCGGCCTGCTGCGCGTGACGCCGGGTATCCGCCCGGCGCAGGCGGCTGGTGACGACCAGAAGCGCGTCATGACGCCGGCTCGGGCCCTGGCCGCCGGTGCCGACTATCTGGTGGTGGGTCGACCCATCACGGCCGCCGCCGACCCGGCGCAGGCCCTGGCGGCCCTGCTCGCAGAAATCGAGGGCGCCACCGCCACCCATTTCCATGATCACCCTAGCGAGGAATCCGCATGAGCCACGATGCACTGGCCGCCGACGCCGTCCTGGCACTCTACGAGGAGGATGGCGCTCTGTTACACGGGCATTTCCTGCTCTCGTCGGGTCTGCACAGTGACACCTACCTGCAGTCGGCGCGCGTTCTGCAATACCCGGCGCACGGCGCCCGCCTGGCCAGCGCCATGGTGGCGGGAATTCCGGAGGCCATCCGCAGCCAGCTGCGGGTGGTCGTCGGCCCGGCCATGGGCGCCGTATTGGTGTCCTACGAATGCGCCCGCAGCCTTGGGCAGCGCAGCCTGTTCACGGAACGCGAAAATGGCCAGATGCGGCTGCGCCGCGGTTTTGCGCTGGAGCCCGGCGAAGGCGTCTTGGTGGTGGAGGATATCACCACCACGGGCGGCTCCACTCGCGAGTGCATGGACGCAGTCCGCGCCGCTGGTGGGCGGGTGCTGGCGGTGTCGGCCATCATCGATCGCAGCCCTGGCGGGATTGCAGACTTCGACGGGATACCCTATTTTCCTCTGTTGCGCCTGCCGGTGCAGACCTGGCGTCCGGAGGAGTGCCCCCTTTGTGTCGCCGGCACGCCGGCGGTAAAACCCGGTAGCCGCGCTTTGCGCTGAGCTTCGACCGGCCGTTCCCTCTGTTGAGATCCACGTCAAGGTTTGAACCGAATGCAAAAAAAGGATGAGTATATGACCCTGCGCACCCCGGAAGGGGCCCCCCTGGAGCGTCAGATCCAGATCACCGTCCCCGCCGCCGAAGTCGATGCCCAAGTCACGCAGCGCCTGCGGCAGAAGGCGCGCAGCGCGCGTCTGCCGGGTTTTCGGCCCGGCAAGGTACCGCCTGCCGTCATCCAGCGGCAGTTCGGCTCGGAGGCGCTCATGGAGGCTTTCGACCATCTGATCAACCAGTACTATGTCGAAGCCTTGCGTACGCACTCCCTGCGACCGGTGGCTCGGCCTGAGGTGCAGGTGGACCAGGGCGGTCGTGGTGAGGATCTTATCTTTACGGCCACCGTCGAGGTCTATCCCGACTTTACCCCCGTCGTGCCCGAGGCGGTGGTGACGCGCAAGACCGCAGAGATCCTGGACAGCGATGTGGATGCCACCCTGGACATCATGCGCCAGCAGCGGCGCGACTTTGTCGCTGTGGATCGCCCAGCCCAGAGCGGCGATCGGGTGACGGTGGATTTCATCGGGCGCCGCGGGGGTGAGGTCCTTCCCGGGGGCGACGTAAGCGACTACGGGGTCGTGCTCGGCAGCGGCCGCTTGCTGCCGGAGATAGAGCAGGCTCTGGAAGGTCTGCGGGCAGGGGATGAGAAGCAGGTGGAGGTGACCTTCCCGGCGGATTATCCCAACCCCGAACTGGCGGGCCAGAAGGCGGAGTTCGCGCTGAAGGTCAAGGCGGTGGCAGAACCGCGCCTGCCGGAGCTGGACGCCGATTTTGCCCGAGAACTGGGCATCGAGGATGGTGACGTCGCCACCCTGCGGCGTGAGGTTCGGGAAAACCTGGAACGCGAGGCGCAGCGAATCAGTCGCGTGCAGGTCAAGGCCCAGATCCTCGACCTGCTGGTGGAAGCCAACCAGCCCGAATTGCCAAAGCAGTTGCTGGCCCAGGAGCGTGAGCGCCTGAAGCAGGAACGCAAGGTGCAAGAACTGGACAGCGAGGGCGAGTCCCTTGCGCGGCGGCGTGTGGTGCTGGGTCTGGTGCTCTCGGAGATTGCCCGGCAGCAGAAACTGGTTGCCAGTGCGAGCGCAATGGACCGTATGCTGCGCGATATGGCGGAGCAGTACGAAGACCCCGAGCAGTTCGTCCGCTGGTATCGTCAGGATGAGCAGCGCCTGGCGGAACTGGAGGCCATGGTGCTGGAAGATCAGGTGGTGGAATGGTTGCTGGAGCGTGTTAAAGTGTCGGAAGTCCCCGTCAGCTTCAATCGCCTGATCGGGCGTGAGCCGGAGCCCGCCGACGTCAGCGCGTGACCGGCAGCGAGTATAACAGCGAGAAGGAGCAGCACATGAAGCAGTCCATGCAGGAATCCCGTGCCCCCGAGATCCACAACCTCGGCTACGTGCCCATGGTCATCGAGCAGACGGGCCGCGGGGAGCGCGCCTTCGACATATACTCGCGCCTACTCAAGGAACGGGTGATATTTCTGGTGGGTCCGGTGGAAGACCTGATGGCCAACCTGGTGGTGGCCCAGCTACTCTTCCTGGAAGCCGAGAACCCGGACAAGGATATCGCCCTCTATATCAACAGCCCCGGTGGTTCGGTAACGGCGGGGCTGGCCATCTACGACACCATGCAGTTCATCCGTCCGGCGGTGAGTACCGTATGTATAGGACAGGCCGCAAGCATGGGAGCGGTCCTGCTGGCGGCGGGTGCGGCGGGCAAGCGTTACGCCCTGCCCAACGCCCGTATCATGTTGCATCAGCCCTCGGGCGGTTATCAGGGTGTGGCCCACGACATCGAGATCCACGCCAAGGAAATCCTGCGTATCCGGCAGCGCCTCAATGAGATCCTGGTGGAGCATACCGGGCAATCGCAGCAGCGTATCGAGCAGGATCTGGATCGAGATTTTTTCATGTCTGCCCAGGAGGCCAAGGACTATCACTTGGTGGACTCCGTGATCACGCACCGGGGCGACAACGAAGACGCCTGAAGACAGGCAGGAGTATAGCGATGGCAGGTAAAAACGAAGGTGGTGGCGAGAAGACCCTCTACTGTTCATTCTGCGGCAAGAGCCAGCACGAAGTGCGCAAGCTCATTGCCGGTCCTTCGGTCTTCATCTGTGACGAATGCATCGAACTCTGCAACGACATCGTCAAGGACGAGGTTCTCGATGCCCAGGACGAGCAGGGCGGCAGCAAGCTCCCCAAGCCCATGGAAATCCGCAAGACCCTGGACGAGTACGTCATCGGTCAGGACGCGGCCAAAAAGGTCCTGTCCGTGGCGGTGTACAACCACTACAAGCGTTTGGAGCACGGCGGCAAGGGCGGGCGCGACAACGATGTCGAGCTGGACAAGAGCAACATCCTGCTCATCGGCCCCACGGGCTCGGGCAAGACTCTGCTGGCCCAGACCCTGGCGCGGCTGCTCAACGTGCCCTTTGCCATGGCCGACGCGACGACCCTGACGGAAGCGGGGTACGTGGGTGAGGATGTCGAGAACATCATCCAAAAACTCCTGCAGAAGTGCGATTACGATGTCGAGAAGGCGCAGACGGGCATCGTCTACATCGATGAAATCGACAAGATTTCGCGCAAGTCCGAAAATCCGTCCATCACCCGCGACGTTTCCGGCGAGGGAGTGCAGCAGGCACTCCTGAAGCTCATCGAGGGGACGGTCGCCTCGGTACCGCCTCAGGGTGGCCGCAAGCATCCGCAGCAGGAGTTCCTGCAGGTGGATACCCGGCACATCCTCTTCATCTGTGGCGGCGCCTTTGCTGGGCTCGAGAAAGCCGTTGCCAGCCGGGTAGAGAAGGGCGGTATGGGTTTCAACGCCCAGATCAAGCGGACGGACAAGCAGAACAGCAGCAATCTCATGATGGAGAACCTCGAACCCGAGGACTTGGTTCGCTATGGCCTCATCCCCGAGTTCGTGGGCCGTTTGCCCGTCATTGCCCTGCTGGAAGAGCTGGACGAGGACGCCCTGGTCTCCATCCTCACGGAGCCACGCAACTCCTTGGTCAAGCAATACCAGAAGCTCTTTGCCCTGGAGGGCGTGACCCTGGAGTTCCGCCCCGAAGCGCTGCGCGCCATTGCCAAGAAAGCCCTGACGCGCAAGACCGGAGCCCGTGGCCTGCGCTCCATCCTCGAGCAGATTCTGCTGGACAGCATGTACGAGCTACCCTCTCTGGTGGGCGTCAAGAAGGTGGTGGTGGACGCCGCCGTCGTGGAGAGTGGCGGCAAACCCCTGCTGGTCTACGACGACGCCAGCAAGAAAGATGTGTCTCACCCGGCCTGACCAGGCTGTGGCCGACATTGAAAAATCCCGATGTCGGCCATATCTATAACGAGTCTGGGGATGTCCTGTCCCCACCCAATGAATGGAGTGAGCCATGGCGGATATAGAAAATCGCGGCCTTGAAGGCCTTACGGAAGGAGAATCCCTGCTGGTACCGGTCCTGCCCTTGCGGGATGTGGTGGTATTTCCTTTCATGGTGATTCCCCTGTTCGTCGGCCGGCCCAAATCCATCCGCGCGCTGGAAGATGCCATGGCGGGCGAGAAGCAGGTACTTCTGGTGGCGCAGAAGAATGCCGCCGATGACGACCCGCAGCCGGACAAGATCTATCGCATCGGCACCCTGGCCACCATCCTGCAGCTCCTGAAGCTGCCCGATGGCACCGTCAAGGTCCTGGTCGAGGGGACGGAGCGGGCCAAGATCCAGTCCTTCATCCCCGTCGACGACTTCCTGCGCGCGCAGGTGCAGATCATCCGCAGCGGGACGAGCAACGATCGCGAACTGGAGGCCCTGATGCGTTCCGTCAGTGCCCAGTTCGAGTCCTACGTCAAGCTCAACAAGAAGATTCCGCCGGAGATCCTGGCTACCCTCGCCAGCATCGACGACCCCAATCGTCTGGCCGATACCGTCGCCGCGCACCTCGGGCTCAAGCTCGAGGAAAAGCAGGAGATCTTGGAAAAAGCCGACACCCGCAGCCGCCTGGAGCACCTTCTGGGTATGATGGAGTCGGAGATCGACCTCCTGCAGGTGGAAAAACGCATCCGTGGCCGGGTCAAGCGGCAGATGGAAAAGAGTCAGCGCGAGTACTACCTCAACGAGCAGATGAAGGCCATCCAGAAGGAGCTGGGTGACCTCGGCGAGGAAGGCGCTGGCGAGGCCGATGAGCTGGCACGCAAGATCCAGAAGGCCGGTATGCCCAAGGAAGTGCGCGCCAAGGCCGAGGCCGAGCTCAAGAAGTTGCGGATGATGAGCCCCATGTCCGCCGAGGCCACGGTGGTGCGTAACTACATCGACTGGCTGGTGGCGGTGCCGTGGAAGCGGCGCAGCCGCATCACCAAGGATCTGGCGCGGGCCAAGGCCATCCTCGATGCCGACCACTACGGCCTGGAGGACGTCAAGGAACGCATCCTGGAATACCTGGCGGTGCAGGAGCGGGTAGGCAACAGCCGCGGCCCCATCCTCTGTCTGGTGGGCCCGCCCGGGGTCGGCAAGACCAGCCTCGGTCGCTCCATCGCCCAGGCCACGGGCCGCAAGTTCGTGCGCATGTCCTTGGGCGGCGTGCGCGATGAGGCCGAGATCCGCGGTCACCGGCGTACCTACATAGGCGCGCTGCCGGGCAAGATCATCCAGAGTCTGGCCAAGGTGCAGACCCGTAACCCCCTCATGCTTCTGGATGAGGTGGACAAGATGGCCATGGACTTCCGCGGTGATCCGGCCTCGGCCCTGCTGGAGGTGCTGGATCCGGAGCAGAACGCCACCTTCAACGACCATTATCTGGAGGTGGATTTCAATCTCTCCGATACCATGTTCGTGACCACGGCCAACACCCTGAACATACCGGCGCCGCTGCTGGACCGTATGGAGGTGATCCGCATCTCCGGCTACACCGAGGATGAGAAGACCCACATCGCCATGCAGTACCTGCTGCCCAAGCAGATGGAAAAGACGGGCCTCAAGCCCGAGGAGATATCCATCTCGCAGACGGTGATCCGCGACATCATCCGCTACTACACGCGCGAGGCGGGGGTGCGCAATCTGGAGCGGGAGCTGGCCCGGATCTGCCGCAAGGTGGTCAAGGAGCTCCTCCTGGACAAGAAGCGCAAGAAGGTACAGGTCAGCGAGCGCAATCTGGACAAGTACCTGGGTGTGCGGCGCTTTGACTTTGGCAAGGCGGAAAAGGAAAACCGGGTTGGTGAGGTGACGGGTCTGGCCTGGACCGAGGTGGGCGGTGAACTCCTCAGCATCGAGGCCGTGGTGGTGCCGGGGCGCGGTAAGCTGCTCATCACCGGTAAGCTCGGCGATGTCATGCAGGAGTCCATTCAGGCGGCCATGAGCGTGGTCCGCGCCCGCTCCACGATGCTCGGGATCGCTCCGGACTTTTACCAGAGTCGTGATGTGCACATCCACGTTCCCGAGGGTGCCACGCCCAAGGATGGTCCCAGCGCCGGCATCGGCATGGCGACGGCCCTGGTCTCGGCCCTGACGGGTATTCCGGTGCATGCCAGTGTCGCCATGACCGGTGAAATCACCCTGCGTGGCGAGGTGCTGCCCATCGGTGGTCTGAAGGAAAAGCTCCTGGCGGCACACCGCGGCGGTATTGCCACGGTGGTGATACCTGCAGACAATGAAAAGGATTTGCAGGATATTCCCAAAAATGTCCGCGATGCGTTGACCATCAAACCCGTACGCTGGATCGATGAGGTCTTCAGTATCGCCCTGGAGCGTATGCCTACGCCCTTGCCCGAGGGTAATGAGCCCGGGGCTCTGGTGGGCAGCGTCAACCCCGTGGGCGACAAAAAAGGAGAAGGTTCGGCGACCACCGCACACTGATCCGGTAAAAGTGGCAGACTCTCTCCGATCGTGGGATCGGAGGGAGTTTTTTGTGGCCGCGCAAGTATCCGTGCGGAATAAAAAGCTTTTCAGGTCCGCCTTTTTTATGCCGGCTTTCTTGACAGGACTTTTTTTTGCCTGCTATAACGTCTCCCACCTTGTGCAGTATACCGTCTCGAAGCGTACCGTGGCCCATAACAGGAGAAAGGAATATGAACAAATCCGAATTGATCGAAAAAATTGCAGAACACGCCGATCTGAGTCGCACGGCAGCCGGCCATGCCCTCGATGCCGCCCTGAAGGCCATCACCGAGGCGCTCAAGGAAGGTGATCAGGTCACCCTGGTCGGCTTTGGTTCCTTTCTGGTGGCCGAGCGGGAAGCACGCAAGGGACGTAATCCGGCGACGGGTCAGGAGATCATGATCGCCGCGAGCCGCACACCCAAATTCAAGGCTGGTAAAGCGCTGCGGGATGCCGTAAACTAGCGCGTCTGGTTGGGGCGGTTAGCTCAGTTGGTAGAGCGTCGGCTTTACACGCCGAATGTCGGGGGTTCGAGCCCCTCATCGCCCACCAAAAACATCGCGGGGTGGTAGTTCAGTCGGTCAGAATGCCGGCCTGTCACGCCGGAGGTCGCGGGTTCGAGCCCCGTCCACCCCGCCATATACCTAAGGCGACCCTTTTGGGGGGCGCCTTTTTTCTTGTCGTGCTTGGCGCTACCATGGCCGGGGCTGCAGAACTGCCGGTCTGCGGCTGGCGTGGAGATCAATGATGCTGGATGCGTTTCGAAAGCTGAGTCAATCCTGGGCCGCAAAGATCGTGCTCGCGGTCATCGCTCTGTCCTTCGTGCTGTGGGGAGTGAGCGGTTACCTCTTCTCCAACGATTCCGGGGAGCAGGTGGTAGCCAAGGTGGACGGGGACAAGATCAGCGCCGCCATCTTCCAGCAGCGGCTGCACGATGCCCGGGAGCACTATGCGCAGGTATTCGGCCCCGAGGCCGCCGCGCAGATGGCCAAGGACCCAAGCTTTGCCCCGGATGTGCTGAACGGTCTCATCGACAACCTGCTCCTTGCCCACGAGGCGCGCAAGCTCGGCCTGCAGGTACCGGACTCGGCACTGGCGCAGAAGATCGAAGGCATATCGGCCTTTGCCGACAAGGGCAAGTTCTCCCGCGCCAAATACCAGGAAGTGCTGCGTGCCAATGGTCTGACCCCGGTGAAGTTCGAGGCCATGCTGCGCGACAGTATGCTGTTGGAGCAACTGCAGGCGGTACCGCAGATCCTTGCCGTGGCAAGCCGAAAGGATGCGGAGTCCGCCTGGTCCTGGTCGCAGGAATATCGGGATGCGCGCGTCGTACAAATCCCCGTCCGTAGCTTCCTGAAGGCTGCGACCCCGACGGATGCCGAGGTTCAGTCCTATTACCAGCAGCACCAGTCGGACTACGCGCTTCCCGCCCAGGTGGAGGTCCAGTACGTCACCTTTGGCCCCAAGGACTTTGACCAGTCGCATGGATCTGGGACGGCAGCAACGGCGAGTGCGAGCTCCCCGGCGCCCAGCCAGGGATCGCCCGAGCTTGCCTTCGAGAGCCAGATCGAAAACTTCAAGGACAAGCTCTTCAGCGACTCAGGCAGCCTGGCTGGGGTCGCCAAGGCCTACGGCCTGAAGATCGAGGACAGCGGCACGCTCACTGCCGGCAAGACCCCGTCCAGCGGTGTCTTTGCCGACCCCAAGGCCCTCGACCTCGCCTTCAGCAAGGCGGTGCTGGCCGGCAAGAACAGTAGTGCCCTGCGCCTGCCCAATGGCGACCTGCTGGCCGTACATCTGCTGCATTACACGCCGCCACGATCCCAAGACCTGCAAGCGGTGCGCAGTGAAATCGCCGCTACCCTGGCAGAACGAAAAGCGCGACGGCTGGCCAAGGCGCGGGCGCAGGAGTTGCTGGACGCGGCCGAGAAGAGTCGGGATCCCAAGGATCTCGACCCCGACGGTAGCTACCCGGAAAAGCGCTACAGCGATCTGGCGCGCCACTCCGCCGCAGGGCTCGATCCGAGCCTCATGAATGCCATTTTCCTGGCACCGGCTCCCGAAGGGCAGGGCGCGCCGTCCTTCGGCATGGTGGAACAGAAGGATGGCTACGCCCTGTATGCCGTCACCCGGGTGATCCTTCCCAACCAGGCCTTGCTGAACCCTTCCGTAACCCAGGAAATTCAGCGCTCCCTGGAGGAACAGCGGGCTCGGCTCCTCACCACGGGCTACCTGCAGGCGCTGCGGCATAAGGCGCATATACGCATCCATGAAGACGTACTCAAGCACTTCGAGTAAGGGGCTGGCGCGACGGGCCAGCTCCAGGCTGCGGTCGCTACCGATGGGGGAATCTTGAACCGTGTCGGAATCCTTTGCTGAAGCGCGTCACCGGCTCTTTGAAGAGCGTTACGCCCTGAGCTCCCAGGTCAAGGCCATGCACGTGCTGGAGGAGCTGCGCCGCAGCCACGCCTTCTGCACCCTCTGGTTCGATGGACGGGCCCAAAGTTACAGCACCATACTCCTCGACCGGCAGGAGGATACCCTGATGGTGGATCTGCCGGTGGGTTATGACGGTCGCGTCGCCCCAGGCGTGGAAGTGACGCTTCTGGCGCGCCTAGAGGGAGTGATCACGGGCTGTCGGACGATCCTGCGCGAGGTCAAGGACGATGGTCTCGTCCTCAGCACGCCGGAACAGGTGTATCAGCTGCAGAGGCGCCAGCTCTACCGCGTCCCGCCCGCGGTGGACGATCCCACCGATGTACAGATCCAGCGAGATGGCGCACGGCCGCTGGTCGCCATCATGCAGGACATCAGCGCCGGCGGCCTGCGTATCCTAGCCCCCAAGCCTGAGGACTATCCCTTTCAGGCAGGTGAGCATCTGCCGCGACTGCTTTTTCGTCTGCGCGACAGTGACGAGCTATCGGCAGCGGCGGTGGTGCGTTTTGCCGAGCAGCAAACGGGACACAACGGTGGTGTCGTGCTTGGACTGGAGCTTCAGGAGCTATCGTCGACCATCCGCGAGACCATTGCCCGCTACGTCCAGACCCGGGATCGGGAAATCCTCAAGAGCCTGGGTCTTGGCATGCAAAGTCTGGCTCCGGCCCGCCCGGAATCCTGGTCGCGCCGAGTGCGCCGCTGGTGGCGTGGCTGACATGATCGGGGGTGCGCCGTGATCCTGCTCTCCATAGTGCTTCTGCTGATTCTTGTGGGGCTGGAGCTCTGGTCCTGGCGCTTGCAGCGCGAGCAACGCCAGCGTGCGCATGCATTGGAAGACCGCCTCGATCACCTGGAGCATGCGCTACGGGAGCTGGCCTCGGCGCAGGTGGATCTGCATCGACGCGTCCTCGCGGGCGGTCCGGACGGGGCCGCCAGTCTATCCGTCGCCACGCCCGCTGCGTCGCCCGCCCATGCGCCGCCCGTGCCCCAGGTCGCTGCCGAGCTTGGGGATCCGCCGGCGGGACTCGAAGACGATCGCTTCACGGACGATGAGCGTTACGCCAAGGCGCAGCGTCTGGCCATGGCCGGCGCCTCGGCGCGAACCATCGCCAGCCAGTGTCGCCTCAGCGAAGAGGAGGCCGAGTTGCTGCTGCGCCTGCGCGGAAGGCCATCCGCGGCGGTACCCCCACAATCGTGAGTGCTGCCCCTGTCCCCGGTATTGGTCGCCTTCTGGCGGATCCAGCCGCGGGCCAGCCCTCGGCGGATTACACCAGAACCTTTACCCCGGGTGTGCTGATGGAGGGGCAGGTCCTTGGCCAGCAAGGTGCCAGTACCCTGGTCCGAGTGGATGGTCGTGTGCTGGCCTTCACCCTGCCCGGCAGTTGGGCCGCTGGTACCCGGTTGAGCCTCCAGTATCTGGGTAGTGGGAGCGATGGCCTGCGTTTTCTGCTGCGCACCGCGCCGGCAGCGGATGCTGGGCCAGAGCAGGTAAGCTTGTCCCGCGACGGGCAATCCCTGCAATCTCTGCTGGCCAAGGCGCCGGCGCAACTGCAAAGCCCGGCCCCTCTGCTGGCGCGGCCCCAGATCGATCCTCTGCCCATCGCCGCCGCCCTGCAGCGGGGACTGCAACAGAGTGGTCTCTTCTACGAGAGCCATCTGCTCGCCTGGACACAGGGGCAGTGGTCCCAGGCGGCCCTGCTTCAGGAACCGCAGGGCCAGCTTTCCAGCCTGCTACGCGGCGGCGCCGTAGCCAACCCTGAACCGGGTGCCGCCGCGGGTGCAGCCCCCACGGGCCCGGTGGCCGCAGAAACTTTTGCCGAGGCAAGCCCGCCGCCCGTGACCGCCGCCCTGGCCGGGCGTTCTGCCACGGCGGCGACGGGCGTATCCCAACGTAGCCCAAACGCGGGCCAGACGGCTGCGGCCGATGCCCTCGCGCCAGCCAGTATGCCCAATGGTTCAGCGGAGCAGGGCACACCGCAGCTTGCCTCGGATACCTACCGCCAGATGGCGGTACTGGCGGGTACCACGGGTAGCACCGCCACCACCGGCCAGAACCTTGCCGTCGCCAGCCACCTCGCGCCGCTGGTGGGCCAGCAGTTGCAGACCTTGGCGCAGCAGCAGCTGCAGTGGAGTGGAGCCCTGTGGCCTGGACAGTGGCTGGAATGGAAGCTGCGCCGCGGTACCGACGAGGCGCCAGGCGAGGACGACGGCGGGGCGAAGCAAACCGCAGCCGAGGCAATCCACTGGGATAGCACCCTGCGCCTGCAGCTGCCGCACCTCGGCGCGGTGGAAGCCCGGCTACGGCTACAGGGTCAACGTCTGTGGCTGGATCTCGATGGTGACCAGGCAGCGACGCTGCAGGCCGCCTACGGCGAGTTGCATCGGGCGCTACAGGCCCTGGGGCTCGAGGTGTTCCGGTCTTGAGTAGGCGCAGCCCGCCGCGGCAGGCCGTTGCCTTACGCTACCAGGAGGGCGGAGCGGCCCCCCAGGTGGTGGCCAAAGGCTATGGCCTGGTCGCCGAGCAGATCATCGCCCGTGCCCGGGAAGCCGGGGTCTATATCCACGAATCCCGGGAGTTGGTCAGCCTGCTCGTGCAGCTGGACCTGGACCAGCAGATCCCGCCGCAACTCTATCGGGCTGTGGCTGAGGTGCTGGCCTGGGCGTACCGTCTGGAAGAGCGGCAGCGTGAGCCGGCAGAGCCACCGGCGTGAGGGCCAGGTGGACACTGCGCGGGCTGGACTGCTGCGGTACCACCCGATAGGTCCAATGCAGACTGGGGAGGTCTGCGATGGTCTTCTCTCCCTGAGGCTTTGCCGCACCCTTGGCCGATGCCGGCGCATTCCAGGGGCCCGGCGCACTGTGCGCCACGGTGACGGGGGTACCGTAGTGGAGGATGGCAAAAGCCTGTTGCGCCGCCTTGCGCGGTAACTCCACACAGCCCGCGCTCTGGGGAAAGCCGTAGGCAGCACGCGGGTAGAAGTGAACGGCGCGCCCGCGGTCGAAGTAATTGACCCAGCGGATATCGGGGTCGTCGTAGGGCTGGTAGCGCACCCAGTGGTGGTGGTAGCGGCCAAAATCGATAGCGGCGACGTGAAACCCCGCCGCCTTGGCCGCATCGTAGAGGCGCACCTGCCGTGCCGGCACCGGGATGGGGAAACTGCCCACCATGCTGGTGTGTTCATCTCGGGCGTAGACGGGCCAGGTCCCGTCGGGGGTGCCGTGCAGCACACCGGTGTTGCAATCGCTTTGCAGTACCCAACCCTTGCCGGCAACAAAGACGTGTATGCGCTCCGGCCGCGGAAACTTGGTCACCAGGACCCAGGTCCAGGGCAGGGGATCGGGTTTGCGGGCCGCCAGCAGGGCCATTTCCACCGATACCGGCAGGTCGCGCAGTCCCACCTTGCCGGGCTCTACGGGCAAGCCGTGTTCGTGCTCGAACTGATAAAGTGCCCCCAGGACCAGGGGATTCCAGGGGTCTTGCCAGGAGTCTTGACGGCTCAAGGCCAGCAGCGCCCGCGGCGGCACAAAGTTCCAGGTGTACTGACGCTGCACCTGACCGTTTCGCCCCAGATAGTTTTCCGCGGTGAGTGGCAGATAGCCCAGGCGTATGAGAATGTGGCGGGTTTTGCTGGCCGTCAGCAGAGGCTGGCTCGCTGCCGCGGGCGCAGAGACGACCGCAGCGGTAACCGATGGTGGCGGCAGGCTATTCATAAACAAAGTTTAACATTCCCCCGCGCTCATCGCCTAGTTGCGGTAACCGTGCCACCCATCCCGTATACCGCCGGCGCCCGGCGCATCCCCTTGCCCAGCTCTGGTGATATACTTTGCACCACATGCCTGTTAACCTTTCTCAGCAACAAGCCGGACCGGGATATGTTCCATACAGGCATTGAGCAACCTCAGGGGCAGTTCTGGCTCCCAGAAACGGCAGCAGTTTTGTGAGCTCGTTCTGCAGCACAAGGTCGCAGAGCATGCCTGGATTGGCCGCCCCGATGCCGAGGGCAGTTTCCAGACCCTTGCCTTAGCCGGCTCCCGCAGCATCCTCGGCAGTCTGTGCGCTCCCCTGAATGCCCCGGACGCACCGGAAAGCACTCCCATCGCCCTGGTGTGGCACGATCAGAAGCCCTACTACTCGCCAGCACTGCCCGCCACCGGTGCCTTTGCCGCCTGGTACGCCCAGTTGCGCCAGTATCGGCTGCAATCGGCGGCCGTGTTGCCCCTGCCGCGCGGACCGCAGAACTGGGCGCTGCTGCTCTTCTTGCACCGCGATCCGGAGGCCTGGACGGGCGATAGCCAGATGCTCCTGGAGGGCGTCGTCCGCGGCCTGAGCGACATACTGGAGGACTGGGATACCCAGCAGCGGCAGATGGTACTGGGCGCTGCCCTGAAATCGGCCCTGGAGGGGGTGGTGCTTTGCGATGTCCAGCGGCGGGTACTCTACGTCAACCAAAGCTCCTTTCTGATGACGGGGTATCATCAGGACGAGCTGCAGCGCCACGGTATGTCCGTGCTCCAGGGCCCCGAAACCGATATCCAGGAACTGGCCCGCATCGATCGCGCCCTGGCCGAAGGCAATTTTTACGATGGTCGGCTCATCAATTACCGGCGTGACGGCGAGACCTTCTGGAATCATCTGAGTATCGTGCCCATCCGCAACCGCAGTGGTGAGTTGACCCACTTCGTCGGCATCCAACGCGACGTCAGCCGCGAGATCCAACTCCTGGAGCAGTTGGAGTACGAATCGCGCCACGACCGCCTCACGGGCCTGGCCAACCGGCGCGCCCTGGACAACGAGCTGGAGGTGGCCATGGCGCGGGCCGGGCGCAACGGAACACAGCTCGCCCTGTGCATGATCGACCTGGATCACTTCAAGCCCGTCAACGATCTCTATGGCCACGAGGCCGGCGACGTGGTGCTCAAGGTGGTGGGCCGCCGTCTGCGCGATGCCCTGCGCCGCACCGATTACGTGGCACGCCTGGGGGGAGATGAGTTCGTCCTGCTCATCGAGGGCTACCACAATCTGGAGGAACTGGGTCTGATCCTCGGCAAGATCGAGGCGGTGGTCAAAGACCCCGTGCAGATTCGCCCGGACACCGTGGTGGGGGTTCGCCTCAGCATGGGCGTGTGTATCTACCCCCACCCGAGGGTCAAGGATATGGCCGATCTCCTGCGTTTTGCCGACCAGGCCCTGTACGCCAGCAAGGCGCGCAAGACCACGCGGCAGCGTTACTGGGTCCTTTTCGATGAGGCCTTGACAGCCCTACCCGACACCGTCGCCAAACCCCGCCGCGGCAGCCGCAGCCAGCGCGACCCAAGGCCCTGAGGCAAGCTGCACCGGTGTTTCGCTGCCACTGTGTGGGCCGCGTGCCACGGTAAGGCGGCGCTACAGGGCCTCGATCTTTTGCAGGGCCAGGGCGTGCCCCCGCGCCGCCGCCTCGCCCAGCCACTTCAGGCCCAGGGCGGGGTTGCTGGATACCCCGATCCCCGTGAAGTAGCAGCAGGAAAGCCAGTCCATGGCGTCGCTGTCGCCCTTGGCGGCGGCGGCTTCCAGCCAGAGTAGGGCGGTGGCCGCCTGATCCTCCGCCAGGAAATACAGCCCCACCTCGCGCAGGGCGTCGGCGGCGCCACCATCGGCGGCAACGATGGTGGCCATGCGCCCGGCATCCAGGGCGATACTCAGGTGGGGGATGAGGCTCGGCAGTTCGATGAGGAGCTTGACACCGCCGGCGCCGCGCCGCTCGCCGTCCTTTTCCACCCCGCGGATGTTGCCTTCCTCCGCCCAGCGCTGCAGGGTGCGCACGCTCTTGCCCGTGAGCAGGGCGGCGGTCTGGGTGCTGATGAGGTACTGCTCTGGACTGGCTTTGCTGGGCACGACGAATTTCCACAGCGGCAACGCCCGCAGTATAGCATGTCGCCCTAGAACCGCGACAAGACCGAAAGGAAAAAAGCCCGTAAAAAAAGATGGTTGGGATGGATGACGTCCATCATGGGCGACGCAGTGGGGGCGTGCCGCCCTTCAAGGACGTCATTTGGCTTGGGTGAGGGATTTTGGCAATGGGGATCTGGGCGCCCAGAGGCGCCGACCATGCTGCACTCTCAAAAAATTATCACAATAAAAACAGTAGGCAACGAGTTTTCTAAGGCAGGCGCGTGGTAAGTGGGGTTTCTATGGCACGATAAATGCCTTGGGATGGGCGACCCCGGCATGGTGCCATGGGGCGGGATTTAGGAACACCGAAGGAGACAGCTCATGAGCATGTTGGTAAAGAAGGCGCAGGCCAGCGCCGAAGCCGGTTTCACCCTCATCGAACTGATGATCGTCATTGCCATCATCGGCATTTTGGCGGCCATCGCCATTCCGCAGTATGAGCAGTACATCACGACGTCGAAAGCAACCACGATTGGCCAAGATTTTCACCAGGTCATCACGCAGACTACCGCTGCCGTTGCCGCTGCAGCTGCAGGCCAGACGACTAGTGTCACGGTCCCGGTTTCGATGCCAGGAGGCTGGAGTATGAAGGTAACACCTTCGACAATAACGCCGACAGCAGCAGCGAGCTCTGTCGAGATTCAGCTCATAGCCGGTTCGGACGCAAATTTGCAGAATGCGGTGACCAGCGCAATCTCTGCAATGAATATACAGGGTACCGCAACCACGTCTTCAAACTGTGCGGGTTCCGGGGCTTGCACTGTATACGTTTCTCCGGACGGCGGTTTGTCATTCCAATAATTTGATTTACTTCTGGGTGCCATTCGGTGGCACCCCTTTCGGAAAGTGCTTTGCAGTCACAGAACCCTTTCGGAAAGGTCGACGGACATGCTTAAGAAGGTTTTTAGAGAAAGCAGGATGCCAATAGCATTAGAGGTCGGTCAGACCGGTTTTACCCTGATCGAGCTCATGATTGTAATCGCGATTATCGGCATTCTCGCCGCCATTGCGCTGCCCCAGTATTTTCAGTACATCGAGACGGCCAAGGCGCAGGCGGTGACCACCGATTTCAAGATGGCCGTGGACGCGGTAACCAACGCCTACGCTGCCTCCAGTAATGGCGTCGTCAGCAATGTCTACACCACCTTGAATGGTCAGAGTGCCAAGGATATTGCCGACCCCGTCTACGGTCGGGGTACGCCGGCCTTTCTGGTGACGGGTGGAGCGCCGGTCTGCGGGCAGGTGGCCATCACGAGTTCCGTCATCAGCGCTGCGGGCCCGGCCAGTGTCACCCTGACGGTGGGCACGACGGGCTGCAGTGGCAGCCTCGGTAACAGCATTGCCGCGGCCCTGTCCGCCGCCCAGTTTCCCCACGCCGCCAGCACCGGTGTGGTCGTCCAGCAAAACGGTAGTGTTCAGAACTAGCTTCACTAAAGGAGTCCTCGTCATGAATACGCAAGACCGCATCCGTAACCTGCAACAACGCCGTCGTCACCTTCTGGCCCGCCGGGAGTGCCGTGGCGCGCCCATCGCCGCCCTGGATCTGGAACTCACGGTGGTACGCAGCGAACTCTTGGCCCTCTACGCGAGTCAACGGGCCAACCATGTCGCCACTGCGGTCATCCAGGCGAGCTGAGCCGCTGGCTCCGATCAACCGCGCCAGAGTGGCGTGGCGACGGTGGAGCTTTGCCTGCGATGCGCAAATCCGATTCCCAAGGCCGCCCAAAGGGCAAGACGCTGCGGCGCTTTCTGGGCCTGACCCCGAGATCGGGGGAGCAGGCCCGGGAGCGTCAGAGCCACCTGTTGGCGCTGCGCGATGCCCTGGCGCTCCTCATGCCGCCACGGCTGTCGGAGCCGGAGCTCTTGGCGCAGTTCTGTCGTCTGGTGCTGGCCCAGGGGGTGGCGCAGCTGGCGGCCATCGTCCGCCCCGATGCCGAAGATCGTCTGGATATCCTGGCACTGGCGGGCTCCCCTGCGGTCTTGGCGGACCTACCCCATTCCTCCCAGGCCGACAGCCCCGGCGGCAAGACGCCCCTGGCGCTGGCCTGGCGCGAGCAGCGGCCCTTCTACTCCAACCCACTTTTTCAGAACCCCTCCCTGCAGGCCTGGCATCGGCGTCTGGCCGCTTACGGTCTGCGCTCCACGGCCGTCCTGCCCCTTACCCGGCGCGGTCGCCCTTGGGCCTTGCTGGTCTTGCTGCAGCGCGAGGAAGTGGACTGGCCCAGCGACAGCCAGATGCTTCTGGAGAGCATCGCGCGTACCCTCTGCGGTGCTCTGGACGATTGGGAAAATGAAACGCAACAGACCCTCCTGGGTACGGGGCTCATGGCCGCCTACGAGAGCGTGGTCCTTACCGACGCGCAGCGGCGGGTGCTGTACGTCAATCAGAGTTTTCAACTCATGACGGGCTACGGGCTGGAAGAGGTGAGTCGGCGTGGCCTGCGGGCGCTGCAGGGGCCGGATACGGACGTCCACGAGCTTGCCATCATCGACCAGGCCCTGCGCGATGGCCATGCCTACAGCGGCACCATCCTCAACTACCGGCGCAACGGTGAGCCTTTCTGGAATCACCTCAGCATCGTGCCGGTACGGGATCGCGAAGGGCGCATCGGCCACTACGTGGGTATCCAGCGCGATATCAGCGCCGAAAAGGATCTCATGGTCCAGCTGGAGTACGAATCGCGCCACGACCGTCTGACGGGGCTGGCCAATCGCCGCGCCCTGGACGATGAGCTGGAGGCGGTGATGGCGCGGGTGGATCGCTACGGCACGCGCCTTGCGGCCTGCATGATCGATCTGGATCACTTCAAGCCCATCAACGACCTCTACGGCCACGATGCCGGCGACCATGTGCTGCGGGTGGTGGCGCGCCGACTGCGCGATAGCCTGCGCCGCACGGACTATGTCGCGCGCCTGGGCGGTGACGAGTTCGTCTTGCTGCTGGAAGGCTTCAAGACCATCGAAGAGTTGGAGCAATTGTTCCTGAAGCTCGAAGTCACCATCAACGAGACCATCGCCCTGCGCAACCAACAGCTGGTGGGCGTGCGCCTGAGCATGGGCGTCTGCATCTATCCCGAGCACCATGCCCGGGATGCCGGTGAACTCTTGCGCTTTGCCGATCAGGCCCTCTACCAGAGCAAAGCCCACAAGCAGACGCGCAAGCGCTTCTGGACCTATTGCGATGAGATCGCAGCGACCAACACCCGTTCAAACCCCACACCATCGGGAATTTCCCAAGGATTACCCTCGTGACAACGGAAGTATCTACGGACCAGGTGCCAATGCCGGATCACGTCAACCTCCAGCGATTGCTGCCCTTGCGGGCTGGTCTCAACATGGCCGATTACCATCTGCTCCTGCTGGGGGAGTTCGAGCGGCAGATCGTCGATCTGCTGCCGGAGGATCTGTGTACGGCGGCGAATGCCGAGGCGGTGATCTTTGCCGCCGACCCAGACGACGACGGACACCGTTTTCGGCTACTGGGCTGTGATGCCGAGAGCCTCCGCTTTCGCGCGGTGGCGTCCACGCCCTGGCCGAGCTACGGCAAGAGCCTGATTTTTGTGGAGTTGCCTGGGCACTCGGGGATCTATTCCTTTTTCAGCGAGTTCCGCGACCGCGACGAGGATGGGGTCTACCGCTTCAAGATCCCGCCACTCCTGTATCACCGCCCGACGCGCCTGTCGGCACGTTTGCGTTTGGAGGGGGAGGTGCTCATCCGCCGCAAAGGGGGCGTGGAGTGCCGGGGACGGGTACACGATTTCAGTCTCAACGGTGCCAGCTTCTTTACGGATCGTGCCGATCTCTGTCCTGGCGAGGCCTTGCTGGTGGAGTTCGATGTCGTCGACTGCGGTCGTTGCGAAACCGTGGTGACCACAGTGCGGCGTGAGGCGCGCGGTGGGCCCGAGGGCAATCTGGTGGGAGTGCGCCTGATGCTGACGGAGGCGCAAAGGCGGCGGCTGGAATATCTCTTTCAGTGTCGTCGCGACCCCGAGCGCTCGCGTTCGTGATGCTCAAGCGTGTGGCGACCTGTGTCGTATCGACTAATTAGGTTCCAAGAATGGAACAGGGAGTAACGCATGGCGACGGCGCTGGGACGTAGCAGGGATAAGCTTCAGGAGGCGAAGGCCACGGAGTTCATCTGGGAGGCCAAGTCCCCCGATGGCAAGCGCGTGCTCAAGGGCGAGATGAGCGCTGCCTCTGCCAACGTGGTGCGCGCCTCGCTGCGGCGTCAGGGCTTGGTGCCGACCGTGGTGCGGAAGGTTCCGAAACCCCTCTTTGGCGAGAAGGGCGTCAAGGAGGCCCAGATCGTGGTGATGGTGCGTCAGCTGTCCACCATGATCAACGCCGGTGTACCGCTAGTGCAATCCTTCGAGCTGCTGATTTCGGCCACCTCCCAGCCCGGCATGAAAAAGCTACTCAAAGGCATCCTGAAGCACCTCAATGAGGGCGAGTCCCTGTCCCAGTCGCTGGCCCACTATCCCAGGTATTTCGATCGGCTCTTTGTCTCCCTGGTGCAGGCGGGCGAGCAGGGCGGTATCCTCGATACCATCCTCCTGCGTTTGGCGGACTATCGGGAAAAGAGTCTGGCCCTGAGCAAGAAGGTCAAATCCGCCATGTTTTATCCCGCTGCCATCATCAGCGTGATGATCGTGGTGGTGGTGATCCTGATGATCTTCGTGATCCCGGTCTTTGCCAATCTCTTCAAGAGCTTTGGGGCCACCCTGCCGCTCCTGACGCAGATCGTCATCAACATTTCCAACTGGATGAAGGGGCATTGGTACATTGTCGTGCTGCTGCCCATTGCCGCGGTTTGGGCCTTTATCTACGTCTATAAACGCAATTATCGCTTCAAGACGGTGGTGGATCGCTACAGTCTGAAGATCCCGGTGTTGGGTGATATCCTCTTGAAAGGCGCCGTGGCGCGCTTCAATCGGACCCTGGCCACCATGCAGGCGGCGGGTGTGCCCATCATGGAGGCGCTGGAAACCCTCTCGCGGGTATCGGGCAACGCAATCATAGAAAAGAGCATTCTGGATGCCCGCGATGATGTGGCCAAAGGCGGTCGCATTACCACCAAGCTCAAGGAAGACGGCATTTTCCCCCTCATGGCCACGCAGATGCTGGCCATTGGTGAGGAGACGGGCGCCATCGAGACCATGGCCAGCAAGGTGGCGGACTTCTACGAGAACGAGGTCAACGAGTCCGTCAACCGCCTGTCTACCTTGATGGAGCCGGCCATCATGGTGGTGCTGGGTATCATCGTGGGCACGCTGGTGATCGCCATGTATATGCCCATCTTCAAGATGGGGGCGGTGGTGACCCATGGGGGCTAGGCTGGCAATCCCCCGGCCTTCGGTAGCAGGCTTCACTTTGGTGGAGCTCCTCATCATCATTGCCGTGCTCGGGATTCTGGCGGCCATTGCAGTACCACAATTCAACATTTGGCTGGTTCGGTCGCGGATACAGGCGGCCTCGGGAAATCTGCAACAGGATCTTGCCTGGGCCGAGGGTTATGCCATCCGCTCGGGGTACCCGGTTTTGGTGCAGATACAAAGCGGTGGAGCCACGGGCTGCTCCTGGACCCTGACGCCCGCGGCGCCCAACGTTTCCCAGGCGGTGCCGCAGATGACCGCGGCCAGCTTTGCCAGCCAGTATCCCAACACGAGCTGTGCTGTATTGACGGGGAGCACCCTCAGCAGTGTAGTCAATGTCGGTCCCACGGGCATGGTGTACACACCGGGCGGGACCATCACCAGTGCCGCCGTTACCTTTGGTACGGGCGGTGCCAATGCCAGCAGCTACGGATACTGGCTGGTGCAATTGAGCGGCGCGGGCAACCTGCGCAACTGCGCCACCAGCGCCCCCACCAGCAGCGTGTGTAATCTGCAATGAGCAAAAATATGCCCAGGAATCGTGCTTTCCCGTGTATACGCTCATCGGAGCGGGGATTCAGCCTTATCGAGGCCATGGTTGCGCTGGCCATCTTTGCCATCGGCTCTTTGGGTATCCTCAGCCTTTTTCTGGGGAGCTTCAGCAGTTCGGCGGAGAATCAGAACCTTACCTCAGGCTATGAGATCGCGCAGAGCGCCATCGGGGTGCTGCGCGCCAATGGCAGCAATGCTCTGGCCATGAATGGTGCTACGGTGACGCCTTCGGGAGCCAGCAATGTTGCCCTGGCGCCGGTGGCTTCGGTCATGAGCGCCTATGGCATGGCGCCGCAGGCGCAGGTAAGTCTTACGGTGAGTTCGCTGCTGGGCTCACAACAATGTCCATGCTCGGCAACGGTGTCGGTGAGCTGGGGTGGTGGCGCCCAGACCTATCAGAGTCAGACGGTGGTGGGGTACTGACATGTCCACACAAAACATGGGTCGCGTTGGCGCAGATCGTCTAGCCGAGGCCGGAATCAGCCTGGTAGAGCTGTTGGTGGGGTTGGTGGTAACCAGCTTGCTCGCCATTGCCGTCTTCAGTTTTTTCCTGAATACCAGCCAGGGGATAAGTCAACAGAATGCCTCGGGAGAAATGTGGCAGCGGGGCAGGAATGCCCTGGCCTTGATGCGCCAGGCCATCGAGTCGGCCGGTTATGGCTTGCCGAGCTACAGACAGTGTCCCAATGGCGTAATCGATTCTACGACCAACGGTGTCGGAACCGCCGGCGCACTGGTTGCTATTACGGCTTCTACGCAGAGTTCCGGCAGCGGCTACGATCCCTCGACTACGGCGGGGATCAACACCTACGCCTTTTCCACGGTTATTGGCGGTGGCGCCTTCGGTGGTGCGCCGACTACCACGGTGAACTCGCAGCAGGGTGTGAACCTCCAGGTTCAGAGTCTCAACAATCTGCAGCCAGGCGATTTAGCACTGATTTCTTTGCCCGGTACGGGCGTCTGTGTCTTTGGACAGATGACCAATGTTGCTGGCAAGGGCACGCTCAACACCGACTGCTCTGTGACGGGCGGGGGTAACTCTCAGGGCAGCAGTGGTACGGTCGTTTTTAACTCTGGGAAAGGCAATAGTGTTTGTTTCCAGGCCAACCCCAATCAGATATTCAGCCAGGTGAATCCGACGACCGGCGGCACGCTCAATTCTGCGGCATTTCAAGGTGCATCTCTCTACGATCTCGGCGCCAATCAGTTCCTTTTTGAAACCTTTGCCATCCAGGAGAATCCAGCGGGCGGTACTCCAACTTTGGTCATGACGCAGTACACTGGCCTACAGGCGACACCGCCAACACCGCAGCCGCTGGCGACGGGTGTGGTGGATATGCAGTTGCGTTACGGTGTGGGTAGTAATGGGCAGGTGCAGAACTGGATTCGACCAGAAAACTATACGCCCAGCGCGACTCAACAGATTGTGGCGGTGCAGTTGGCCATGCTTATCCGTAGCAATCGCTACCTGCAAAATAGTTTGAGCCCCGCAAGTTTCAATATACTGGGAGATACTTATACAGTGCCCACCCAAAACGGGCCGGGCTGCCTCCAGGGAAACTGCCGGCATTACAGTTACCATTTATTCCAGACGGTCGTGCCCGTACGTAATGGGATTTGGAGCACGCAATGAAGAGCCCGTTTTTGTCCGTCAAGGAATCGTCCGGGGAACGTGGCGCCATTCTGGTCGTTGTCCTGGTGCTGGTTTTTGCCGTGACCTTGGCACTTCTGGCTTACCTATATCTCAACAACAACAATACCCTTATCGCCAGTAATCTTGCGGTTCAGAACATGGCTCAAGAGGCCAGCGATGTTGGACTGGACGATGCGTCTACCTGGCTCAATCAGCTCCCTACCGTTCCCGAGATTCTGGCGACCAGCAACAGCCAGGCGCTCGCGCCGCGATTTCTCCTCACCATGCCGACGAGCGGTTATCTTGCCAGCAACGTAAATGCAACGACGGCACCAATCCAGCCGCCCACTGATCCCCAGTTTTGGAGTCAGTGCGCGGCTAACAATCAATGTTACCAGCTCCCCCAGCCCGTTACGGTGGGCAGCCAGCAGTTTCAGGTGGAATATGTGATCTTCCCCAATGGTTCGCCTAACCAGCCGCTCGCAGGATACGAGCAAAATCAGTCTCGTGCTGGCTCTGTCAGCGCGTACTTTTACGTAGCCTATGTTCACGTCGCCCGGGTCAACGGCGGTGGTTTGGGCGTCACTATCCAAGCGGTATTGCGCAAGGTGCTCGCATCATGAGAAAACTTTCCCGAAAAATACTGTCGGCGATGCTTGCTGTGGGGCTGAATCTTTTGCCTTTGCAGGGTCTCATCCCACTGGCGGAAGCAGCGGGTGGCCTCAATATACCTAGCAAAGATCAGCCGCAGGTGCTGATTATTCTCGATAACTCTCAGGGTATGGCGGGAGTATTGCAGGGCACCGATGGCCTGTCCGGCGCCATCATGACGGGATCCGGGACAGTCGCAAACAACACGAGTTCCAGTTCACCCACAGCCTATACCGTCAGTAATTTTACGCCCCCGGCTTACCCGACAACACCGGTCAGTAATGGTGCGTCTGTACCCTATACGGTTGCTTGCGGTTCGTCCGGACTTACGGCGGCTGCCCAGTCTGCCTGTGCCACAATTGGCAATGGTGGATATGTTGACAATTCGCCATCTATGCTCAACGCTGCAGAGTCTGCAGTGCAGGGGATTGTCAGCAATCCGACCTACGCTGGCAATATCCAGTTTGGTTTGGCCACCTATCAAACGAGCGGTTCCATTCAGCAGTTTAATACTTGGGTATATTACATGAGTGCCAATAATGGATTTTCATTTGGCAACTCGGAAACGGCGCCTACAGGGTTAATCGCCGTTCCCAATCCGTGCTATGGTTCTGTATCTGGCAATTACTTCACGCGAAATTCTTGCGCCAACATCTACTTTAATCGGAACCTTCCTAATCTTTCCTACAACGCTCAATTATACCAGAGTCCGTATTTATACATTCAGGATACGAGCGACAATCCTATCATTAACGACGTGTTATATGCCAATGGGTTCGGATCGGGAAGCGAAAACTCTGCTGCGGCCTATCCATCCCCCTACAATCTGGGAAATCTACAGGCATACATGCAGCAAAACACTGGGGTAAATTACGGCGCCTACAGCACATCGCTCAGTGCCGGAATGACCCCTACCAGCGCGGGCTATGTTCCACAATCCTTTGAGGTTTGGGAGGCGCAACGGGGCTTTGGTTTCAATGCACCTACCGTTCCCAATGCAGGTAGGATTGTTGTGTCCATCACCCGTAGTAATAGTAATAATGCGGCCGCTATTCGCAATGCGACGGTGCCTGAGGTATTTCTGAAAAACGGGGGTAGTCTACCGAGCAATGCGCCTATCTCGGCAGCTGCCGGTTATTCTCCCGTGGCCGGCGCTTTCACCACAGCACTGCAATACCTTAGCGGTCAGACGAATAATCCGCCGCCGACTACCTGCGGAAAAAAATATGTGATCTTCATTACCGACGGTCAGCCTACGCAGGGACTCGGAGGTAACGTTTATCCGCCCCTGGGGAGCGCGGCAGCTGGGATATTTGGTGTCACGAGCATCACGGCGAGTACTTGGAGTAGTACCAATAACCGAGCAGTGACGGAGGCCATTCAGGCGGTCCAAAATCTGCAAAGTCAAGGCATCAATACCTACGTCCTTGGGGTAGGTTCTGCCGTTAACCCCAACATTCCGGGGACCACGGCCGCGCAGCAGGCTGAGGCCCAGCAGGGTTCCTATGTGCTGCAGGCGATGGCTCAGGCCGGCGGCACCCAAAATTATTATTCGGCAACGACTCAGGCCGATGTACAGTCCGCCCTCAATAACATCATTGCTAATATCCTGGGCAAGAGCGTGGTATCGAGCTACGCGGCACCGCCAACCGTAACTGTGGGGTCGTTGGAGTTCCAACTCAAGAATGTCAATCCGGTTACCGGTCAAGGCGATTTGTTTGCCTATCCCCTGACGGCAAACGGCAGTCTGTCAACCACCCCTGCCTGGACAGCCAATGGGATCATGAATCAGTCCAACCGTCAGAGTGCGCTGTACACGACTCCTGTGGGAGCCACGTCAACCAATGGCGGCTCGCCGCAAGCGCTTACTGCGGTAGCCTCAAGTAATTCAGCTGCATTTGCGATCACCAATACCAATTTATCGGCTGCCACCGTGGCAGGCTATACCATCAACCCCTCCTTCAACAGTGGGCAGTATCTAGGGGGCAGAGCGTCTGGCTGGTTCCTGGGTCTACCAAGTTCCGCGCCAGCTGTGGTCTTGACACCCCCAGCCAATGCCGGGCTGCTGAGCAACGGTGGCAGTTACCTCACCTACGCGGCAAAGCACTCCGCTCGACAGAATGCCGTTCTCTTCTCGGATAACGATGGCTTCCTCTACGCCCTGGGCTACAACCAGACCGGCAATCCAACCCTGCTCTGGGCCTGGATGCCGGGCTACCTGCTCCCTAGCCTTCAGAATTACAATACATTTTGGCAGGGTAATAACATGGGGCCCTTTGCTGCCATCGATGCGAGTCCAGACGGTGGCAAAAACTGGCACACCTACGTGGTCGGCAGTGCCACGGCCAATGGGTTCGTGGTCTACGATCTGCAGCTCACGGGGACATCTGCGCCCAATTTGGGTTCGGTGGTGGCCCAGTATCAGCAGACGGGCTACTCGCAAACGCTCAGCAGTCCTCCGGTCTTCTATCAGGTGCAGAATGCCGGGCAAAGTAACTATGGGGCTACCTGGGCCATCTACGCCTTCAGTGGTTCATCGGGATCGGCTCTGGGTATTCTAAATGTGACCACCGGTACCTGGATGGTAGATCCCTTGCCCTTCACTAACACCGCCACGCCCTATATCGATAGTAGCGGCAATCTTTTCTTGGGTGACGGTAGCGGCAATGTCTATGAGATGAGTGCGGCAAATTTGCAGACCCTGCTCGCGCAGAACAAGAATACCTCCATCCCCCTGAGCTCCTCCGGATTTGTTTCCATCGGCAATTATGCTCCATGGAGTAGTAGCAGCCTGAGCGCCGCGGTTCAGTATATCGGCGGGACCACCTATCAGGGTTTTAACTACCTGCGCGTTCAAGGTGCCAATGGCATTACGGTGTTCAAACAAAGCAATGGTGTCTGGTCGCCGGTGTGGACTTCGTACACGGGAGGTGCAGGCACTTGGACCGGTGGTACCCTGTCACCATCCACTGGCGGGCCCAATGGCGTCAGCGCTCTCCCGAGCGGCTCTGCCATTACCGATCAGGCACTTCTGGTCGGCGGGCAAGTGATCGTGCCGGTGACGGTACCACCTGTCAGCAGCGATACTTGCGGTGTGTCCCTGGCCGAATATTATGTCTTCAATCTCACCAGCGGTATTTTTCCATCCGGGAGCTTTGTTTCAACGAGCGGGGCGCCAATCACCCAAGGGTTTGTCGTGGGTCAGGGTACGGCCTATCGTCCGTCCTTGACGGTATTCAATGGGCGGGTGTTGCTACAAGGTGGCGCAGCGCGCAACAGTACGGGCAGCACGACCGGATTTCCCGGCATATTGGGAGGTGGCCTACCAGCGGGTGGCCCCATGGCCTGGCGACTGACCCTCAGCCCGTAGCAACACACCTCAGCGCAATGAAAAGGCCCCCGAATTGGGGGCCGTGTTTCTCTCGTCCGCCGATTACTTATTAAATATCTGCAGGGTTTGATCAGAAAGTTATTAACCAGGCCCTTAAATATCTAACATCGCGTAGCGTGCTGCGGGATGGTGGAAATAGCGCGCGACTTTCTCGGGCAGTTGGCGTAGCCCGTTC
>JABEBW010003650.1_pt1 | contig 42092 bp, 44 predicted proteins | sample 7245961 | NCBI WGS metagenome assembly JABEBW01 (sample SAMN14506364, study PRJNA622280) | hot springs metagenome | biome: hot spring [ENVO:00000051]|acidic hot spring [ENVO:00002120]; feature: spring [ENVO:00000027]|sediment [ENVO:00002007]; material: sediment environment [ENVO:01001048]...
AAAAGGAATTTAGTTGGGAAAAAACTGATTTAGTTGATATATTTAAAAAATATTTGTGAGGCATATTATAATGTTTGATGTAAAAGCTTTATCGCTGGCAGACAAAGGAAAAGAGCGCATAGAGTGGGCGCGTAAATCCATGGATGTGCTTGGCTTAATCCAAGAAGAGTTTAGTAAAACCAAACCATTTGATGGTTTAACGATTGGTGCTTGTTTGCATGTAACAACCGAGACAGCAAATTTAATGATTGCATTAAAAGAAGGCGGAGCCAATGTGACTTTGTGCGCTTCGAATCCACTTTCTACCCAAGATGATGTAGCAGCTAGCTTAGTTGTGCATTATGGTATTGATGTATTTGCTATAAAAGGCGAAGATAATAAAACTTACTATGATCATATAAATGCAGTTTTAGATTACAAACCAAACATAACAATGGATGATGGGGCTGATTTAGTATCAGCTATTCACTCTAAAAGAAAAGATTTGGCAACAAATATTTTGGGTTCAACTGAAGAAACTACGACGGGTGTTATACGCCTAAAAAGCATGGAGAAAGAAGGCATTTTGCTTTTTCCCGTTATTGCTGTAAATGATGCAGATACTAAGCATTTATTTGATAACCGCTACGGCACAGGTCAATCATCCATTGATGGCATAATTCGGGCTACAAATAGGATGATTGCAGGTAGTATATTTGTTGTGGCAGGCTATGGTTGGTGTGGCAAGGGGTTAGCGCAAAGGGCTCATGGTATGGGTGCAAATGTTATAGTAACTGAGGTTGACCCCATAAGGGCACTTGAGGCTGTAATGGATGGCTTTAGGGTGATGCCTATGTCTGAGGCTGCTAAAGTGGGCGATTTTTTTTGTACCGTAACAGGCGATATAAATGTCATAAGGCTTGAGCATTTTGAAGTTATGAAAGAAGGTGCAATCGTTGCAAATTCGGGTCATTTTGATGTAGAGGTTGATATAAAAAGTTTAGAAGAAGCAGCCATTGAAAAATGCGATATTAAAGAGTATGTGCGCGAGTATACACTAAAAAATACGAAAGTTTATGTGTTAGCTCAAGGCAGATTAGTTAATCTCTCAGCAGCAGAAGGCCACCCAAGTGCAGTGATGGATATGAGTTTTGCAAACCAAGCACTAAGCGCTAAGTTTCTCGTTGATAATAAGGGTGTTTTGAATAAGAAAGTATACAAAATACCATCAGATATCGATGCGCGCATTGCAGCGCTCAAATTAAAAGCTATGGGTATAAAGTACGATACGCTAACGCAAGAGCAAATTGAGTACCTAAAAAGCTGGTCTTTTGGTACTTAAACAAATAAGGAGGAAATTATGATAAATAAAGTGAAAGAAGAGCTAAACAAGGTTTTTTATCCGGGCAAAACAAACAGCGTTATAAAAGAAGGCGTAATTGGCAATATTTCAATAGAAGATGGCATTGTTGGCATTGAGTTGCTCATGAAAGAAGATAACCCAAATGCCATACAGATACTGCAAAAAAGCATACCAAATGCTTTAAAAAACATTGAAGGTATTAAAGATGTCAACCTAATCATTAACTTGCCAAAACATGAGCAAGAGCCACCTAAACTGCACAATATTCGCTACATTTTAGCAACAACAAGTGGCAAAGGCGGTGTAGGCAAATCCACAGTAAGCGTCAATCTAGCAATAAGCCTATCTAAATTTGGCTACAAAGTAGGTTTGCTTGATGCTGATATTTATGGACCCAATATACCACGCATGATGGGTATAGAAGGCATACCTGTAGCGCTTGACCCAAAAAATAAAGATAAGATTTTGCCCATTACAAAATACGGTATAAAGATTATATCAATAGGCAGCATGATACCAAAAGATGCAGCTGTGATTTGGAGAGGTCCACTAATAAACCAAGTAATAAAACAATTCTTAAATGATGTTACATGGGATGAGCTAGATTTCTTGATTGTTGATTTGCCGCCTGGAACAGGCGATGCACAGCTAACGCTTGCCCAAGAAGCAAAAATCAGTGGTGGAATAATCGTTACAACGCCACAGACTGTAGCTTTAGATGATGCAGCCAAAGCGTATGATTTCTTTGTCAAACTCAAGGTGCCTGTTGTAGGCGTTATTGAAAATATGAGCTATTTTGTGTGTCCAAAATGTGGCTATAGGGCAGATATTTTTTCTCATGGCGGTGGCAACACCTTTGCTCAGAAGGTAAAAATACCGTTTTTGGGTGAAATACCTATAGATGTTCATGTAAGAGAAGGTGGTGATGAAGGCAGTCCCGTTATTATCTCAAACCCAGACTCTATCGTATCAAAAGCCTTTGCAGATGCAGCACGCAGTATTATAGAAACGCTCAAGAATGCATGATAGCTGCGATTGATATTGGTACAAACACTATAAGACTAGCTATAGCAGATGAAAACACATGCAAGGTTGTTTTGCGCTTAAGTAAAATTGCACGCTTAGGCAAAGGCAGCAACGCCTATTTGCAACCAGAAAACATACAAAAGGCGATAGAAATATTAGATTACTATAAAAGTCTAATGCGCGCTTACAATTGCACAGATTATATTGCTGTGGCAACAAGTGCCATTAGGGAGGCCAAAAATAGAGATGATTTTTTAGATAAACTTGATTTAAAGATTGAGATTATAGATGGATTAAAAGAAGCCCATTTATCTCAAAAAGGTATACTATTTGCGCTAACATATTTAAAAGATAAAAAATGGGTAGGCTTTGATTTGGGTGGGGGCAGTTGTGAGTTTATGTTGTGCGATAAAACACAGATTGTTAAATCATTCAGTATAAACTTAGGCGTTGTTAAGTTACTTGAGAAATTTTGTACTTTTGACCCACCTACAAGAGAAAACCTACAAAGTGTGGCTTTAGAATTTAAAAAAGAACTTTTAAAACACAAGATAGATTTTGACTTTGATTGTTTAATTGGTAATGCAGGCACAGTAACAAGTTTGGCTGCTATGGATTTAGGTTTAGTTCAATACAATTATGAAAAATGTGAGAATTATTGCTTAAAGAAAGACAATATAGAAAGATTGCTGGATGCTATGATTTCTATGGATAAAGCAGCGCGGCTTAAAACATACCCTGTGTTAGAAGAAGGCAGAGAGGATGTTATAGTAGTTGGAGCCCAAGTTGTGCTAGCCATTATGGAAGTTTTTGGCAAAAGTTGTATTTATACTACAAATGGTAGTTTGCTTGAAGGTTTGATTGTTGAATATTTTTGCTAAATTTTTTATACTTTCTATAATTTTAATTATGGGATTAACATTAAAAGTTCACCGTCTTTGTGCTGCATCTTGGCGAATAACTTGTCAATCAACAACATGTACATCAAATTATCTTAATATGCGTCTTACATGGAAAATCGGCAACTCTGTATTTAATGGCACACTTGTTAGTGTTGAAGGATTACCCATTGATAATGAAGAGTTTAATGTCGTAATTGAAAAAGCAAATGCTGCATTTGGCTTAAACATACCAAAAGCCAATTATTTAAATGAATTTATACAATGGCTTGGCGATATAGGATATTCTCAATACAAAAACAATATAGACCGCTATTTAGCAGCTTGTGCCCAAACAGTTAACATATACGAACAAAATCAGACAGACGATTTACTTTGCGCATTTTTGGCTTACAAATTCCCCAAAGATATGTCGAAAATAAATTTTGACATCAATGAACAAAACAACGTAAGTCAAACATTGATGTTTATAAAGTATCTAAGTATGATGGACAAATCTAATAATGTCCAAGAATCGTTCAAGACAGCATCTAAGTTTTACATTTATCTCTTGCAAAAGCAAAACGCTAAAGAATTTAATGAATATTATGCAAACTACAAAAATTTTGTTTTAAGCTATACAGCAAGCCTTTACTATCAGGCATTGATTTCTACTGTAGACGCACAATTAGAAGCCCAAAGACAAAAAGCTATGCGTAAAGCAATAGCGAAGAAATTGCCTTTATTTGCAGGTTTGATTGTTTTTGTATGGATTGCAATTTTTGGTTATATGATAATTGATAAAAAAAGAAAAAATGTTTAGAAAAGTTTATAATAATAATTAGAATTTATAATTTGATTGTATGTAATTTTGATGTAATTTTAAAATGCTATGTGGATCAAAAAATTATTGTTTGTCTTATTGATAATTTGTTTGCCTAGTTTATCTTTTGCAAATACTATCGAGCGTTGTATACAAAATCTCAAAGAGGGAAATGTAATAGAGGCCATAAGACTTGGAAAATTAGCAGTTGTTATACATCCAGACAGCCCATTATCTTACATGTGCTTAGCTGGTGCATATGCAAAGGACAAACAAAATAATTTTGCCACAGTTGAGCTTTATCAAGCTTTAGCAATTAGTAAATCTTCAAAACTTAAGCATGCAATTGATAAGATGCTATTAGAAATCAATGAATACAAGAGGGGTGCTACCTTACCAAAGCAGTTATCAAAACAATCTAATCAAACTAAGTCTGGTTTATAGAATTTTTATAATATTGTAGTAAGCCTTCGAAATTCATGTAATCTGGCAATACAAGTTTGTATAAGTCTCTTATATTTTTATCATTAAAACCACTAAAAAAACTATCGATAAATTTTAAGAATTGCTCATAATCTTGACTATTGTTAATAAATGCTTCGTGTTGAATAATGTGCGAACTTAATGTATCTAAATGTTTATCTAGCTCAAAACAACCAAAATGTGTTGGACAAATATATTGAGCGTTGTATTTTTTCAATTTTTCAATTGATAACAGCCATTCTTTGAGATTAACATCGGGTGGTGGCATTGGTGGTAAAATTGGCCCATCTAACAGCCTCACGCCCAAAGCATCGCCACTAAAGAGATAGTCATCTGTAAAAAAGCACACATGATGTTTAGCATGGCCTGGAGTAAAGACAGGCATAATCTTTTTACCGCAGATATTTATTTCTTTTTCATCTTCTAGCTCAACTATGTAATCTTTATCTATGCCTATAACATTGCCAAATAACGATTTTGCTTGATTTTTATAAACAATTTGTGCGCCACTTTCTAAGCGCGATGGATCAACCAAGTGTCTTGCGCCTTTTGGATGAACATAAATTTTAGCTTTGCTTTGAGCAAAATGCCATGCAGCTCCGCTATGGTCTAAATGAATATGCGTAACAAATACATGCTTTATATCTTGTTGGCTTAATCCATGCTCCTTTAATCTTGATATTAAATGTTCAAATGTTGAATCTGGACCTGTTTCAATAAGTATAGGCTCAGTGGCATCTATCAAAAAAGCTGCAATAATATTTTCTATATTTTGAAAGTGCAAATCTATGATTTTCATACATTCTCCTTAGAGTTTTTTTCTATTTAAACTAAAATTTGTTTCATTAAAATTATCCATTTTATATATACGTATGGTATGGCTTCTTGGAAATTCAATGCGTTCTATGGTTTTTAAAACAGGTTTTAATTCATCAAAGGTCAAGTTCATCTGTAGTTTTCTAAATCCATTTTCAATTAAACGATAACCATTTTGTAATTTGATTAATAAAACACTGCGGTTTCTTTTATAACTTCTAATATCCAAATATTCACCGACTTTTAGCGTTTGCGCTTTTTGACACACTGTAAACTTAAAATTTTCTTTTTGTATCATAATGTTAGTATTTTAATGTTTAATTTGTAAATTTCAAGTATTAAGTATTTGAAATACTTTTTTATAGCAGTATAATAAAAACGTGATGTTAATACCAAGATTTAAGGTAATAGTTGTGTGAAATTGATCGATTTTTTAATAAGGCTGAGAAACATCCTCTACATCAATAAGATTTCATCATACATGTTTAGTTTATTTATGAGGATTGTAATATTTGTCTCTATTGTTTCGATTATGGTGTATAAAGGCGCAAAAATACTTGATTATGCTATAATAAAACCTTTTTTTTCCACAATTGAAATTTTTACTGTATTTGTTATTGTTGCTGAATTTATTGTGAACTATACAACATTTTTTGCTCTATTAATAAAAAAGAAGCAGTTTTCATATAAAGAAATTGTAAATCAAGCCATAAACACGCTTTTTTTGGCAAATATTGTTGCTATGATACCTTTTTACCTATTGCCATATCCTTATACGTTACTTGTGGTGCTTGCAAGATTGTTGCAATTTGGACGCTTTAGCAAAAAAATCATGGAACTTCTAAATGTTATTAAAAGCAGCTTTTATGAGTTGAGTTGGTTCTTTACCATTTTTTTGTTTTTTTTATTTATTTCATCTATTAGCATGTATATTGCAGAAAGTCCATACAACCCAGCTTTTAAATCTTTATTTAACGCTTTTTGGTGGTCGATTGTTACGGCAACTACAGTGGGTTATGGCGATATAGTACCCATAACAAAAACGGGGAAAATTATAGCATCTTTTTTGATGATATTTGGCATTATAAGTATTGCAATGTTAACTAGCATCATTACATCTGCTTTTACACGTAAAATTATAGAATCTAAATTAGATAAGGAGGCTATTATGCAAAAAAAGATAAATGATTTGGTAAATCACTACATTATTTGTGGTTTTGGTAAAATCTCTAGTCTTGTTGCTCAACATTTGAAGTCTAACAATGTGGATTTTGTTATAATAGAAAAAGATAAAGATAAAGTAAATGATGCACTAAATCATGGATACTTCACAATAAATGCCGATGCAGCTGACGAGGCCGTATTATTGCAAGTTGGCATTGAAAGGGCAAACGGTATAGCAATTTTAACAAACTCCGATGCCGAAAACTTGTATATCCTCATGAGCGCAAAAGAGTTAAACAAGGAAATATTTGCAATAGTGCGCGTTAATGCAAGGGAGAATGAAGAAGAAGCAATAAAAAGGTTTAAAAGACTTGGTGCAACCACAATTTCACCATATCATGCATCAGCCACAAGAGTTGCTCGGATGATTTTAGCTCCAAATGCAGCTGATGCGCTTTTTAGTATAGCTGGCTCTAAAGAGGCTATTGAGATTGATGAGATAAAAATACCAAGTGGGAGCAAGTATGATGGGAAAATGATAAAAGAAACTGATATTAGATCAAAGTACAATCTTATGATTATAGCTTTAGCTCAAGAAGTGTTAGACAAAAACGAAAATAAAATAGAAAGAAAATTAAAATTCAACCCCAGTGGCAGTGATGTAATTAATGCCAATACTATTTTAATTTGTGTAGGCCTCAGTGAGGATTTGAGAAGATTCAAGCACGATATAGCTTCATCGCAGTAAATAGAAATTCAGTAGTTATGTGCTCTTGTGATATTATTATTCCATTAATTTTTTAATTTTACATATATTTAACCTTTTGCAAACAACAATTTAACAGACTTTTATCATAATATTTTTTAAGATGCTAGAAATAAAATGTCGTAGCAAAAAACTAATATATTGTTGTAAGTAATCAAAATGTTATTGTGTGATTTTCATATTCATACAAAATATTCAGACGGTTCATTTGAGTTGAGAAAAGTTGTTGATCTATTTGGACAAGCAGGCTTTGATGTAATAGCTATAACAGACCATTTGGTTAGTAGGGATAGTATTATTGGAAAATTAACATTGATGCTAAACTATACGCTTACAGAAAAAAACTTTAGCGAGTATTTTGAAAATATACAATATGAAGCTCAAAGGGCGTGGAATAAATATGGTATGCTTATTTTACCAGGCGTAGAGATAACCAAGAATTATATTTCATCAAACAAATCTGCGCATATTTTAATCATTGATATAAAAGAGTTTATTTCTGCATGTTTAAGCTATGAATCAATATTTTTTGAAGCAAAAAAACAAAATGCGCTAATTGTCGCGTGTCATCCAGGTTATATGAGAACAGAAGCAAGAGGCACCTATTATCTTTGGAATAATAGAGAAAAGTATAAAAAGTACATTGATGCTTGGGAAATTGCTAGTGGAGACGATGTGTTTAATTTAGTTGGCTTAGAAAAGTACCCTTATATAGCAAATAGCGATTTTCATAAATTAAGGCATTTGTATTCGTGGAAAACACTAATTAATTGTGAAAAGGACAAAGAGGCGATTAAAAAATGTATTAAGGATAATAAAGGCGTAGCAATAACGCTTTTTAGGGGGTAAAAATGTCTTATTGGGTTTTGGGTTTTGTAATTTTGGGTTTTTTGGTTTATTTCTTTCAAATTTTAGCTTTGAGAAAAAAATTAAAGGAAAACTATGAATCAAGTTTTATGCCAGGTATTTCAATCATTAAGCCTCTAAAAGGTCTTGATGATAATTTGTACGAAAATCTTGTAAGTTTTTGTAAACAAGACTACCCACTATATGAAGTTATACTATCTTTAGAAGACTACAATGATCCTGCATACAAAGTAGCAAAAATGATAAAAAATATATATCCTCAAAAGGTGAAAATTGTTGTTGATGACTCAGCTAAAGCATTGAACCCAAAAGTGAGAAAGCTTATTGCTGGCTATAGTGAGGCTAAATATGATTGCTTTTTAATTAGCGATAGCAATGTTTATGTTGAGCCAGATTATTTACAAAAAACTGCTTCAGCTTTGGGCGATGATGTTGGTGTTGTAACAAATTTAATAGTTGGAGTGAGAGGAAAAAGCTTAGGTGCAATACTTGAAAATTTGCAACTTAACACATTTATTATATTAGGTAACTGTTTTCTTGATGTTTTTTTGAAGATTCCATGTACCATCGGAAAATCTATGTTAATGAGAAAAAAAGATTTTGAGGAAATCGGCGGATTTGATGCAATTAGCGATGTGTTAGCAGAAGACTTTATGATTGGAAAATTGATGCACGAAAAAGGCAAAAAAGTTATTCTATCAAATTATATAATTCAAAATGTCAACGAATATTGGTCTATAAAAAGGTTTTTTAATAGACATACAAGATGGGCAAAGATGAGATGGAAAATAGCTGGGCCAAAGTACTTTATTGAGCCTGTAGTAAACCCTGTGTTTATAGCTTTATTTTTGCCCGTTTTCAGCAATTTTACAAAATTGTCTATAATAGCTTTTTTTATTTCGCTTTTAGTAAAAATATCTATAGATTCAACAGTGTATAGAATGATTAAGCAAAAAGTGAGCCTATCAATCATGCTTGCTCCAATTAAAGATATGCTTATAGGCATTATGTGGTTTGTTCCTTTTGTAACCTCAAAGGTCAATTGGCGCGGCAATTTATATATAATCTCAAAAAATACAAAACTTATAGAAATTAAAGATAAAGAGAGTGTTTTAAAGCAAGCGTCTTTTTAGTTATTGCTAAAAACTAGTAGTTTTTTGTCAGCCAAAACCGCTTGCGCAAGTGTTTTTTCACCAATCATACAAAATAGCTCATAAGATTTGTTAAAATAGATTTTTACAAGTTGATTGTCCCCTCTGTCTTTGAAATACTTGCCCAAATACGACCAAGCTATAGCCTCCCAATATTTATCTTCAACCATTTGTACTCTTTTGAGACCCTCTTGAAGGTAATAATGGGCTAAATCAAACTTTTTAATTTTTCTATAAGCATTACCAAGTTTAAGCATTGCTTGACCGCTGCCGCCATAATCATTGGCGGTTCTTTTTGCCTTAAGCATTTTTTTAAACCAATTTATCGCTTCGGTATATTCTTTCTTATCATAGTATATAGAACCGATTTTATCGTATAAATAAGCTTTTGTTGAATGATCTAGAGTTAGCCCTAAAGCCTCTTTATAGTAATTTAAAGCTCTATCAAGCCAACTTTTGCTGTAAAAAATTTTTGCCAACTTAATTAATGTTTTACATTTAATACTTTTGTTTTCTAATTCCCTTGTGAGTCTAAGGCATTTATTAAGATAGTACAATGCTTTATCTGTATCACCATTCTTTTTGTATATTAAACCAAATAAGTGATAAATGATTGTTAAATCTTTTTTGTCTTGTGCGTAGTTTTTTGCTTTTGTGAGACTTGAGAGTGCTAAATCTAATTGGCCAGTCTTAGCATACAACACTCCCAAACGTAAGTTGGCACCAAAACTTTGAGGATGCAAATTTACAGCTTTTATTCCAGCTTCTATTGCCTTTTTATAATCATTGTCTAAAATATAATTGAACAACTCATTAGTGAGAGCTACCATAGGCTAACTCCAATTTACTTGTTAAGTGTTGAAATTTACGTTTGCCAATTTCTATCATAATTCTGTTTGATTTATTTAAATATTTTTCAGAGACTTTTATATTGCCATCGTCTCTTTGCAACAAAGCAAAGTATTTATACGAAAGCGCTAAAGCATATATGTCATTTAGTTTTATAGCAAGCTGAAGTCCTTTAATTAAGTATTTTTTGGCTCTATTAAATTTTTTTTGCAGTCTGCATGCATTTCCAAGATGAAGATAATCAATTATTAGACGGTCTTTAACATTATATTGTATATCGCAATGCGTAGCTAATTTTAAAAATTCTATAGCCTTATCAATTTTGCCTTTATAGCAATAAAGCTGCCCCATACTGCCATAAATGATACCCTTTTCATTTGCTGGCACAACTTTTAGTATTTCTTTGTGGTATCTTAAAAGTTCATTTATGCTTTTCATATAACCCCCTAGGCAATAACTCTAAATTTATCTGTGTTAATATTTAAATTGATTGTTTTTTTTAAAAGAGTGGATGCTGCAGAGTATGTACCAGTCGCTTTAGCTGTTTTTTTAAGAATAGCTAAAATATTGGATAATTTTTCTTCTTCAATTGTTTTTTCTATATTACATAAGATTGCAAAACTAACATTTATAAGGCTGAATTTTTTTGTCTCTCCGCTTCTGTCTTTTGCCATAACAAAGCCTTGATCTAAAATTTCTTTTGGATAAAAAGCGTTTATGCCTAAGTTAAAATCAGATTGTACTTTTTTGCAAGTCAAAAAGAGATTGTCAAAGCTCATTTTAGATAAATCGCATCCTACAAAGAAATCATCGCCGCCAACATGACCAACAAAGCACCCCTTATAACCAAATGATTTTTGTAGCAAATCAGATAAAAACAAAATGATTCTATCTCCTTGTCTAAAGCCAAATGTATCATTGTAAACTTTGAATTTATCTATATCAAAGTATACAAAAGCTGATTGTTTAGCTTCAATCATGTATTCTTTTATTAAATTATTGCCAGGCAGTTTTGTTAGGGGGTTTGAGTTTGCAGCACGCACTAAATTATACTTATGCACAATCTCTATGATTGTATAAGCATCTAAGTACCCCACATATTTGTTGTTTTCTACAACTATAATGGGCAGCATTTTCGAATTGTATTGTTGGTTAATTCTAACATAGTTATCTATAATGTTTTCAATTTTACTGTTTGTGTCAACCAAAGGTGCTTTTGTTAGAAGATCTTTAATGTTTTTTGTATAGGTTTTGTTTGTAAGAAGATGTTTGCCATATGGCGAGTATGCGTATTCTTTTAAATCTTTTTCCATAATCACGCCCATTGCACTCATATTGTTATCAACTGCTGGTAATAGCTCAATCTGCTTATACCGAAAACGCAAGAGGCAGTTATTAATACTGTCATTTATGTTTATGGGTTCGATGTATTTCATGCTATTGAGGATTAATTCTCTATTTTTAAAGCGTCCATTTTTGATTTCACCGATATGATTGTATCGTAGTTTAATATTTTCTAAATCAATTTGAGGTTTTTCGATAAAGTAGCCTTGAACAAAATTAAATCCAAAATCTTTTATTTCTTTAAATTCATCAAGGCTTTCTACGCCTTCTGCAATTAACGAAATGCCAAGTTTTGAGCATAGATTGACTATATTTTCAAGAAAGAGTTTTTTCTTAAAGTTTTTATGCACATCACTTATAAAAAATCTATCAATTTTTACATAATCTGGCTCAAAGTGGTAAATGTACTCTAAACCTGAAAACCTAATACCAAAATCATCTATGGCTATTTTGAACCCTTGTTTTTTATAATTTTCCATTATTGCTATATTTTGTTCAGAACAATCTATATAGTGTTTTTCAGAAACCTCAAAGCAAATTTTATCAGCTTTAATGCCATAGCTGCTTAATATTTCAAGCGTTAAGCCAAATTGATAATCTTCGCTATGCAATATTCTATTATCAAGATTATAAAACAGTATGGCTTCATCCAATAATTTATAATCCATAAGCTTTTGAATGGCTTTTCTTCTAAGATTAAAATCTAACAAGAAAAGATTTTTATTGGCATAAGCAAAATCAAATACCTGGTCAATACTTTCAAATCCAGCTTGCGTATAATTTCTAAGTAATGCTTCAAAACCACAGACTGTGCCACTTTGCGTATCTACAATGGGTTGAAAAGCGTGCAATAATACATCGCTTATAGTTTTGATCTTATTTTGTATATTTTCCATATTGACCTCCATAAAGCGTAGTATGTTTATTTTTTGTTAATAAATCATCAAAGATATGTAAAATAAATGCAAAATTTACTGTATTATTAATTTTGGCTTGCTTTATGTATGTGTGGCAAATGCCAACAAAAGGCTTTTCCCTTTGGTTGGCATTTTGTAGTTTTAAAAGCCAAACTTATTTACTGGCCTCTAGATGGTATTGCTGGTGTAGCTGGCGTGGATGGTCGGCCATATCCAGGATGCGCTATAGCCGGTCTTGCAGGTTGTGCTGCATGATAACTTGCGTGTCTGTGAACTAACCTGTTGTTGTGATGGTTTTTGTGATGGTGGATTGTGTGATGATGGTCTTTGTAATGGTGAGGGTGTGGATTTTGCATTGGCGGCTGAGCAAAAGCATTTACCGACAATAATCCCAATACTGCAACACTTGCTAAAACATGTTTTAACATAAATTACCTCCTTTTGGCATTCTTAGAGCGTAGTGTATTTTTAAAAAGTCAAATGTAAGTAAAAAATACAAAATTTTGCAAGTTTGGGTTTTTGAATCAATGTTTAAATCAATTGAAAATTTAGTTATTTTTTGTTAAAATGAATCAAAATATATTTTGGAGGGGAAAATGACATATATAAAATGGCTTGATGAAGTATCAATCGATGATGTTGGTATAGTTGGTGGCAAAAACGCATCTTTGGGCGAAATGATAAGAGAATTAAAATCGCAAGGCATCAATGTACCATATGGTTTTGCACTGACAGCAGAGTCATATTGGTATATACTTGAAAATGCTAAAATAAAAGACAAAATAGCAGATACATTAAAAGATTTAAACACGCATGATTTAGACAATCTACAAACAAAATGTTCTCTAATAAGGCAAATGATAGAAAATGCGCCCATACCAGATGATTTATTATCAGAGATAAAAGAAGCTTACTTAAAACTATCCAGTATGTATTCTACTCAAAATGCAGATGTTGCAGTAAGATCATCAGCAACGGCTGAGGATTTACCTGATGCCTCTTTTGCTGGCCAACAAGATACATACCTTAATGTTAAAGGCTTAGATAATGTTGTTAAGTATGTAAAGAAGTGCTATGCATCCATTTTTACTGATAGAGCGACTTCATACAGACACGACAAAAACTTTAACCATTTTGATATAGCTTTATCTGTTACAGTCCAAAAAATGGTGCGCTCAGACAAAGCTTCAAGCGGTGTTATGTTTAGTATTGATACTGAAAGCGGGTTTGATAAAGTGGTTGTAATAAATGCTAGCTATGGTTTAGGTGAATTAATTGTTGGAGGTAAAGTAAACCCAGATGAATTTATGGTATTTAAGCCTACACTGGAAAAGGGCTACAAGTCAATTATAAAGAAAAATTTGGGCTCAAAGCTACTTAAAGCTGTATACGATGAAAATGGTGGTATTAAAGAAGTAGAAACAACAGAACAAGAAAGGCTTAGCTATGCATTAAGCGATGAGGATGTATTGACGCTTGCATCGTGGGCAGTAAAAATTGAAAATCACTACACAAAAAAACGTAGCACTTATTCACCAATGGATATAGAATGGGCAAAAGACGGCGAGCTAAATCAATTGTTCATTGTTCAAGCAAGACCTGAAACTGTGCATTCACAAAAAAATCTAAGCATTATGGAAACCTATAGGTTAAAAGAAAAAGGTGAGGTTATTACAAAAGGTGTAGCTGTTGGAAGCAAGATTGCAAGTGGAGTGGCACGCGTGTTGCTTGATGCATCAAAGATTTCGGAATTTAAAGAAGGCGATATACTTGTAACTGATATGACAGACCCAGACTGGGAACCAATAATGAAAAAAGCCAGAGCAATCGTAACAAACCGTGGCGGTAGAACATGCCATGCTGCTATTATTTCAAGGGAATTAGGTGTACCAGCTATTGTTGGTTGTGGGAATGCAACCAGCGCTATTAAAACAGGTTATGAAGTAACAATATCGTGTGCAGAAGGCGATGAAGGTTTTGTTTATAGGGGCAAATTAGATTTTGAGGTTGAAAGGGTTGATTTGTCTTCAATTCAAAGACCAAAAACGCAAATTAAACTTAATTTGGGAAACCCTGCTTTGGCTTTAGCATCTGCTAGTTTGCCAAATGATGGGATTGGGCTTGCTAGGATGGAGTTTATAATCAGCTCATTTATACAAGTTCACCCGCTTGCGCTTATTCACTTCGACAAATTGGAAGATGAAGAAGCAAAAAAACAAATAGAAGAACTAACGCGCAATTATACATATAAGCCACAATATTTTATTGAAAAATTAGCTCAAGGCGTGGCACTCTTGGCTGCTAGCGTTTACCCAAAGCCAATACTTGTGCGAATGAGCGATTTCAAAACAAATGAGTATGCAAATTTGATTGGCGGCTCCACCTTTGAGCCCGAAGAAGAAAACCCCATGATTGGATGGAGGGGAGCTTCTAGGTATTATTCTGATAACTACAAAGAAGGTTTTGCGCTTGAGTGTTTAGCTATGAAAAAGGCTCGCGATGAGTTTGGACTTACAAATATCCAACTTATGATACCGTTTTGCAGAACGCCAGAAGAGGGCAGAAAAGTTATTGAAGAAATGAGAAAAAACGACCTTGTGCAAGGGGAAAATGGGCTTGAAATCTATGTAATGGCAGAAATTCCAAGCAATGTGATATGTGCAGATGAGTATGCTCAGATATTTGATGGATTTTCAATAGGTTCAAATGATTTAACACAATTAACACTAGGTATTGATAGGGACTCTGGTTTAATTGCGCATCTTTTTGATGAAAGGCATATTGCGGTAAAACGCATGATCTCAATGCTTATAAAAACTGCTCACAAATACAATAAAAGCGTAGGCATATGCGGTCAAGCGCCAAGCGATTTTCCTGATTTCGCGGAATTTTTAGTTGAAGAAGGCATAGATTCTATGAGTCTAAACCCAGATAGCGTAATGTCTACTACTTTAAAAGTGCTTGAAGTAGAAAAGAAGCTGGGTAGATAATTATGTACGAAGATTCATTTGCTTTACTTAAACACTCAGGCTTTGACTTTTTTGATTTATACATAGAAGATACGTATACGCGCACAGTTGAGTCCAAAAACAAAACAATAGAAAATGTAAATTTTAGTATAGACAGGGGTGTAGGCATTAGAGGTGTAAAAGGTTTTTCAACATTATTTGCTTCAACAAACGATACAGCAGAAAAAACAGTATATGAGAAAACAAAGTTCATTTGCGATGCAACAGATTTGAAAGCAGGTTTGCATATAACCGACACGCCACAGATGAGTATTTATGCTTACAAAGGCTATCCAGCAGACCTTGATGCTATCAAAAATATAATAGATACGATAAATACCCAAGCATACGCTAATAAGTATGTTGTTCAGGCCAATATTGTATATTCTGATAAAGTTAAACAAATTGAAATCATTAATGAAAGTGGCAATTTATTTAAGGAAAAACGCATATATTCGCTGTTGTATATTGAAATTGTTGCAAAACTTGACGATATTTTGCAAACAATTCGAAAGCCGCTTTCTGCAATGGGTGGTTTTGAGTTTTTAGAAGGCATAGATTTTAAAGATCTAACTAGAGAATTGACGGACAAGCTTGAACAATTACTTAAAAGCCCGCGTTTAAACCCGTCAACTATGACAGTTGTATTAGATTCAACAGCTGGCGGTACCATGATACATGAAGCTGTAGGTCATGGTTTAGAAGCTGATTTGGTTTTTGAATCAATGAGCGTGTACAAAGATAAAATAAACCAAAAGGTAGCAAACCATAATATCACAGTTGTAGATGACCCGTGTGTTGAGAAAGCACGCGGTTCATTTGTGTATGATGATGAAGGCACGCTAGCAAAACGCAAAGTGTTAATCAAAAACGGTGTCCTTACAGATTATATGTTTGATAAAATGTATGCTAAGGCCAACGGTAGACATTCAAATGGCAGTGCACGCAGGCAATCATATGCATATCCCCCAATACCTCGCATGTCCAATACATACATTTTACCGGGCAACGATAGTAAAGATGATATTATAAGTAGTGTAGATTATGGTTTGCTTGTAAAAAAAATGGGCGGTGGACAAGTTAACCCAATAACTGGTGATTTTGTGTTTGAGGTTTCAGAAGGTTACTTAGTAGAAAAAGGCAAAATTAAACATATGGTTAGAGGTTCAACACTTATTGGCAATGGACCAAGAATTTTGCAGGAAATTGATATGGTTGGGGATGATTTTGGCACAGAAGTTGGCACATGCGGCAAAGAAAACCAAGGAGTGCCTGTAACTGATGGAGAACCAACGCTTAGGATACCAAAAATAATGGTTGGGGGCTAAAAGATTCGCTACAAGCTTAAGATATCCTATGATGGTACGAATTTACATGGCATGCAAATACAAAAAAATAAACCCACAATTCAAGGAGAGATTCAATTTGCACTAAAAAAGCTATTTGGTTTTTGTATTACTATCAACTATGCAGGCCGAACCGATGCTGGCGTTCATGCCCTAGGTCAGGTAATTGATTTTTATGCAGATAAATTTTTAGATGCTCAAGTTTTAAAAAAAGCACTGAATGCTTTGCTTAAGTCTCAAATCAGAGTAATAAGCGTACGTATCGTGCCAGAGGATTTTCATTCCCGCTATAGTTGTATTTTTAGAGATTATGTGTATATTATAAATACTGCGGAAGTATGTATGCCGTTTCTAAAAAATTATGTTTGGCATGTACCAAAATTGAATATATTAAAACTGAATGAAGTTAAAAATTTGTTTATAGGATTTAAAGATTTTGGAGCATTTTCAAAATCTTCTAAAAATCATAAAACGCAGCGTTTTATACAATATATAAGAGTTAAGCAAAAAAGTGCATTTGTGGCAATTTTTATAAGGGGTAATTCATTTTTAAGAGGTATGGTAAGGCTGATTGTGGGCACTATGGTGGCCTATGCCAAAGGTATTGTATCCTACAGCCAAATTGTATATGCTTTAGACAATGCTTCGAGTATATCTACTATTAAAGCTCCAGCATCTGGTTTGTACTTTAAGCGAGCAATCTATTAGGAGTGTAAAAATGATTAGCAAGGAAGAGCTAAAAAAATTGGAAAAATTGTCAAAATTAAAATTTCAAGACAATGATCTTGAAAAATTTAATAGTCAATTAAATGATATTTTAGAATACATGAAAGAATTAGATGAGTTAGACTTAACAAATGTAGAGTCACTGTCAAATCCACTTGGAAGGTATAACTTTTTTAGAGAAGACATTGCAAACAAGTCGTTTGATATTGAAGAAATTATAAAAAACGCACCTCAACAATACGATAGGTTTTTTGTCGTTCCAAAGATAATCTAGTGGAGAATGAAGATGATTGATAAGACATTACACGAACTTGTTGATTTAGCAGAAAAAAAAGAAATTGCATCTAAAGAGGTTTATGAGCAGTTACTTTCGCGCATAAAAGCAAAAAATAGCCAAATAAATGCCTATATTAGCACAGTAGAAGATTTTGAATCAAAAGATGGCATGCTTAAAGGTTTACCCATTGCCATTAAAGATAATATTATGATAAAGGGTACCAAAACAACATGTGCTTCAAAAATGCTTGCAAATTTTGAAAGTATATACGATGCTACAGTTATTAAGAAATTAAAAAGCGCAGGTGCAAATTTTATTGGTAAAACAAATATGGATGAGTTTGCAATGGGCTCTTCATGTGAAACATCCTTTTTTGGCCCTGTTAGAAACCCGTGGGATAGAAAGCGTGTCAGTGGTGGCTCAAGCGGCGGCTCAGCAGCTGCAGTAGCATCTGGTTTGGCTATCGCATCGTTGGGTTCGGATACTGGCGGCTCCATTAGGCAGCCTGCTAGCTTTTGCGGTGTTGTGGGTTTAAAGCCTACATATGGGCGCGTATCACGTTTTGGACTTGTGGCTTTTGCTTCGAGCTTGGATCAAATTGGGCCCATAACTCGCGATGTGAAAGATGCGAGTTTGCTAATGAACATTATAGCTGGTTTTGATCAAAACGATTCCACGTCTGTTGATATTGAAGCACCTAACTATCTAGAGTGCTTAAGCGAAGACTTAAGGGGTGTTAAAATAGGTGTTTATGAGGATGCTTTAACTTCTGTTTCAGATGATATTGCACACTCTATTGATAATGCTATTGATACTTTTACCAAACTGGGTGCAGTTATTCAAAAGGTTAAGTTGGAGCATATAAAATACTCTATATCTGATTATTATATCATAGCATGTGCTGAGGCTTCAAGCAATTTAGCGCGTTTTGATGGTGTAAAGTACGGTTATAGAAGTCAGGCGCAGTCTTTAGAAGAGATGTATGTAAATACTAGAAGCGAAGGCTTTGGGGCAGAGGTGAAACGCAGGATAATGCTAGGCACATACGTATTGTCAAGTGGCTATTTTGATGCTTATTATTTGCGTGCATTGCGTTTGAGAAACTTAATAAAAATGGATTTTAATGCAGCCTTTTCCAATGTAGATGCAATAATTTTACCCACTACACCCACTGATGCATTTAAGATTGGAGAAGTTACAAAACCGCTTGATATGTATCTGTCCGATACATTTACAATTCCGGCTAATCTTGCGGGCCTTCCAGCAATCAGTGTACCTTGTGGCATTAGTTCCAACAATTTACCGCTTGGTTTACAGATCTTGTCAAATGTCTTTAGAGAGGATATATTATTAAAAGTTGCTTATGCATTTGAACAACAGCATGAGTTTTATAAAAAAATACCAATTATGGAGTAAAACCAATGAAAGATGTTTGGGTAAAAGTTGACCTAATTAGCGGGGAAAGCTACATAGGGACAGTAGAAAATATCGATAGTGATGATTTGCTATCGTTTTTGGATGAGCAAAGCTATTGGGGTATAAAATTAGAAAATGTCAATACATATAAAGAGGTTGATGGAAAAATCATTATAAAGCCACTCGACGCCAGAGATTCTATGTTTGATGGACGTTTAATTATTATGAGTCCAGAACACATTATTACCATAAAATTTTTAAAAAACGAAAATAAGATTCTAGATAAATTCAATATTAAAAAGCTTAAGATTAAAAAGAACAAACGAAATGTAGTTCCTTTTAAACTACTTAAAAAGGAGAATAAATGAAATTAACTACCAAAGCAATTGTAGAGGCACTTAAATGCGTATATGATCCTGAATTAGGTTTAGACATTGTTTCTTTAGGCTTTTTGTATAACATATCAATTGATGATGATAATGTAGTTGTTGTAACCATGACATTGACAGTCCCTGGTTGTCCACTGCATATACCTATTACTGAAGATATTCGAGAGAAAGTAATGGAACTTGGGGCAAAGGATGTATTTGTAGATGTAGTGTGGGACCCACCTTGGAATCCATCAATGATGAGCGAGGAAGCAAGAAAGCGACTTTTAGGTGAGTAATGAGCATTGGATGCGCTATTATAACTTACAATGAAGAAGATAACATAGAGCGCACCCTAAAAAGCGTTCAGTTTTGTGATCAAATCATAGTTGTAGATTCTTATAGCACTGACAAAACAGTAGAGATTGCAAAAAAATACGCAACTTCTGTTTATTTTCGCAAGTTTATCAATTATGGAGACCAAAAAAACTTCGCATTAGAAAAATTGTCAACAGACTGGTTGTTAAGTATTGATGCTGATGAAGTTATTACTGAGCGTTTAAAAAATGAGATACTTAAAGCTATCGACAATACAACTTTTGATGGCTACTATATAAAAATACAGCTCTTTTTTTTGGGTAAACCCTTGCGTTTTGGAGGTGCACAAAATTGGCACTTAAGACTTTTTAGAAAAAATTTTAAATTCAGCGAACCACTAGTTCATGAGAAAGTTCAATCCGTTAGAGCTTCTTATTTGAAAGGCAAAATTTTGCATTACAGTTATAAGAATTTAACTGACTATATTGAAAAACTCAATCATTACACAACGTTGTCTGCCTCTTTAAAAAATGAGAAAAAAATTCATCCAATATTACGGTTTATTTTGGAACTATTTAAGAGATTTGTTTTGCGTGGTGCTTTTTTGGATGGTTATAATGGTACTTTGTTTGCACTTCTTTCTAGCTTTTATCATTTAGTGAAATATGCTAAAGCAAAAGAGCTTAGATAATGTTGATTTTAATTATTTTATTGTTTGGGTTTGGTTTTATAGTTTTAATGCTGCGATATAATTTTTTTCGCTTACCCAAAAAAGGTCTTGTAATTTTGCTATACCATAGTGTGGACAATGCCAAAACTCAAACAAATCTTGACAAATTTACAATTAGTTTGGATAGTTTTGAAAAACAAGTAAGACTTTTAAAAAAATTAGGCTATCAATCAATTAAAGCACATCAAATTCAATCTATTTTAGATAACCAATTGTATAAAAAGAATAAATATGTTTTTTTTACATTTGATGATGGCTACAAAAATAATTTAAATGCTGCAAAAATACTAGAAAAATACGGATTTAGTGCTATGTTTTTTATATCTACAGCCTATATTGGGAAAACACTTGATAATGTAGCTATGTTAGATGAAAATGATATTAAAAAACTCATTGGGCTTGGTATGGAAATAGGCTCACACGCTCATTTTCATGTTAAACTATCTGAATTGTCCTCAAAAGACATAACCTATAATATCGAAAAATCAAAAGAGATTCTATCAAAATTTGCTAACATAGAAGATTTTGCCTATCCTTTTGGCAATTTTAATGATACTGTGATAAGCATTTTGGAAAGCAAAGATTTCAAGCGGGCTTATATCATTGGACAGGCTATTAATACTGCTATGTATAACCCATATTTAATTAAGCGCTCAATAATACGAAAATCATCAAATTATTTAGATTTATATTTAATATTAACGCGTGGCCGTTCACGAATATAACATTTAATTAATTTTTCACTTGACATTTATATGAATTTAATATATCTTATATTTCAAAGAAATTTTTTGGGAGGTGTTATATGGCTGATGGGAAAATGGCCAATCCAGGGGCAGTAGGATTGGGTGCATTTGCTCTTACAACATTTGTGCTTAATTGCGCCAATGCAGGTTTGGTGCCTGCTGCTTTGTTTGCAGTGTTGCCTTTGGGTTTGTTTTATGGTGGTCTAACGCAGTTTATCGCAGGTTTTTTCGAGTTTAAAACTGGTAATACATTTGGTATGACTGCGTTTACCGCATATGGGGCTTTTTGGATTGCATTAGCGTTTTTAATCTATATGGGTCCTATATGGAAATGGATACCTATGGATGCTTTTGGGGCAGCGCTTGGAATTACGCTAATTGCTTGGACCATTTTTACAGCTTTTATGACTGTCTTAGTGTTTAATACTAAACACACAACTGTCATAACCATCTTTGTTTTATTGCTGATTTTATTTATTTTGCTTGATATTGGACACTACACAGGTAGTAAGGCAATAACAACGTTTGCTGGCTATGAGGGCATTATTACGGCTCTAGCTGCATGGTATGGTATGTATGAAGCTATTAAAGCTCAATTTGATTTAACTACATAATTAATTATTTTTTTTACTTGATTTAAATAGCAAAAGGTTGTACAATACCTTTTGCTATTTGTTTGGAAGGAGGTTAAAGTTATCATGGAAATGTCAGAAAAGATAAAAGCGCAAAGAAAAAAGAAAGGTTTAACGCTAAAAGCATTAGCAGAAAAGGTTGGATGCACAGATGCATATATATCCCAGATAGAAACTGGTAAAGCGATGCCTTCTATAAGTATCTTAAAAAAATTAGCAGAGAGTTTAGACATTGAAGTAAAAGATTTGCTTAGCGATGAAAAACAGCAAGATAAGATTTTTTTGACCAAAAATGAACGGACACAGATTATATATCCAAGTAGCCATATTAAAGCAGAGCTGCTTGTTTCAAAGATTTCAAATAAAATGATGGAGCCTTTATATAAAATTGTTCCTGTTGGTTGTGATTCTCAAGGTGAACACAGACATAACGGTGAAGAGTTTGGCTATATTTTAAAAGGTAAGCTAGAATTGCGGATTGGCGGTCAAACTGCTCTATTAGAAGCAGGCGATAGTTTTTATTTTTCATCACTTTTGCCGCATTATTATAAGAATGTAGGCGATGTGGATGTAGAGACTATATGGGTTGTTGCGCCACCTGTTCTTTAATGTATAAGTGTAGGTACTTGTTTTTTCTACTTATTGATTTTATTAGCTTAAATTTTTTCAAAACAGGTGGTGGGTATGTCCAAATGATGAGACTGCCTGCATCTTTTTTTATAAGCGAAGAAAGCTTTGTTTCTATAGATGAATTCAGCCTTAAACCTCTTATTGTTATAAAATCAAATTTTTCTTGATTTTCGAAATTTAATATGTTTTCATTTATAACGATTGCATTAAGCGATAGCTTCAAGCAAGTATCTCTTAGAAATGCACATTTTTTTGAATTTAATTCAATCATGGTTGTATGAAGTTTTCTGCATATGATAGTTAATATTATAGCAGGAAAGCCATTGCCTGAGCCTATGTCTAATAGAGCTCCTTTTGCTTCTTTAAAAAGCTCGAAAAACATAAAACTATCTTGAATATGATTTTCAATATAAAAGTTTTTAGATGTAAGATTTATAGCTTTATTCCATTTTTTTAGATTCTCTATGTATAAAATGATCCTTTCAATAATATCTGTGTTTGATATATTTAAATCTTTTAATAAACTTTCAAGCTGGTTTCGATTGAACATTTTTTTTGTGTAAAAATATACTAATTATCTGAATTGCAACTGGTGTCATACCTGGTATCCTCATTGCTTGGCCCAGCGTTTTCGGTAACACTTCTTTTAGTCGTATTTTAATTTCTGCCGATAAGCCTGGAATGTCATCATAGTTAAAATTGTCAGGAATTATTATATTTTCCAATTTTTTAAATTTTTCTATTTGTTGTTTTTGTAAATTTATATATCCTTCGTATTTGATTTCTATTTCTAATTGCTGGATTTCAGTTTCATTTAAATCTGGTAAATTGTTTAGTATAGTTTTAAGTGCTTTATAGTCAACTTCTGGTCTTGCAAGTAATTTTGATAAACTCACTTTTGTTTTTATTGGTTTTGTGTTTATGGATTCTAGTTTTTTATTAAACTGAGGTGTTGGCATTGCATAGGTTTTTTTGAAATAAGACAATGTTTCATTCAACTTTTTTACATATTCTTGTATTTCTTCATGATATTCTTTGTCAATAAGCCCATATTTATAAGATTTGTCTGCTAAGCGAAGATGAGTGTTATCCTCCCTTAATAGCAGTCTATACTCAGCTCTTGATGTAAAGATTCTATACGGTTCTTTAACACCTCGTGTTACAAGGTCATCAATCATAACACCACTATAGGCTTCGTCTCTTCCAAGAATAAAAGGCTCTTTGCCTATTAAGTACATTGCAGCATTAATACCAGCTACCATACCTTGAGCTGCAGCTTCTTCATACCCGCTAGTTCCATTTATTTGTCCAGCTAAAAACAATCCTCTGACTTTTTTTGTTTCCAGCGTATGTTTTAATTGAATTGGGTTTACAAAATCGTATTCTATAGCATATCCAGGCCTTACAATTTCTACATTTTCTAAACCTTTAATAGTCCTTAAATATGCTATTTGCACCTCGTAGTCAAGCGAAGTATTTAAGCCATCAGCATAAATTTCATTTGAATTTGCATCTTGAGGCTCTAAAAAAATTTGGTGCCTTTCTCTATCTGGAAATTTAACAACTTTATCTTCAATGGAAGGGCAGTATCTTGTGCCTATACCGTGTATCATACCGCTGTATAATGGCGATTTATCTAAATTTGAGCTAATAACTGTGTGTGTTTGTTCATTTGTATATGTAAGGTAACATGGATAGTTTGGCGGATTAAAATTTTTTGTTTTAAATGAAAAAGGTATAGGATTTTCATCGCCCCATTGTGGCTCTAGTGCACTAAAATCTATTGTTCTTGCATCTAGTCTTGGCGTTGTGCCAGTTTTTAGTCTACCTATTACAAGTCCAGCTTTGGCTAAGCTTTCTGACAATTTGTCTGCTGGCGGTTCCCACGCTCTTCCAGCATGGAATTCTTTTAAGCCTATGAATATTTTGCCTTTTAAAAATGTACCGCTTGCAATAATGAGCGCATCGCATAAAAATTCATTGCCAATATTTGTTATAACGCCTTTTATTTTACCATCTTCAACTACAATTTCATCTACAGTTGCCTGTTTAACTTCCAAATGGTTTTGATGTTCAAGTGTGTGTTTCATTCTCAATCTATACGCTGGCATATCTGCTTGCGCTCTAGATGACCATACGGCTGGTCCTTTGCTTCTATTTAAAATTTTAAATTGCAAACCAGTTTCATCGATATTTCTAGCCATTTCACCGCCAAAAATATCCACTTCTTTAACTAAGTGCCCTTTAGCTAGGCCTCCAATTGCTGGATTACAACTCATAGCTCCAATAGCATCAACTGAGATTGTTATGAGCAATGTATTTAGATTTAATCTAGCACATATCAACGCCGCTTCGCAACCGGCGTGTCCCCCACCTATAACAATACAATCGTACCTTTTGGGATAGATATACATCTTTTACCTCTAAAGTTTCACGTGAAACATTTTTATTTTCCAACACAAAAATTTTTAAAGACATTGTCCAAGATATCTTCATTTTCTATTTTACCAATAATTTGCTCAATATAATCAGCTAATTGTTGCAAATCGATACTTATCAACGCTGGATCAAAACATTTTTTGTATGCTTTTGCAATTCTTTTAGTCTGTTTTAAGGCTGATTTTAAAGCTAAAACCTGGCTAGTATTTAGAGAAATAACCTCATTTTCATTATAATCTTCTAGTAGAATAGAGTATAGTTTGTTTTTTAGATCATCTATACCTTTTTTGTTTTTACAAGATATGTTAATTGGATCTGATAGAAAGGTAAAATTAAATTTCTTTGGCAAATCTGATTTATTTAAAACAGTAACGACATTTTTTTTATATTTTATAATGTCAAGTATTACTTTGTCTTCGTCGCTAAAGTTTCTGCTTGAATCAAATACAGCTATGAGTAAATCTGCATTGTCAATCATTTCTTTTGTTTTTTGGATACCTATAAATTCAATTTCATTTGAATGTTGTCTAATACCTGCTGTATCTAAAATTTTTAGAGGAATACCGTTCAAATTAATTGATTCAGAGACAATATCGGTTGTAGTACCTGGAATTTCAGTAACAATGGCTCTGCTATAGCCTACTAATAAATTTAGCAAGCTTGACTTGCCAACATTGGGTTTTCCAATTATAGCAACACTAGCTCCCTCAAAAAAATATTGTCCTTTTTTAGCATACTTTAATAAATTTTCTATGAGGTGAGTAATCTCACTCAACAAAATTAGCTTATCTTTGAGATTAGTGTTGCTCAAATTTTCATCTGGATGGTCTATGATAACTTCATTTTCAGCCATAAGAAATGTAATTTTTTCTCTAAGGTTATCAATTATTATAGTATTTTTTTTAAGTAACTGATTAAAAGCAATATCGAGCGCTTTTTGAGTTTTTGACTTGATCAAATTTGCAATTGCATGGGCTTGAACTAAATCAATCTTGTTATTAAAAAAAGCCCTTTTTGTAAATTCACCTGGCTCTGCTAAACGTGCGCCATTGTCCAATATCAGTTCTAGCACATTTCTCATAATAAGCAAACCGCCGTGACAGTTAATTTCAAAAGAATCTTCACCTGTGTATGAATGTGGTGCTTTAAAAATATTAACCAATACTTCATCAATGATTTTTGAGCTACTATCTTTTATGAAACCATAGCATATTGTATTAGGCTTATAGTCACATTTTTTTGAGTGAAAAACCTTTTTCAATAAATCAAGAGAATGTTTGCCACTAACCCTAATAATGCCAATGGCAGACTCAACATAACCACTTGATATAGCAGCAATGATATCATCATCATTAATCATTTTGATTTTGACTTTAGCATTATTAATCTTGTATCAATAAGTTGTTGTATAATGGTAAAAACATTGTTTGCAATCCAATATATAACCAGACCAGATGGGAAACCCATAAACATGATTGTAAATATAATTGGCAAAAATAACATAATTTTTGCTTGCATAGGGTCAAGCGTTGAAGGAGAGAGTTTCTGTTGTATGAACATGGTAAGGCCCATTATAATAGGTGTTATGTAGTATGGATCTTTAGCGGAAAGATCTGTTATCCAAAAAATAAATGGTGCGTTTCTAAGTTCAATGGCATTAAGTAAAACATTGTATAGGGCGATAAATACGGGTATTTGTATAATAATAGGCAAACACCCACCAAGAGGATTAACCTTATGTTTTTTATATAGTTCCATAGTAGATTTATTTAACAGCTCTGGCTTACCTTTGTATTTCAGCTGCAATTCTTTTAATTGAGGTTGAAGGTTCGACATTTCTTTCATTGATTTGAATGATTTGTAAGTAAGCGGATAAAAAATTAATCTTATAAGAAACGTTAATAAAATAATAGCCAAACCATAATTGCCAACAATTGAATACAAGTATTTTAATACGTAAAGTAGTGGTTTGCCAATAAAACCAAATGTACCGAATCTAATAATTCTGTCTAATTTGTTGTTGTAAGATGATATAATTGAACTAGATTTAGGTCCAGCATATGCAAAGATTGAATTTTTTGTATCTAAGTTGACATAAATGTACTTGTCTGTGTTAATTTCTTTAAAACCGCCATTTAAGTAATTATTATTGTATAAAGCGATACAAAAATACTTATCTTCGAGTGCAATCCACGATAATTTTTCATTTTGGTTTATATCCTTATCGGTTTTGATTTTGTCATTTATTAATGCAACTGCACCGACATGAGAGTCTTTGCTAGATTTTCCAAAATTTTCGCCCAATAATAGCAAGTAGTTAGAACTTAAAGGTTGAGTATTTTTAAAGATTCTGGTTTCAAAAGTAATCCCATAATTTTTAAAAGTATATTGCTTTACAATTTTAATATCGCCGTCATATTTTGTTAGCAAAACGTTGGTAGAACCATCTTGTTTTTTAACATTAACACTATATTCACCACTTTGAGACAGTTTTTGCAACAGCGGGTCTTCAAACTGAGTGTAAAATAAGCCAATTTTAGATGTTGGATTTGCTAAATTAACATATTTGTTATCTTGTTTATAGGTTTTTAAATAAAGATCTTTAATTGACCCATCAATTTTTGATATACTAACTTCTAAATCATTAGAGTTAACGTTTACAAACATATTTTTTGTAGTATTATTGGTACTCTCGATATTTTTGAAATTTGGCTCGATTTTAGTTGTTTGATTTGCAGTATTTGTTGGAATATTTTGAGATTTTGGCATAAAAAAATAATCATAAAACATAATAATTAGCACAGTCAATAATACAGCTATTAAAATTCTTTTTTCATTTTCTTGCATTTTTATTCCTCTTAAATAATGGTTTTGGCGGATCAAATCCGCCTTTGCTCCAAGGAGCACATCTTAAAATTCTCCATATAGATAATATAAAACCTTCAAAAAAACCAAATTTTTTTACTGCTTCAATAGCGTAATTTGAGCATGTAGGATAAAACCTACAACTATTTGGGAAAATAGGTGATATAAACAACTGGTAAAATCTAATTACTTTAATAAAAAGCGCACTAAGAATTTTGTTTATTGTATTCATATAAGTAAAATTTTTCAAGCAACAATCGAAAAGTTTCTATTAACAGCTTGAAATCAGCTGTTAATACGGGTTTTCTTGCAATCATGATAATAGTTGTACCTGGCTTTATGTATTCTTTTGATAATCTAAGAACCTCTCTCATACGACGCTTTGCCCTATTTCTAAGCACAGCATTGCCAATTTTTTTGCTTGCAACAACTGCTACTTTATTTTTTGCTATGTTGCCTTTTTTCAAAAAAACTACGAAAAAATCACTTACATACCTACATGCTTCTTGGTAAAGATATGTAAATTCTTCTTTCTTGTTTATATGTTCAAAATCAAATTTTAAATTGCCAATCTTTTTCTACCCTTTGCTCTTCTTCTTGACAGCACTTTTCTGCCATTTTTTGTTTTCATTCTAACTCTAAAACCATGTGTTCTCTTTCTTGGCGTATTGTGTGGTTGAAATGTTCTTTTCATGTAACCTCCTATAAACCTTTGCCATTATAAACAATCAAATTATAAAAATCAAATATTAGTTTTGACAAAATTATGTCAGTATGTTAGATATTAGCATATGGAAAAAATTAAAGCAAAAGAATCGGTTTGCTTAATATAAAAAGGCATATAATCAAATGTTAAAAACTATGTTAATTAATGTTTAAAATTGTTAAAAACTTTTATGATTAGCTGGATTAATGCATTTGATGCAATTGGCACTGTAGCATTTGCAGCATCTGGCGCCCTTGTTGGCATAAAAAAGCAAATGGATTTATTTGGCGTAGTAGTGCTTGGACTAGTCACTGCTATTGGTGGCGGGATTATTAGGGATGTTATTTTAGACAGTTTGCCACCGTATGTGTTTATTCACAATTTAGATATACTAATAGCTATACTTACATCTATAGTTGTGTTTATTGTACCAAGAAGTATAGAAAACGCACGCATGTTTTTTTATTTTGATGCAATCGGTCTTGGTGTATTTAGTGCAATTGGTGTATCAAAGGCAATTGAATATCATATGAGTTTCATTGGAGCTGTAATTTTAGGTACAATAACAGCAGTAGCAGGCGGTATGTTAAGAGATGTTTTGTCAGCAGAAATACCACTGGTGTTAAAAAAGGAAATTTATGCATCAGCTTGTATTGTAGGCACATCACTGTTTTATGTATTACACTTGTTAAAACTGCAAAATTCAATCAATTTGTTTATTTGTACTGCATTGATATTTTTGTTGCGCACTATTGCATTTACGAAAAACTGGCAACTACCTAAGAAAATACTCTAAATCATAATATTTTTGAAGCATTTTTAAGCAAAAATTCTTGAAAATTAAAGGATTTTGTGTCTGTGTGTGATTTTGTGTATGTGTCTTTAATCAACTCCCAAGCCGTGCTGTCATTTAAGTTTAACTTAAGTAATGTTTTTAAAAAATTTTTTGATAGTTTGTCTTTTACTTCATACAGTATTTCAATGCGTTTATCAAAATTTCTTACCATCCAATCAGCAGTTGATATAAAAACCCTTTTTTTGCCATTATCGAAAAAATATAAGATACGAGCATGTTCTAAAAAACGTCCAATTGTACTTTTAATTGTAATATTTTCGCTCATATCTTTTACTTTGGGTAAAATAGAACACAATCCCCTAACCATAAGGTCAATTTTAACTCCAGATTGTGAAGCTTCATAGAGCTTGTCCGATATTTGCTTGTCGTATATAGAGTTTAATTTTGCTAAGATATAAGCTTTTTTGCCTTTTTTTGCATTTTTGATTTCATTGTCAATCATTTCAATAATGGTTTGTCTTAGCATTTTTGGTGCAATAATAATTCTTTTCCACTCAAATATATCAGAATAGCCCATCATGTAATTAAACAAGTTTACCATCTCTTGACCAGTTGGCTCATCTTTTGTCATGTAATCAATATCTGTGTAAACTAAAGCGGTTTTTTCATTGTAGTTGCCTGTAGATATATGGACGTAGCGAACTAGTTGATCGGATTCTTTGCGAACAATTAACATGCACTTTGCATGTATTTTAAGATCTACAAAACCGTAGGTAACGATGCAGCCAGCATTTTCTAACCTCTTTGCCCAACTGACATTTTTTTGTTCATCAAAGCGTGCTTTTAATTCAATTACTACACTTACGTGTTTGCCATTTTTTGCAGCTTTTTCTAGCAGTTCTATGATTTTTGAATCATCATTTGTCCTATAAAGCGTAATCTTTATTGAAAGCACATTTTTATCGCGCACTGCTTCTTCAAGGAATTTTATTACAATTTTAAAATCATGATAAGGTCTAAATAGTATAATATCCTGTGATTTTAAAAGATCAAAAAAACTTGAATTTTCAATGTTTTTTATGTAATTTGGAGTAGAAGGTTTAAAGGGCTTAAAGTAAAGTGATTTTTTAGTTTCAGCAATATTATATATAAAACTATAATCAACAAGGCCGTTTGTTATGTAAATATCATATGGCTCAATATCAAAGTAGTCAATCATTTTTTGAATAAAAGAATTACTAATTTCTCTATCTATTTCTAAACGCACAACATTGCTTTTCTTTCTTAGATCTAAATAATGCTCTATTGTTTCTAAAAGGTCTTCTGAAAACTCTTGGTGTATGGGCAAATCTGCATTGCGCGTGGGCCTAAACAAAAAGCATTGTTTGATATTATAGTTTGTATATATCCTATTTAAAAAATTCTCTACTATGTAATTTAGCGTATAGTATATGGACTGATTTTTATATTTAATTTTAAATGATTTGGGTAGCACATTGGGTATTATCAAAATTGAATAGAACAATTCTGAGTTTTTTTCCATTTCGACAAAGAAAGCACTAGTAAGGTTTTGAATAAACGGTAATTTATTAATGTTGTTTATAGCGACAGGTGTAAGCAATGGTAAAATATCCAAATAAAAAATATCTTCAATTTGCACTAAATATTCTTTTGGATTAATGAGTATGCCTTTTAATTTGCATTGAGGTTTTAGGTGATTTTGAAAGATATCGTTTCTTAATTTAACCTGCGTTAAAACCTTTTTTCTAACTTCTTCAAATTGCTGCTTGGGTGTTTTTAAGGACATATCAGGCACATTGTAGCCTGCATCAATTTGGTCTTTTAAGCCCGCAACCCTAACCATAAAAAACTCATCTAAATTTGATGCATGTATGGCAATAAATTTTAATCTTTCTAACAATGGCACATTTGCATTTCTTGCAAAATCAAGCACGCGGTAGTTAAAATCAAGCCAGCTAAGTTCCCTATTATTGTATGAAAAACTACTCATATTTAAGCCTTATGTATAATTTAGGCTCAATGCCAAATGTTTCTAAAAAATCCACACACTTTTGTTTAAATGTTAATTCTTCTAAAAAAGGTATTTTTAAAGCAATCGCAGTTATTTTTACTTCATTTTCAGTGATTTGAATATCAATATCTTCGATAATTTGCGTATGACTAGCATCAAGTGCATCAGCAACTTTTAAAAGTGCTATGATCTTTTTTAAAGACAAGATCTTTTCTATAGGTGCGCTCAATAGTTCATCTTCAGATTCAATTTTTACTTTATTTCTATGAAATAGCACACAAGCTGCCACATAATCAATTATTTCTTTTTCAATTCCAGGTATATTGATAGATTTGGCAATGTAGTATGAGTGTTGGTGGTGGTTATTTACACCAATATAGTATCCTACATCATGCAATATACAAGCAGCATCCAGTATTGTTTTTTCTTTTTGTGTAAGTGAGTGTATGCTTTTTAGTCCTGTATATAGTCTATCTGCAAAATGTAAGACTTTTTTAGCATGTTTTAAATCATTGTTGTACTTTTTAGAGTAGGCAATAATCTGATTTAAGATTTTTTTGTTTACAGATTTTTCTTTAAAACTTTTTGAGTAGTAACTCATCAATTGTTGGACAAATGTAGAATCTGAAAATAAAAAACTCTTTAGATTAAGCATTTTGAGCATAGCTAAAAATGTGTATACAATAGGCACTAATATACTGGCTTCATTTTGAGTCAAATGATAATTTGTGCCAAGAAGCTCTAGGTTGCTTAATTTTATTGATTGGTAAAGTTCATTAAGTGCTTTGAATGTAATCTTATTGCTTTTTGGGTTGATAATCTTTGTAAGCAAATTTATAGAACTGCCACACACAACCATATATTTTACAGCACTTACATTAGCATTATGCTTTATAGTATTTATTATCTTATCAACTTGCTCTTCGTAAGCTTTGAATTTAATCGCATCATCAATGTTTTGAAATAACATGTATTGTCTTAAATATCCAGCGTTAAAAACTGAGTTAAAAATATCAACTTCATTTTCTTTTATACTAATAGATAAGCTGCCGCTGGATAAACAAGCAATAAGCAAACCCTCTTTGGAAAATTTGTCGAAATTTTTTATACTATTTTTTAAACCTAAATATTTTATGTACATTTCATGGGTCTCATCAATAATTTCAATATCTAGGTCCGTTTTTGTTGTAATGTAGTTAAGGAAAAAATATTTATTTTGAGCATCTCTTATCGCGCTTGTACAAATGGCTTTATAATTGTTCCAGATTTTATATTCATCCAATTTATGGGCGTATTTGGATAATATTTGGGCTGTTTCTTTTGCTTTTTCTAAACTAATATAGCCTTTCTCAAATGTGTCTAAACCTAATGCAAGCGGCGTAATGATGGTTTCTAGCGCAGTTTCAGTTGAATTTTTAAACTCGCTTATTTGCATTCGTATTGCGCTTGAGCCAATATTAATAACGCCAAAAATGCCGTTTTTCATATAATAGATACCTTTTTCTTTGTAATTTTTTCCAATAAATCCTTTTTTGCATTTGCTGCTTTGATTTCTAAAAACTTATCATCTGATACAGCAAAAATTTTGATATGATTTTTTTCAATATCAACCTTAATATCTTTAACAAAGCTTCTGTGACTTCTATCAAGGCCATCTGCAACTCTCAAGATTGCAGCGAGTTTTTTTATTTTTTTTCGTTTTTTCTTTGAAAAAGACCAGTAAAAAGTGTGGGATTTATTGGGTAGACTGCCTCTGTGAAAGTATGCAATAGTGGCAATCATTTCTTTTTGTTTTAAATCAAATCCTGTTAAATCAGCATTTGTTATAAGATAGTAAGAATGTGCATTGTGTTTTGAAAATGATATGTATGTACCAATATCGTGCAAAATAGCAGCCGCTTCAAGTAATGCATAATCTTTTTCTTTGAGTTTAAGTGTTTCTTTTAATTGTTCAAAAAGCTTTTTTGAAAGATTACTTACGCATAGTGCATGTTGTTCTTCAAAATGGAATTTGTTGCCAATCTCAATGAGTCTTGAAAACCTTAAATCTCTATCAAGCGATTGAAAAGGAAAAGACAAGCCTAATGTATTTAATGTGTCAATGAGCAAACCAGTTCTAAGGCCTCCTAAAAATGTGTAAAAACCTTCTATGCCATAGACCGACAATATTGCTTCTATTGTCATGCAAGTGGGCAAAATGATATCCGCACGTTTTTCTTCAACACCCTTTATTTTCTTTATATCTTCTATTTTCATTCTGCGCAAGGTATTGATGAGTTTTTTTACATAGATTCGTGGTACATATTTTGCATATGAGATTGTTTTTTTGTTTTGAGATAGATAATACATGTTTGCAATGTTGTTTAGTGTGCCGCCTGTTGCTATAATTGTATCAATACTTAAATCATCTAGATCTTTTAAAGTGTCCTCAATAAATTCTTTCATTGCATAAATGTCGCTTTGAGATGGGGGATTTGTTTTTATAAATTCATGAGCTAATCTAGAACAGCCAAGTAAAGTGCTGTAAGAATTAATAAGCTTGCCTTTTTCTGATATTACAATCTCACTGCTTCCGCCGCCAGTGTCGATTGTTAGCACATTTAAATCTTTTATGTCAAAATTATACAATACAGCTAAAAAATTGTAGTAAGCTTCTTTTTCGCCACTAATTATTTCTATATCAATACCAAAGCGTTGTTTAACAGTTTCTATGATTTGATTTGCGTTTTTAGCATCCCTAAATGCAGCTGTTGCTACAGCTTTTATAACGGTTGCTTTATGGTTTTGAATAAGATTGTTTATTACTTCTATATTTTTGTAAAACAAATCAGCTGTTTTATCATCAATGTAGCCTTTTGAAAATACACTATCTCCAAGCCTTAAATCTTCTTTATAATCTTGAACTATTCGATAGCTTTTTTCCAAACTTTGCGCTATTTGAAGCCTTATAGAGTTTGAGCCAATGTCTATAACTGCTACAATTGGATAATCCATTTTAACTCCATTTTTTTAATTTCAGCATACCTATAAAACGATAGTGCGAAAATGGCTGTTTTTCTATTTTGCCTTAGGGTGCCTTTAAATGTTTTGATAAGCGCATCAATTGTATCGCTTAAGTGGAAAAGCTTTGATTTTGTGCATTTTAAGTAGCTTATGTGGGCGTTTAAATCTTGAATATAACCTAATTTATCTTGTAGCCATTTTAGCTTTGCTATTGAATTTTCTATTTGTATATCTTGGTATTGAAATTTTTGCAGTGTTTCTAAAACATACCTGAATTTTTTGTACTCAATGCGTAGTTTGTGTAAATGCTTTTTGTTTGGCTTAATATCGCTTATTCTTCCAGTTTGTTTTAAGAGTACTTTTTTTGCAATTTCTTCAACTGTGTCATTACTATATTTCTCTTTACAAAAGCTATTGTGTTCTATGTTGCTTTTTGCAGTTAACAAAAAGTTTTCGAGATTTAAGCTAATTGTATTGTAAAAATTTGATTTTAGTATATTGTATTCTTGACTTAGAAAATCCGTTAAAGATTTCAATTGTGAATCAAGTGTTTGAAGTGAATTTATTTTTTGTATTAGTGTTTCTCTATCCCTGACTGTGTTTGAAGATTTTAAAAAAAACCTTGCGCTGTTTAATATATCATCATTGATATTTATGTATTTTTTAAAACAGGCCATGTAAGTACAAAGTCGTCTTAGGGATACGCGAAAGTCATGCAAGCTTTCATCGCTTGTGTACAAATTATAAAAATTCTTTTCAATTTCTAATAATTGTTGGTTTATAATCTCATTGAAATAGGAGCAAAATAACATAACTTAAACAACCTATCTAAAGTTTTTATTGTATTCAAAGACAATATCGGGATCTGCATTAAGTACCTTTTCATCTTTGTCTTTGTAATCATTGTTTAGCAAAAAGTGCTTAATTAAATTTAAACGTGCTAAGTGTTTGTCATTGGCTTTTACAATTATCCAAGGTGATTGTGGTGTATGTGTGCGCTCAAACATCTCATCTCTTGCTTTTGTGTAGTCATCAAAATGTTTCAATGCTGCGTCATCAACCGGACTTTCTTTCCACTGTTTAAGCGGGTCTGTTTTTCTTGAGGCTAATCTTTTTTCTTGTTCTTTTTTGTCTATGTCTAAATAATACTTAAACATCTTTATTCCAGCATTCATCAGTAGATTTTCAAAGTAAACCACATCTATGTAAAATTGCTCATACTGTTTTTTTGTGCAAAATCCCATCACACGCTCAACACCAGCTCTATTGTACCAGCTTCTATTAAACAGAACAAACTCTGATGGTGCGGGCAAATGAGGCACAAATCTTTGAAAGTACCATTCTTTTGATTCTTTGTCGGTTGGTTTTGTAACAGCAAAAACCCTTGTATCTCTTGGACTTAAGTGACGCGTGATAGTTCTAATCATGCCATCTTTGCCCGCACTATCCCTACCTTCTAAAATTAGTAACACTTTTTCTTCTTTTTTAATGAGCGTGCTTTGAAATTTTACAAGTTCCAGCCACAGTTTGTAAATCTCCTTTTTATAATTATTTTTATCTTTAGACATTGGGTTACCTCCTATATTGTTTTAATTATACGCCAGATTAAAGAAAATACAAGCATAAGTGTCAATTTGGTTTGTTTTTTTGTGTTTTTGCGTTTAAATTTATTGACAATCGCGTTCAAATATGTATATTAAAAAAATTAGTGGGTCGTTAGCTCAGGCGGTAGAGCAGTAGCCTTTTAAGCTATTGGCCGCAGGTTCGACTCCTGCACGACCCACCAGGAAAGTCCCCATCGTCTAGTCGGCCAAGGACATCGCCCTTTCACGGCGAAAACGTGGGTTCAAATCCCGCTGGGGACGCCAAGTTTTTGGAGGTTATTGTATGACCAAAGCTGATTTAATTGACAAGGTTGCAAGTGCAACACAGTTGAAAAAAGCAGATGTTAAAAAAGTTGTTGATGCCCTTATTGAAGAAACAATGAATTCAGTTGCTAAAGGCGGTAAGGTTAGTTTGACAGGTTTTGGTACATTTTATTTAAGCCAAAGAAAAGAACGCTCAGGCAGAAACCCACGCACAGGCGAAAAGATTACTATAAAGGGTTTTAACTTGCCAGCATTTAAAGTGGGGAAAGTTTTTAAAGAAGTTGCCAACAAGTAGTTTTTTGTATATATTTTGGGCGCATAGCTCAGCTGGAAGAGCACCTGCCTTACAAGCAGGGGGTCGTAGGTTCAAGTCCTGCTGCGCCCACCATTTTTAAGGAGCCGTAGTTCAGCTGGTTAGAACGCTGGCCTGTCACGCCAGAGGTCGCGAGTTCGAGTCTCGTCGGCTCCGCCATTTTTTAATGAAAAGTGTAGTTTTTGGTATCGGAAGAGAACTCATAACAGCTCAAATTAAAGATACAAACACATATTACATAGCTTTAAATCTTACACAAATAGGCATTGATAATAACGCAATTGTTTTTTTGGATGACACTATAGATGATATAGTAGGTCAAATCAATTACTATAAAAAAAAGGTAGATTTGATTATTACAACGGGTGGTTTAGGGCCAACATTTGATGATTTGACGCTCCAAGCAGTATCTGTAGCTTTCAATGTTAATTTAGAATTAAACCAAGAAGCTCTTGAGTCTATTAGGCTTTTTTACCAAAACCTATATAAAGAAGGAAGAATCTCTGACGAATTGTTAAATGATAATAGAAAAAAAATGGCTTATATTCCAAAAAATGCTAATTTACTAAGAAATTTGATAGGTGCAGCACCTGGTGTATATCTAAAGTTAAATAATTTGCATCTTGTGTGTCTACCAGGTGTGCCAACAGAGATGCAAGCAATGTTTGACAATGAAGTTAAACCAATACTGGAAAAGATTTCTACTCCGCTATACACACATGTGCAAACATTTGAGTATAATATTAATGATGAAAGCAAACTAGCGCCTCTTACAAAAGTCGTTACACAGCAAACTGGCGTTTATCTTAAAACATTGCCCACAGGCTTTTCTACAAATAAAATGGGCATACGATTTACATCAAAAGCACTTACAAAACAATTAGCTCAAGGTAGCATCAATGAGGCTAAAAAGCTCTTTGAAGAGCTTTTATCGCGACTTTAGTCTTGCAAACTCAAGCATCGTTTCATTAAAGGTTTTCTTATTTGAAAATACAGTATCAAACGAAATATTTTTTAAGTCATTGCCATTTAGGCCTATCATAGAGGTTTTTTTTGATATAAGCGATTGTACAGCTTTTATACCCATTCTCATGCCAAGTGTTCTATCAAACACGCTAGGGTTGCCGCCTCTTTGTATATGACCAAGAACAGTTAGGCGCGTATCAAAGCCGGCTTCTTCTTTCAATTTTCTTGTTGTTTCTTGTGTAGCTTTTGTGCCTTCTGCTACTACGACTATACTATACTTTCTGCCACGTTCATGTTCAGATTTTAGTCTATTCATTATCGAATCCAAATCGTACTCAATTTCTGGTATAATTACTGCTTCTGCGCCAGAAGCCATAGCACTCATCAAAGCAAGATAGCCACATTCTCTGCCCATAGTTTCTATAACGAAAGCTCGCTTATGGCTTGAAGCCGTATCTCTAATGATATCAATGGCATTTGTAATGATATTTAAAGCAGTATCAACGCCAAGTGCCATATCCGTACCATATATATCATTGTCAATGGATTCTGGTATTCCAACTGTAACAACGCCAGCTTGGGCTATTTTTTGGGCGCCTCTTAAAGAGCCATCACCACCAATTACAATAAGACCATCAATTTTTTCTTCTTCTAATGTTTTTAATGCTTTTTTAAATCCATTATCTGTTTGAAATTCTTCACAGCGAGATGTCATTAATATTGTACCACCCCTTTGCAAAATACCGCTAACCTGCATAGGTGTTAATTCAATAGCCAGGTTATTTACAAGACCGTTGTAGCCTTCTAAAAAACCTGTTACCCTTATATTGTTTCTGTAGGCTTCTTCTACAATTGATTTAAGTGTCGCATTAATACCAGAACAATCGCCACCACTTGTTAAAACGCCAATACGCTTCATTGTGCCCCCCTAAAATTTTTTTCTGTGAGTTTTTTTAATCTCAGCTACACCACCTACAGTTGTTATATAATCTTTTAGCTTCTCAAATTTTTTTTCACCAATGCCAGAAACATTTTTTATTTCTTCAATGCTGTTAAAAAAACCATGAGCATTTCTATATTCAACAATTTTTTTGGCTGTTTTTTCGCCAATGCCTGGCAGTTGCGCCAAAGCTTTTTGGCTAGCAATATTTATATTTAATTTTTCGCCTTGGCTAAAAGCCATATTAAAACCAAAAAATACTACTAGCATAACTATTGCTATGTACTTTGTGCTTTTCATCAACGCCTCCTTTTTTAAATTTTTTCTTATTATACCACATATCTCTAATTTTTTAAATATGTTTTTTAAAGTAATTAATATAAGTGTTCATATAATTTTATGATAACAAAATTAAGACAAATTAAAAAATAGTGCTATAGCAAAAACACCTGCTTTGAAAATATTTTCATATAATGACTTATATTTGACACTCACATTATCAATATAAAAACTATCAACAAAATTTCTTGAATTACGGACAATTTCATTTAGTAGAATAACATCTTTCAAAATCGTTAATATGGCATTTGCAAGAGTTCTTGGGTTTTTAATAGGCACTAAAAGGCCTCGATTTTTTCCTATAAGTTCTCTTACGCCGCCAGCATCTGTCGCTATAACAGGTTTGCTAAATAAAAATGCCTGTAGTATGCTTGAGCATAGGCCTTCATACTCAGAAGAAACGACAAAACAATCTATAGCTGCTAAATAGTTGTATATATCTTCTTTAAAACCAACAAAGAAGAAGTTTTTTTCTAAATTATTTTGTTTAACATAGGCTTCAAGTTGATTTCTTAGTGGCCCTTCGCCTAAAACTAAGAATGTAATATGTTTAGGTAACAATGCTGCAGCTTCAATTAGTGTTTTATGATCTTTCTGACTAGTTAGTGCACCAATGTTGCCAACAATCAGTGGACCATATTGTTTTTTAATCATTTTTACTTTTTCTTCATCAACTCTGTGTATTAAATTAACATCTACAGCATCGTAAATAACTTCTGAAACTACATTAAAACGTTGATAAAGAATGTTCGCAACAGCATCTGAAACGCTCACCACCTTGTCTGTTAATATATATTTTAATTTAGTGATTTTTTTTTGCATAAAGTCTACCCTGCGTGTATAAATAAGCGGTTTTTGTGTTAATATTTTTAAAAAAACACCCAAACTGTGAGCTTTTGATGCATGAGCATGTAGTATATCGCAATTTTTTGCCACTTTAGTAAGATTTGGATAATCTCTGTAAGAATCTATGTCTACAGTTTCAAATCCTAAAGATTTAGCTTTACTAAGCAAAATGTCTCTGCATGCAATAATTGATGTGATAGCGTACTTATTTAAGCCTTGAGCTAGGTAAAGCAGTTGTTGTTGTCCGCCTCGAAAACCTTTTTCAGTATCAATATGCAAAATTTTCATAAACGCTCCTGCAACTTGGTATTGATGGCTTAGTATATCTTGACTAGGATTATATAAAACTGACTGAAATATTGCAAAATGTTAATGTTTATAAAATACAGACTACATCAAGGATAGGTAATGCACAAAGACTTAACTTTCGCAAATTATATTGCTTATATCTATAGTAAAAATATTCTCTTTATTTTCGTACATATATGAAATATTGACTTTGTGTTTGTCTAATATGTATTTGGTTACATACAAACCAAGACCCATGCCTTTTTTGTTTTTTGATGATGTTTCTTTAGAAAATGGCTCAAACATCTTGTCTGGGCTAATCTGAGATTTTTCACCAGCATTTTTAAAGATTATTTTTTTATCTTGCTCTAAAATAATAATAGTGTTGTTAGCAGAGAACTTGATGCCATTGTCAATCAAGTTTTTTATGGCTATTGCAAAGAAGTCTATATCGACTTTGAGCGTATAACTATCAAGCGGTGTATAAATTACTTTCTCGTTTTCTAAAAATAACAATTTTTTTGCAGCATCTAGTATTTGGGAAAATTTATAGCATTTTGCTGACTTTTCAATATCTTTGGATGCAATTTGCTCAATGGACAACAATTCGTTAATTAGTACGTCCAGTCTTTTAAATATGCTAATGAAATTTTTTTTTCTATTTTCATCGCTTAGCAGCTCGCTTGCTATCATGCCTTTTGCAACAGGCGTTTTTAACTCATGCGCCACATTGCGCAAAAACCACTGTCTTAGCTCGCTGCTTTTTTTTAGATTTTCAATGGCTTCTTGGAATTCTTTTGCAAGAAACCCTACTTCATCATTTCTATTTAATTCAAATCTAATATCCATATTGCCTTGCTTGAATGCCTCTATTTTCTTTCTCAATACTTTTATTGGATATATTGATTTGAGAATGCTTATATATAAGAATAAGATGCTTGCTATAAAAACAGCCCATAATATAAGTATGAAATCTGGAGCCCCAAACTTCGTTTCTTTTTTAATCAAATAATCTTGATGCGGTGTTTGAATATAAAGATAAGTGTGAGAATGGTATTTAAGCAAAGCCCACGTTTGTCTTCCATGTGGCATTTCTTTTTTTAATACCACTTTTGAGTTATTCAGTATAAATTCTGCTTCTTTTTTATTTTGAATAATACTTAGGTTTTCTGATTTTGCATAGCTATCCAAATTGTGAGTTCTTTCAAGAAATATGCTTTTTCTAATAAACTCAAAATCAGATTGCTTTTGTAGTGTAAAGTATACAAATAAAAACAGCGCTCCAGATACCAAAAACGTTAAAATGAATATTAAATTTAGCTTGAATATTATGGAGTTTTTATTCATTCCACAAACTTATAACCAATGCCCCTAATGGATTGAATATATCTGGGCTCTTTTGGGTCATCTCCAATTTTTTTTCTAATGCGGCTAACAATTACATCAACGCTTCTATCTATGCTTTCATAATCCATTGTTTTTGTGTTTTCTAGTATAAAATCTCTTGTAAGAACGCGATTTTTGTTTTTTAAAAACAATGCCAATACCTCATATTCAGCAGATGTTAGCTGTAGTTTTTTGTTTTTATGTGTAATAGTCATTTCGTTTTCATCAGTAGAAAAATCGCTTTTTGTGGTTTTTGGCTCTTTGTGTTTTTTAATCCTTCTAAGTAGTGCTTGTATGCGCGCTACAAGTTCGCGTGGGTTGTATGGTTTTGCTAGATAATCATCCGCTGCAATTTCAAGCGCAACTACCTTGTCAGAATAATCGCTTCGTGCAGATGATATAATGATTGGTATGTCAATAGCTTTTTTTGCGATTTGTTTGCACACATCAATGCCGTCAATCTCAGGCAGGCTTAAATCCAATATCAAAAGATCGTATTTTGACTCTTGCAAAGCTTGCAAGCCTTTTAGGGGCGATTCAAAATTTGTAATCTTCATATTAAATGCAGCTAAATACTCTTTTAAAAGCTCTGCAAGCTCTGTATCGTCTTCAATCATTAAAATATTTACCATACCTGTTTACTCCTGCCAGTTTGGGTTTTATCCAAACTGGCAGTATAGCA